>Ga0099825_1000611_pt1 | contig 39603 bp, 19 predicted proteins | sample SiratroredBW_FD_76838 | JGI IMG/M metagenome (GOLD analysis project Ga0099825, IMG submission 76838) | Root nodule microbial communities of legume samples collected from California, USA - Siratro red BW | ecosystem: Host-associated > Plants > Roots > Nodule | place: USA: California | collected...
ACAATTAGCTATGAGCTTTCAGAGGCTGAGTATGCAGATAATGAGGTGAATGACCCATGGGTTCAGAGACTTCTCCATGCTGTTGAGACAAATGTGGCATGGCTGCAGCCACTAATGACTGCTGACAATTATGACACGTTTGTTCATTTGATTATTGACTTCATTGTGAAAAGGCTAGAAGTTATTATGATGCAGAAAAGATTTAGTCAGCTAGGCGGTCTTCAGCTTGACCGAGACGCTAGAGCTTTGGTAAGTCACTTCAGTGTCATGACACAGAGAACTGTTAGAGATAAGTTTGCACGTCTTACTCAAATGGCAACAATTCTAAATTTAGAAAAGGTTTCTGAGATTCTAGATTTCTGGGGTGAGAACTCTGGACCTATGACCTGGAGATTAACTCCAGCAGAGGTTAGGCGTGTATTGGGTCTGCGGGTTGATTTTAAACCAGAAGCAATAGCTGCTGTGAAGTTGTAATATCCGTTTATATGGTCTCTTCACATTTTGTTTTTCTATTTTAATTTTTCATCTGATAAGTATTACAGATTCATTCTTACTACTTTTGATGTTTGGAAAGTTGGCATACAGTTTCATTATGCGAATTGCATTGGTAGCTTTAAAGGCAAAAGAATAAGCAAGGAGTATTCAGATTTGCCACCCGAGAGGCTGCCTATTTCAAAGCATCTTGTGTAAAACGATCGTTGTTCCTGAATAGCCACTTTCCTTGAATTTTTGTAGTTAATATGTTGTAAATCAATTTTGAGACTCAGTTCATGCGTGCTTAGTAAAGTTCGTTCATTAAAATTTCACTTCCAAACAACTCTTTCTTGGGTCTCGTTTCAGAATATACGAATGTTGCATTTATTTGAATAATTAATTTACGCACTTACATCTGTAATCACATTAGTTATGGTGCTAAACATTTTAGAAACCCGTTTAGGTATCAAAATTTTCGCTCTAGTTTGGAAGTTGTCATTACTTGTCAATCTATTTTTCTTTTTGAATTTATAATCCAAGTTTCCAATAAGGATAGTTTTCTAGCTTTTTTTTCCTGGCATATATGCATTTAATTATTAATACAATGGTTAAATAATTAACTTCAGTGATATCCCTGATGCAAAAGATACCTTTAATCACCTAATAAGTCCAGTACGAAACGAAGTCCACAAGATAACTCCTTCAATATTAGTCATAGAATCCATTCACATTATTCATGAAAGTTTTCAGATACCTTTCAAAGTCAACGCAGCAAGCTCACTCGCTAGCATGAGTAAAGAATCATAGGTGAAAAGCAATGCTATCAATATCCTCTATATCATCTAACAACACAAGATTTGATGCTTCAGAGGTCATGATTTATGAATTGAACAAAGTTTGGGAGTAACTCTTTCTTGATTAACATAATAATAGCATAAGAATTAATGTGATTTTAAATTATTTAAAATTTTACTATGATAATAATTTAATTTAAACATTATATTTTCACTGAAGTTTTCTTTTATGCCTTTTTACACCAAATATTGAATTTTATTTACTAAAAACGAAAAGTTATAACTATACGTACATCATTGATAAACAACAAAATTATAAAAAAAAATTAATTTAAAAATTTTATACTATTGAAAAATACCTAAGCAATAAGTCAAATGTTGTAATATTATGAATTAATTTTGCAAAGAAAAAAATTAAAAATAAATTTATTTTTTATTTAATTGAAAGAATATATACATACATAATCTTTGTTTACAATTATATCTATGGTGTCTATAACTCCTAGAAAATAAAGATTATTGTGGTTCGCTTTGTATTGTAAATTATCTCATTGCATCATTGCATTTGTAAATAACATTAATAATGAGAATCTTATTTAAGAAATATTGAGATGCTATTTTAGTAGAAAAATCTCAATATTAAAGGAATCTATATTTATTTGTTGTGGCATTAGCCACACTTTTGAGATGCTTTATAAAGTAAAAAAATGTATAGATTGCATAAAAATTAAAAGAAAAACCCAAGAGAAGAGTTGTTTGCACTATTCTAGCCTCTTCAAAGAATCAATATGAATTTAATATATAAATAATGTATTGCAATTAAATACAAATTGAGATCTAAGTTAAGTTTAAAAATATAAAATTATAAGTATTTTAGTAAATCCAAATTTTATTGTACTATATTATTTACTTATTTAAGTAATTTCATGTCATAAAATTTAAAATAATTTACTACTGTGCAAAAATCTCTAATACAGATTCAATCAAACATTCAACGTTAAACTAAAATATATTATATCAACCATTAACCAAATTTACTTCATTTCAATCACAACAAACTGAGTGAAGGATAAATCATGACTATACCGAGAGGAGATACCTTGGAGATAGAATTCATGCTTTCAATGTTATAGGAGTCCACTAGAAATATACTCCTTTGAAAAATTAAAGGAATCCACTAGAAGAATAGATGACTGTTATAGTTGCAACAACTGACGAATAAAAGGAATGATTGGAAGTTGTCACTGTTGACACTAGTTCCAAGAATAGTAACAAATATAAGGAAAACAAAAAAAAAAACAAAACTTCAACCTAAAGAACAAATCTTCTTTATGTTTTATGAAGGGCATTTGGTCCGTAATGTTTGATTTCTAGAAAGTATAAGAATAAGAACATGAATCTAAAACTGAAAACTTAGATGTCAGACTTGGATAAAATTAGACATGAGCAGTGCCTTCAGTGAATTTTGGGTCCTCACATCTGTACTTGCCATCAGGTCCAATTCCAAAACCTTTTGGATCAGCAAAGACATTCTCTAGAAGCTGGCTGCGTGGTGGAAGAGGGCTCTCATCTGCAAACTCAACTGCATCCTCAACAACCTCATCAATCTTCTTCTCTATGGCCTTCAACTCTTGTTCACTGGCTAATTTGTTCTCAATCATGTATTTCTTCAGTGCAGTGATGGGACACCTTTCAGCATAATGTGCCTTCTCAGCTGCGAAAGCACATTCAGATGATGGTGAATAACTACCATGAACTTGGCAGACACAAACAGAAGAGAAAGAAAACTACGGCAAGATGTGACTTATTTTGATCATGGCATGAATATCCTGACTTGTTGAAATTAGAAAAACGGTTGTGGTAATCATAATATTATTGCCACAAGAATAAAAACAATAATAAAATCTTATCCCACTAGTTAGGATGGTTACATGGATCACGTGACACTATTGCTGCAATATGTATAGAAAACAAAGACAAGAAGATTTAGCAGGACGTTTCAAAAGGATATGCTACTTTTATCAGCTAATATAGTAATTAAGAGAAACTATAACCACAACAGGGTAATCTGAATTATGTCCACACGGTTAAATGAACTCATTATTTAACACAATGATAGGAAGAAAAAAACACCTCGCAAAAACATTATCAAACGATCGCAAAAAATTCACAACTTTAGTTTATAAAAAATGTTTACAAATATTAATCAAACTACATTTCCATATTTCAACAGGAATGTTGATCAGGCACCATGATGTTTTGCACTTGCCATCAAAATGATAAGTGAAGTTACTTTTCAAAAAGACAATTCAATAAAGTGTAGTATAAGTGCAGCTAAGGGATGAATATGTCTCATAGTGAACCAACTCTCAGCCAGTTTTTTTCCTGTAACATTCCAAATTTGAGGATAATAGCTTGAGCATAAGAAATTCGTAGTTTGGGCAAGAGAAATCTACAATTACTAGTCAAAACCTGTGATTGCTATCATGTTGGCATGATTGTTAAGCTATGTAGTTATGCCGTATTTCAAATCCAAAAAACTATGAAGTGTTACATCTTTACACTAACAGGTTCGGAGTGCACACATACAAGTTCAATTTCTTTAAGATACAAGTTTGTAAGTGATCCAAATCCATGATCGTAATCTTAATATCAATTGCATTCTCAACATCTAACATCAACAACATCTAACATCAAGAGAAAAGAGCTCCTAAAACTAAACTACAGAGATAATGCACAGAAAGCTTACAGCAGAATAAATGTACAAGTATCATGTATAGTAACCCACTGAAGATACCAACAAAAGTGCAAAGGAAATGCAACATAATTTAAAAGTAACAGCATATTTGAAGTACATTCTAAGAGAAGAAAGCATAACATAAACGCTCACCAGGGTCACGAAGCTCATCAGGATCGGCCAATGAATGTCCTCTAAATCTATAGGTCTCACATTCTACTAAAGTTGGTCCCTCTCCTCGTCTGGCTCTTTCAACAGCCTCCTTTGCCACCTCCCTGACCTTCAAAACGTCCATCCCATCAACATGAACCCCAGGCATTCCAAATGCTGGCCCTTTCTTCCATATTTGAGGATCTGAAGTTGACCTCAGATGTGACATCCCAATAGCCCACAGATTATTTTCCACCACAAACACAATAGGCAATTTCCATAAAGCTGCCATGTTTAGGCATTCGTAGAACTGTCCATTGTTACATGTTCCATCTCCAAAAAATGCCAATGTCACATGATCACAATCTGCCTCTTTCAGAACCTCCCTTCTATACTTGCTGGAAAATGCTGCCCCAGTGGCAATCGGGATTCCTTCAGCAATGAAAGCAAACCCACCGATCACGTTATGTTCCTTTGAGAACATATGCATAGATCCACCTTGACCTCGTGAACATCCCGTGGCCTTCCCAAAGAGCTCACTCATTACAGCACGCGCTGGCACCCCCTTACTCAGTGAATGAACATGGTCACGGTATGTACTCACCACCGAGTCTTCTTTCTTGAGAAGCTTGATGAAGCCAGTTGACACAGCTTCCTGGCCATTGTACAAGTGAACAAAGCCAAACATTTTGCCTCTATAATACATCTGGGCACACATGTCTTCAAAGAACCTGCCTAATATCATGTCTTCATAGAGCACCAAGCCCTCCTCTTTCGTAATAAGCTGCACACACAAAAAACAACAATTCCAAACACTCATTTCCAAATAACAAAAGCATATTTTCCAGAAATCTGAAGCTAGTTGGATATAGCAGGCATAAGAAGTCTCTTCTTTCCTTTTAGTTAATACAAAACCTATAGCATCAAATTGTGAAATATCTACAACATTTGAAATAAAATATTGAATCATGCAGCTTATGAAACAGAGTTTAATCTCTATGTACCGTAAGTGTAACACACTTTATACTTGTCATCAAATCAAAACTCATGCATAACTTCTAAGGTAAGTATTGTAACAACTTCTATTTGATTGACAGTGCAAAAACTCTCTATACGGTTCGTGGTTACACTATTTGCTCATAAACTAATCGGGTAGGTTGAATTAAGTGGAAAGATGATTTTTTTATTTAATTTTCAGAAACCCATCATGCAGGATCCACGCCATGCTGAACAAATGAAAATCTCTTCTTCCCAAAGGAATGGATTATTGATATTTGATACGAAAAACAAAACAGTAAAAGGGTTACCAGATTGTTGACTGATTTGGGCTTCTTGTTCTTGACAGCATCGGAGACAGAGACAACAACGGAATTAGAGCGAGCATTGAGCTTAATGGGGGTGGTGAAACGAAGCTTCTGAGTGGATCCAAGGAAGGGAGTGAAAGTGTGGAAAGACATGGAGCTGCCATTGGATCTGTGATGGAGAGGAAGAGGGTGCGCACACTTGGGAACGGAAAGAGACATTGTTAATATTATGGTATTGTGTGTTAGGAATGAGAAAAGGAAAGAGGTTAATGTGTTTGAGGAAATGAAAAAGAGAGAAGAGAAAATATGAGAGACGAACACATCAAAACACAGATTCACAACACATAACACATTCAATCACACATCACGGAGAGGAGAGAGGGAAGCCACCAGTACACAACCAACTTTTCCTACTAATACTATTTATTCTTCTTTTCTCCTATAAATAAATATTCAAATTATTGTTCAACTAATTCAATTGACACATAACATTTATCTCACCTTGCTCCTACAAAATCACACCCAATAAACCATTCATTGTCAACATTATGTGGATGGATGAGACAATTTCTCTCTCAACACATAATTGGAGGTTCAATTTTCACCTAAGTTTGTAGAGTTTTTCACCTAGGCAAATAAATTGTAACATGACATCATAATTAAATAGGTTTTCAAAATTATATCTCATTTTAAATAATAAGCTAATATTAAATTAGGGTAAACTTTAAAGTTAACATAGGATAATAGTATTATATTGACAAATATATCTTATGTTAAATAAAAAGCTAATATTAAATTATGGTAAACTTTAAATAAGATAATAGTATTATATTAATTATAAATTATATCATCTAATCTAATCAAAATTGGGTCCATAGCTCAGTGGTAGAGCATTTGACTGCAGATCAAGAGGTCACCGGTTCGAACCCGGTTGGGCCCTTTTTATGTTTTTCTTTTAAGTCCCTTTTTATGTTTTTTTTTTTTTTTTAAGTTTTATTCTTTACAATTGTGAAAAAAATTACAAATACTTTTCTACTTTGAAGATATTGTTATCATTTTTCAATAAAAAGATTAAAAAACTTCTTATTTTTTATTTATTTGCATTTAGAGTTTTTTTTATAATTAACCTCCGATGTCAGGAATAAAATAGGGAAATAAAATCAAATTGCAATGTATCCAAAGAAAAAAATACAAATAATTATCTTGCAGGTGTCATTTGTAATTTTGTAATAGCAATTATAAAATCTTAACTGAAATTTTAATCAATAAATGACTAAATAATTTGAAAAGTTAATTAAGCCATCCAGAAAAGTGATTATTATAAAAGGTGACTCATTTGGGTTTGGAAGTGAGAAGGTCACATTCTAAACATAGTCGCATAAGTTTAGCTTAGAATAGGTTTTCTGAAAAAGAAAATGTGGAGTGTAAGTCATAGGTATTATCTATTTTTAGCTTAGAAAAGGAGCTTTGTATAGTGTAAGATTTAAATGAAACATTAAACATCAAATTAGTTCCTTAATCTTAAAACAGAATTCACTAATTAAAATCATTGTTGAAGTTGCTTATATAGGACCTATTAAAGCATGCTCAAAATATATTATCACTAAGTCATGACATATACTGATATTTAATTTGGACAAAGTTGTAATCTTTAGAAAATAAACTTAGTACAAGTATTTAGAAATAGTAAAACAATTGTAGTAGACAAAGCGAAACTTTTGTAATTTAAAAATTGGTCAAAATATTAAATATACTTTATTTAATACTAGAGAACAATTTCATACACTATGCTATCTTTTATATTATTTTTGTCCAACACAGATCATATTATTATGACCCCTTACTCTTTCCATGAACTCATCATGGTGTTCATTGACCATCATGTACTAAACCTGGACACCATGCTTCTTATCCTCCTTCTACATCATATCACCCACCTCCTTTTCAGAGATTGTTCCTGCTTTTAAACATTCTACTTTTCACTCATTGTTCATAACAGTAATTACAGTTTTCTTTCCAAACACCTCAATGTTATTAATTTTACCATATATTCTCATACTAATGTTACTGTAGTAATGACGAACAAAATTTATGATGATGATCCAATCTTCCTTTGGTGATGATACAAACTAAGTGGGTCCCCAGCACTAGATTAAATCAAAGGAAGCATAGAAAGATACCCCGAAAGGTTCGCAAAGAAAGAAGAAAAGAATTGGATGCTTGATGTGTCGGGTAGTTAATACTTATCCTCCCATATTAACATAAACAACAAAAACCTTAGTCACTTGTTGTCACCCTTCTTACAACACCAAAACCTAATCCATCAATGGGGAACTGTGCCTTCAAAGGAACCTCCACAAGTGAAGGTGTTTGGGTAAAGGACAAGATAGTGAAAGTGGTCACCCCAAACGGAGGAATCATGGAGCTCTACACCCCCATAACCGCCGACTGCATAACCAACGAGTTTTCCGACCACGGAATATTCCGAAGCCGCCGTGACTTGTTCTCGGAGCCGCTCCATCGTGACGAGGAGCTTCATGCGGGGGAGCTCTACTACCTTCTCCCTCTCGACCCTTCTTGCAGATTCTCATCCACCAAGAACATCGCCAGACAACTATCCGACAACGCCGCCGCCACTGCGACCTTAACACCGTACCGGATGTGTACGTACGATAACAATAGGATGTGGTCGGAGACAGGTGAAGTGTGTCCGAGGAAAGGAGTGTGGAAGGTGAAGCTGGCGATAAGCCCCGAACAGCTAGCGGAGATATTGTCGCAGGAGTCGCAGACGGAGGCGTTGGTGGAGAGCTTGAGGACGGTGGCGAAGTGCGGCAATGGCGTGCTGTCGGCGCCGAATTCCGATCACTCAACTGTGTGTGACTGAGGATCAAGGTTTAGGTGCTTAAATTAATTAATTAAAAGTTTGCTCTTTTGTTGTTTAATTGATTACCCGTATTATCTTTTTTTATTTTATTAATTTCTCTGTTAAGAGGCTTGATCTTTTAGTCTTTCTTAGGAAAGATCATTATTACACATATTATTCGTATTAATGAGCTTGGAATATAAAGTTTAAGTTTAATGGCTGTATATAGAATAATTTTAAGATAAGAAATAACGGATTTGAATGAAAAAATTTGTAATAAATGTAATTGATGTAAGAAAAAAATATTTATTATTTTCACTTTATTGTATAATATTATATTATTTATTTATTTTATTATAATAAATAAATACGTAAAAATATTAATAAAAAAATTAATGTTATAATCAAATATGTTGAAATGTAAAAAAATTCTTAAAATTTATGTTTTTTTAATAATTATGTGTCTTAATTTTTTTCTCTTATTTTTTATGCACTCTTACATTCTATCATTAGATCCAAATAGCCAATAAAAATTAAGATAAGACTTTCAATACACCGGTTTTAGGCTAATCAACAAAAGGATATTCATTGTTATGTTTATATATAAAAAAATTATATGTAAAGAAAAAAATAATATATATATATATATATATATTATTTTTAAAAATTATTTGAATTTTCTCTTTTTAAATTTTATAATTTAAAAATAATTATCATTTTATATTTTTTAAATAATTTTTTTTACAAATATCATTTTAGATTTTAAGATAATTTTAGACAAATTTTTAAACTAATTTTAAAGGTGAAACTTATTATACATTATGTTTGTGATGGTTAAAAATCACTACGAATGAATGAAATTTTTGACCATTAAATTTACCTTTTGAATTATACGTATCAAAAATAGTTTGTGAGACATGTATTTTAAACACGGATAAATTTGTTTGAAAATGAAAAAAAAATTATTACAGGTTAAAACCTGTCACAAAGTAAATTTCTATTCTTCATTTAATATTTTCTTGTAGTTCGAAATTGTAATAAAATTCACTTTTATTTTCTTATCCAGTATCATATTGACAATTAAAGAAAAAAAAACAAAACATAGCCTACTTTACTATCATTTAAAACTTCCTAAAGGTTTTAAAAAGGGAAAAACCTTGTTTAAATAACTTTTTGTTAATTTTGTTCATTTAGTGCATTGAAAAAATCGTATTATATGTCGTACACCCTCGAATTATTGCACAAATTGGACAAAAATTTGTGACTGAATCCGAACTTTAATCCTTAAATTCTTTAGTGATAGTGTCGCCGGAATTTAGAAGCACAAAAATCACTCAATGATAATACGAATGTTTATTTTACATATTTATAAATACATATGACGTGAAATAACTATATATCATCATAAAATATATATAATAAATAATAGCAAAACACATGCTACAAATTACAGAATAAATATATATTGTGTGGGCTGAGGGATGTGGGCTGGGCCCTACTCTTCACATTGTCCACAGGCAATTGTATCATGCAGTCCATCAAATTTCTGAAATACCAATTTTACCCTTGACTAGAGTTGGAGTGAAGGGTGTGTTTCGGAACAGGCATTTCGGAAGTTTATTATTAAATTTCGGAAAGAAGTCAAAAATATCCATATATTATCTTTTAGAGAATTTATAATTCTTATTATATGGGTAAAATTTTAAAACTATTTCTAATAAGACCTTAGCTTATTTTTCCAGTAGAGTTTTAAACCTTGAAATTAAGAAAAAGATCATTAACAACACCAACACTTCAATTTACTTCAAGACTGATATGATATATAATTATTTTAAATATTTTTACTATTGAAATTCAAATAAAAAAATATTTTCATATTTTAAAACATTCCTGAGTTATGAATAAAGAACAATAGATTGTCTTTATACATAAAAGGGTAAAAGAATTTCAGGCTTTTCTAAAGCATCTTTAATATAAAATTTTATGTTAAATCTTATTTATCATATAATATACGAGATCTTATCTATTTTTCTTTTTAAAAGTAAAATTTATTTTAAAATCTTAAATAAATTTTTGTTACTATATAATAATTTAATTTTGGTTGGTTATAAAAATATATAAATATATACTTTTTAAGATATTTAGAGTACTTTTAAAAGAACTTTTTCTTTATATTGTAAATTTTGAATGTTTCTGATTATAAACGTAAGATGTTGTTACATCTAAAGATTACCAAATTCCTTAAAACGTTTTTTGTTCAAACGATAAAAAGGTAAAGAAACTTCAAAAATATATATATTTTAATGAAAATAAAAATGTGTGGCAAATTGGTCTCAGCATTATCGATGGGTGTTGTTGTAATAAACACAAAGGACCCTTTTAGAGTGGTTGGCTGTTGTCTGCTAAAATGAACCTAAAGTCATAATTAAGCTAAAGCGACACTTAGTGACTATGAATACTGATATATTTGAACACACATAGGTTCCTTCTTCAGCTCATATCTGCACCTTAAACATGAACCTTCCCTTGTTCTGTACTCAACTCTACGTATAGCAGCAATAAATATGAAGAGTGCTGAAAAAAATTATAGAAACTCATTCCCATAAAGACAATTCTGCAGCATAATGTGCTTCAAGAGAATGTTGCAGCTATCTTTCAAACCAACTCCTTTTCTTCTCTTCTTCCTTGCTTTCTATGTCGCACTCTCTACTCCCGAGGATCCAATCAACTGCTCCTCACACAACACAAACTGCACCATCACTAACTCCTATGCCATATTCCCTGATCGAAGCATCTGTGAAGCGCAGCAGGTGTTTTACCCCACGCAAGAACAAGAGCTTCTCAGAGTGGTTGCATCAGCCACTCGAAACGGCAAGAAGATGAAAGTTGCCACCCGTTTCTCCCACAGCATCCCCAAGTGGGTGTGCCCTGAGGGCCGCAATGGGTGGCTAATAAGCACCAAACATCTGAACCGGGTAATGGAAATTGACACGGAGAAAAGGACAGTTAGGGTGCAGAGTGGCGTGACGTTGAAGCAGCTCGTGGAGGAGGCTGCGAAGGTGGGGTTGTGCTTGCAGTACACGCCATATTGGTGGGGTTTGACGATGGGGGGCATTTTGGGGACAGGAGCCCATGGAAGCAGCTTGTGGGGGAAAGGAAGTGCGGTTCATGAACAGGTTGTGGAGCTTAGAATTGTTACTCCTGCACCTCCTGAACATGGATATGCCAAGGTTCACACCCTAACTGAAGAACATCAACATCTCAATGCAGCAAAAGTCTCACTCGGCTTGTTTGGGGTCATTTCACAGGTATGTATGTGTGCATGCAACATCACCTTCTTCAACTTCCTTTTTCTCTTTATCTTTTTGTTTCTTTTAACCTAATCAAGTTTCGAACCTTCTGATCTCATGATATCCTTCTATTCAAACACTTTTTAATGTGTGTTTCTCATGTGATTCATATAAATTAATATAAATTATGAAAAACATAGTATTTTTTAATTACGAATTTTCTGTCGTTGTGTAGCACCTTCCTAGAGTACAGCCAAAACATATTTGAACAAAATTGGTACGTTCACGCGGGAGAAAAACTAATGGATCTACACACACACACACACAAATAGTAAAAAATATGTTCTACTCCGAAAGGATTTGTACAAGGTACACTTAAAATAAAATATAGATAATCAAATCATAATTAGTTTCCGTGATAACTACTTCAACACGACCTTAAACTCATGATATATGGATATATTGGTAGTTCTACGTATACTGAGATTTCTATACAACGTCTTAATTGTGGTACTACATTTTTGTTGGAAAGATGATTATTTATGATACAATGCTGATTTGTCTATCAATTTTGCAGATTACTTTGAAACTTGAACCTCTTTTCAAGCGATCCATTACATATCTGACTAAAAACGATTCAAATTTGGAGGGTCAAATCATAGCATTTGGACAACAACATGAGTTTGCAGATATAATTTGGTACCCAAATCAACGCAAAGCTGTATACCGTGTTGATGATCGTGTTCCTATTGATACATTAGGCAATGGTGTTTACGATTTCATCCCTTTCCGTTCCACTCCTGCAATTGAATTAGAACTCCTCAGAACCGCAGGCGAGTTTTGCTTATTTAGTTACATAATAACAACGTGCTTGATTCAGTATTTGGAAAATATAAATGTGAGAAGACGTTGAATTGGAAATTAATTAGTTGCTTTTGTTAATCCAAGCAATAGTATTATGTATAGTAACTTCTCTTAAAATTTTCTAATGAAAATAATATTGTTTCCCTTTGTTTCTTGACTATAGAGGAAGTTGAGGAGTTTACTGGTAATGCTGTGGGGAAATGCTTACTCGCAAAGAGAGCAACGAATGCCCTAATAGCCACTGCTTATGGACTAACTAACAATGGTGCTGAATTTATCTTATCTATGTTAGTCAAATGAGCACTTAGAAGTGTGTGAATTTATTTTTGTGAAGCAAAATCACACATTTATAATGGAACTTGCAGGGTTAATCTTCACTGGATTCCCTGTAGTTGGATTTCATAACCACATTCAGGCTTCTGGGTCATGCCTTGGCAGTGATATGAATACCAAGATAGCATTATGTCCTTGGGACTCAAGAATCAAAGGAGAGTTCTTTCACCAAACGGCGTTTAGCATTGCGTTGTCTGTAGTAAAGAACTTCATTGAAGATGTGAAAAAGCTGGTTGAATTGGAACCAAAGGCATTTTGTGGCATAGAGATGTACAACGGAATTCTAATGCGCTATGTGAAGGCTTCAAGTGCCTACCTAGGGAAACAAGAGGATGCCGTAGACTTTGATATCACATACTACCGTAGCAAAGACCCTATGGCTCCTAGGCTGTATGAAGACATTATTGAAGAGGTTGAGCAGATAGGGATTTTCAAATATGGAGGTCTACCCCATTGGGGTAAGAACAGGAATGTGGCATTTGAAGGAGTGATGAAGAAGTACAAAAATGCAGAGAAGTTTTTGAAGGTTAAAGATGAGTATGATTCACAAGGGCTATTCTCTAGCGAGTGGACAGACCAAGTGCTTGGTCTGAAAGAAGGGTTGATGATATCAAAAGAAGGGTGTGCATTAGAAGGTCTATGTATATGCTCCCATGACAACCATTGTGCACCAACCAAAGGCTACTTTTGCAGGCCAGGAAAAGTCTACAAGGAAGCAAAAATCTGTGCTCGTTAAGGGTCTTAAGATGTAACAAGTTTCAAATAACTTTCGAAATGAATCTGCATATATGGTAATAAATAAAAGAAGATGCAATAATAAACGTGTAGTGGCTAAACTTAGCACACTACATCACGTAAAGAAACCTTATTTGAATTGAATAGTTGCCCGTCAACCTGTTCAAAACAGTTAATTGCAAGTTGTTGTATATATAAATGGGGAATTAAAGAAGAGCAAGTAGATTAATTTTTAAGCGTGGTTGATATTATAGTAAATAAGCAGAAATTGTAACGGGTGATAACATTAAGAACTGTACCACTTTGAGTTTTCTTCCAATTTTATATGAATGCTGGTACTGCATAGCAGATATATTTCATATATATGGTGGGAATTAAGAAGAACAAGTGGATTAATTTTGAAACGTTATTTAATTATAATAAATATCAGAAACTTTGAGGGGTGAAAACGTTAAGAAGTGTACCACTTTGAGTTTTCTTTCAATTTTACACGAATGCTGATAGCTCCATAACAGCTATATTTGAAGTCATTATGGTTCTGGATAGAGGATAAATATTAGTAAGTGTAATAAGAGTTACTATTTTATTTTCTATTTGTTTGATTATAACTTTTTATTAGGAGTTTCTGCCATTGCCTAAATTAGAATATAATTCTGCTTACAAAACAATGTGATTGTCATTGATATTATAAATTTTAATACTCAAGAATGGAACAGGTTTTTATTATGTATGTAAGTACCAATAAATAATAATGAAGGTAAGGTGAGAAAAGTTAAAAATAATAAGTTATAATTATTTTGTTAAAAAAAGGAATCAGGAGGATTTTATGGGAACATAAATCGACATAAAATGGAAGGGAAAATTTGTCTCACTTTTCAATTTGTTTTTAATTATAAAAGTTAAACAATTTTATATATGGCACACACAATTAAAATTAATAGTAAACAATTTTATTACGACATACAAACAAGTAAAAGTTTTAAATCTTGAGTAAAATTGAATTTTTTTAATTAGCATAAAATTATGTCCGCAAATTTTATTTATTTTTTACTTTCTTTTCAATAATCTAAATGCATACTCAAAGAGAAAGTTCTCTACTTATTTCTTTTATTTGTATCCATAATTCAAACTATATTTTGTTTAGACTCCTTCAGTACAGTTTTGTATCACTGAATTCAGTTATATGTTTGGTTGTCCTTGAAAGTGTTTTTTTTTTTTTTTGAAAAAAAAATCTATTTCGACACAAAACTAGTTTTAGTTTCAAGCAATATATGAGTTTAGTTGGCTCTGTTTAATAAAGAGCAACATCAAGTAATAAACTGTAATTTCTTTCTAATTAGTATTATCAACAAAATTCATTTTATCAACTTTCTTTTTGAAAAAGAAAAGCTAAACCTTTAAATCACATCCTAGCAATCCACTTTTTATTATTATTATTATTATTGAAATGGAATTCACAGTATCTTTGAATTCAAATTTATATTTACCAACGTTAATATAAGAATGTATAATTTCTAGTATAAATACATACCATCAAAACAAGTTATGTTTTTAATTTTTTTTTATGAATTTAGTTCTAATTAATTAATTTGACAAGCCTATTTATATAACAATTATGGCAAAAAAAATATTTTTTAAAAGGGCAACAAATTTTAAAAATTCAAGGACTACCAATGAGATTAGAATATATTTTCACCTTGTATATATATTTGCAAGAAAATTGTTGTAGCTGTTGAAAAAACTCGCCTCCTTAATGTTATAATTTAGATTGTTCTTAACTTGTTTTAAGTCACGGATAATATCTCTTCTATTCAATTTTGAGGAAACTGCGAGATTCAGCACAATACTTTCCTAAATGCATCTGTTTTTTATTTTTCATTAAAATACAGTGTAACTTGCGTGGAGATAACACCAAAATTATGCATGAACTTTTCAACAAAGTATCAAAGACACCTTATAACTCTTTTGGTTGAAAAGAGAATTACCAAAATTGTCAAAAATGACTGCAATTCAATACTTATGTTAAATGCCATAATCGTATTCCACGATATCTAATTTAAGTCACGGAACTTGGTATAATAATTAAATATTACGTTTGTTCACCGATATTTCTGTGATTTACTAAAATAACTTTGATTTGTGTACTAAATAAACTTTTAACTTGTGCTTCATATAAAAACTTTATTTTATTATGGGTTAGCTCTAGTAGAAGATGGAGTAGCAAAGCACGATGATAAATACATATTGTTTATACGTGTCACGAGATTGATAAGAAATACGTGGATTATTTAAAACTATACGTAAACTTCATTTTTTAAGTTGTACATGTCAAACAAGGATACATAAAGATAAACACGTTTGTTCTGTCTTTTTTTTTCATACTTGTCCTTATTTTTAAATTATTAGAATATTACACGTTTATTTGATATTCTATTTTAAATTTATGTAATTATGATTCATTATTTGATATTAAAAAAGAAAAAAATATACTTTTTGATATTAAATTAATTAGTAAAATATTATGTTTTTTAATTTTATTTTTTTGTAAACAGATTATTTAATAAAAATTGAGATAGATATAAGTGTAAATTCATATATACTTCGTAAGAATACATGTGACAAAAATTTTATATTCAACCTTTTAGGGATGATTATAAATTTTTACTTCAGAAAGGGACAAACAGATGTATAGTAAATCTCATACTCATCTCACCCTGTTAATATTCCTATTGATAATTCAATCGATGTAGTATGCGTGTATTATAACGATTGGATTAATTATTCATGTAATATATATCAAATTAATGGGTGTGAACACGATGCACCTTTCTTCAATTCTTTCTTCAATTTTGTAAAGAATATGAACATATTTTTTTGTAAATAAAAGGAGTCTATTAAAACATATAAAAGAAGAAAAAGAAAACATATATTGATCCAAATATGTTAGACATTATATCTTTTATTAGAGAATTTGGGATACTCCAACTCACATTCATAAGAGATGATATTTTACAGAAGTTATACACTATCAACATAATGATATGAGATATCATCAAAGCTGGAAGATGTTTTATTTGAACCCTATGTATTTTTTCTTTATAGTTTGGTATATGTTCTCAGTTTTGTAAAGTTTGTGTGTCAGTGTTAAAGGGCAGGTAGGCAAATTAACTGGTACCTTGTTAGATGCCGCTTGCCTTCCCCGTTAAACTGTGCATTTTTTTGGTACTATAACAGTCAAAATATTCTTTTATGTTTCATATTAATTCAATTTTTTTTTATACAAAGAAATCGTGTACATTTATATCACCTATAAAAAAGAAGACTAAAATGTCACCCTTCTAATTGGTAAAGTTCCCTTGTGACATGTCTTTAAAAAAATTCTCCCCTCACAATGAGTTATACTTCATCCTCAATGAATTGAAATGTTTCATCCACAATCCACAATTCCGAATGATTTAAAGACAAATTCCTTGAAGAAAATTATGATAGTGAGGAATTAAGATAGCAAACACATGAACCTAACTTCGGTGTCATAATTTTGTAATTCTGTATATAAATACTTAACGGAAAGTCTATGCACTTTACTGTTTCAAAAGACAATAATAGTCTATGCACTTAATATTTCAAAAAGGTAATAATAGTCTATGCACTTCACCATTTCAAAAAGATAATAATTATGCATTTTGGAGTCATTCAAGGTATCTCCCATGTTCATTACCTCAAATTCAAAATGCTGTAAACAAGTTTATAGCATCATTATAATGGATATTTACGAGTTAGGAGTCAGAAATTTACATTCTTTGTTTTTTTTTTAAATGTAGAATATAAAGATTAATAATTTCATCCAGTCTTAACACGCAAAAGAATTACTTAAAAGTTTTTGTATTTATGATATAAAATAATCACACTAAACCTCAATTAGATGACTCGTAGAATAAGTTTAATAGTATTACTGAATAAAATAATACGAGATGCAGAGTGGGATAACGTGCGCTACATTGAAAATGTTTTTCAAATGCTTGTAGTGTGAATATTATTTTCCTCATGAACCCTAGGTAATGGTTAAGTGTTGACCTTAGCCAGCACTGTAATGCTGGCATCCCTGCCTGCCACTGCATAAATAGCCTGCATAATGCAGGGAAGAACATAAACACTTGAAAGTAAAAAAGATGAAGGAACAAGTTTTGAACACCGCACTTGTGTTCTTATTTATCTGTGTCTGTGGAGTGATTGCAACTCCTCCAGAGGACCCAATTCGCTGTGCTTCAAACAACAAAAACTGCACCATCACCAACACCTATGGCATCTTCCCTGACCGGACCACTTGCCGCGCCGCCGAGGTTGTCTACCCTACCTCGGAGGAGGAGCTCGTAGCCGCGGTGGCCTCAGCCTCCAAGAACAAAAGAAAGGTGAAAGCCGCAACGCGGTTTTCCCACAGCATAACCAAGCTGGCTTGTCCTGATGGCGAAAACGGGTTGCTGATAAGCACTAAGAATCTGAACAAGATACTGAATATCGATGCGAAGAAAGGGACGATGACAGTGCAGAGTGGCGTGTCGCTGAGGCAGATAATCGCTGTGGCTGCTGAGGCTGGTTTGGCCTTGCCCTATGCGCCATACTGGTGGGGTTTAACCATTGGTGGGCTTATGGGAACAGGTGCTCATGGAAGCACGTTGTGGGGCAAAGGAAGCGCGGTTCATGATTATGTGGTGGAGTTGAGAATTGTTACTCCTGCTGGAGATGAAGATGGTTATGCTAAGGTTCGCACCCTTAACCAATCTCACCCCTCTCTCGATGCAGCCAAAGTTTCTCTGGGAGTTCTTGGAGTTCTTTCTCAGGTATATACTTTTTTGTCTCTACGATTTAATCTTTGAATGTGTGAAACATAGTTAATGTAGTTCTTGGAAAATAACTGTGTACAGAAGTCCTTTAATAATGTCTTCAAGTTAAGTCTTAAGGATTCTTTTGTTTAATAATCAAGTTGACACCAAATCAGATATCGTTTTATCATTGAGTTATAATACTACTATTCAAAATAAGTCATTGATCTTATATATTTAAAGATCGGGTAAGTCATTTATCCAAAATATAATTTATTTATTTTATAAGGACTAAAGAAAACGATTTTATGTTTTGTGAAAGTATAAACCAAAAATAAAATTTAGTCATTTTATTGGACTAATAAAATTAGAGACTTGTTTTTTAAAAGAAAAAAGAAACTGGTTCTAGTTTAATAAGAGGATTAGATGAAAGTGAGAGAAATTGACCTTGGAAGAGTGATGTAATGCTATAAAATATTCCTTTCGTTTTTTTTTTTTTTTTTTGAGGAAAACATCCCTTTAAATTGAGATTAACTAAGGGGCTTTCAATTTTAAAATGACAATACAGTACCGTGATCGAGTAATTAATTAACTTGAATTAGTCAGCAATCTTTTTAAAACTTTATAAAATCTAAAAAAATCAAACTACCAATATTTTTTTAATAACCATTTGAATGCCAAGTCAAATCTTTGTAATTAAATATTTTCACCGGTAAGAAATAAAAAAAAGCCTTTCTTATCTTGAATTAATGTAGCGGATAAAACCAAGAATTTCACCTCCACCTTCCAAAATAATAAGATATACAAGGGTGACATTGAAAACATGATAATTATTTACATTTTACTATATATTCTCCTTTTCATATCAGTCTACAGGACAGATATTTTTCTTAATACGATTAAATACTTCCGTTAAGAACATACTGTTGAATTGAAAAAAAAAAAACATATTTTAACTTAAAAAATGTAATGATAAAAAAATATAACTAAATCAAATTTTATGTTCTTCAAATATTCATGAACTCGTATGTCCAAAGTAAACTCTGTTGGGTACCAGAGTCACCGGTTTAATTTATTAGTTTGATTACACTTTTATACAGGTTACCCTACAATTGGAGCCTCTCTTCAAGCGATCTCTTACATATGTGACCAAAGATGATTCGGATTTAGGAGATGAACTTGTTACTTTTGGAAGAAAACACGAGTTTGCTGATGTAACATGGTACCCAAGTCAACAAAAGGCTGTGTATAGAATCGATGACCGTGTATCTGTTAATACCTCTGGAAATGGCTTATACGATTTCTTCCCATTTCGCTCCACACTTTCAGCAGCATTAGCTGTTGTTAGAACCACAGGTTCGGATAGATATATACCTTATAATCTTTGTATTCTTAAACAAAAATTAAAGTATATTTAACATCTCATAATTAATATAAAATATTATTTAACAGAGGAAGTTCAAGAAGCAACACGTGATGCTAATGGGAAGTGCGTTGGTGCTAAGTTGATAACTGCAACACTGTCAGGCATTGGTTATGGATTGACTAACAATGGTAATCATTTGCTTTTTCAGAATGGCAATTTATAATTTGGACTCAGAAATGAAAAAACTTTCAAATTCAAATAAAAGAATATTATTAATCTATTTATTTAAACATATGATGTAGGTATCTTTCTAGGGTATCCTATCGCTGGATTTAACAACAGGATGCAAGCATCAGGAACATGCTTAGATAGTTTAAATGATGGGTTGATCACAGCATGTCCATGGGATTCCAGAATCAAAGGGGAGTTCTTTCACCAAACTGCGTTTAGCATTTCCTTGTCTGTAGTAAAAAACTTCATTGAAGATGTGCAAAAGCTTGTTGAGCTGGAGCCAAAGGCGTTGTGTGGCTTAGAAACTGCCAATGGAATCCTTATGCGTTATGTTACAGCTTCCAGTGCTTACCTCGGAAAATCAGAAGACGCTGTGGATTTTGACATCACCTACTATCGCAGTAAAGACCCTTTGGCTCCAAGGCTTTTCCAAGATATACTTGAAGAAATAGAACAAATTGGATTGTTCAAATATGGAGGGTTACCCCACTGGGGTAAAAATAGAAACTTGGGATTTCTAGGAGTGATCAAGAAGTATCACAATGCAGACAAATTTTTGAAGGTTAAAGAGGAGTATGATCCAGAAGGGCTTTTCTCGAGCCAGTGGACAGACCAAATGCTTGGACTTAAAGAAGGGGTGACAGTATCTAAGGATGGTTGTGCAATGGAAGGGATGTGCATTTGCTCACAGGATAGTCACTGTGCACCGAAGAAGGGCTACTTTTGCAGACCAGGGAGAATTTATAAGGAAGCAAGGGTTTGTACTCGTGAAGAAGATGATGTGAAGGACGAACTGTGAAACACACTATAGATCATTTGTTGCTTTTCATAGTAGTTTTGCTTCAGAAGTTATCAATTCCCAAGAGAAATTTATTTAATTTTCCTCCTTCTGAATAAAAGTGATGTGTGTAGTTTAATTTGTTATCAGTTGTAGTTTATTCAGTTTACATATTATAATGTTATCATACTAGTGATTCACTTGATCAAGGATGAGGTAATAGATCAATTAATTAAACGGCTGTATCAGTTAATTAGTTAATTAGTGGCTAAATCAATGAATTAATAACTCTCTTATAAAATAATTTATGTTAATTAAATATTTAATTTCATATAAAAAATCATTTGTTTAATTTTTTTATGCAAACTATACATGTGTTTGTCTTTGATCTCCGATGATTTCTAAGGAATACCTAATAAGGAATATTAGAGTCTTTCACGTAAAGATATTTAAAGTAGAATTTCTTGTATTAGAATTTTTATTATAATAATTTATTACTGAAAACAATAGAAAAAATAAAATAAAAAATATTTAAACTAAATTTGCATCTGGAGTCAATTTTTTCAAGGAAGATTTTATTTTAAAATTGTTATTTTTAATTAAATATACAAAATTAATATAATTTTTATTTATAATGTTTACATTACAAATTTGTCGACATTATATGAATAGATTGCATATACTATAGTACTTGTATTTAACTAATCATTATTTATAACTACAGTTTTAAATAATTAAGCTAAAATTTGGATTGGGATTGGAAAAATGAAAAGAAAGGAGAGAAAGAAATTAGACGGTATATAAGGTTCTTTAAATTATGAAAAAATGAGTAGAAAGTGAGTAAAATAAATTTTAAAAAATCTTAATAAACGTGATTAATGTAATTGAAAAAAATAATTATATTATATAATTAATTACTAATTTATCTTTAGTGGTAATGAATATAAATTAATTTTGAATAATGAATAATTATGAAGTATGTAGTTTATATAATAAAAAAATATTTAAAAAATTCATTTAATTTTTTGAACTATATATATATGAAAAAAAATTTCACTTTCTTAATTATACATGTATACCTTATCCAAACTGTTAAATTTAAATTTATTTTTTTTATTAAGTTGGGTTAATGTAATCCATATTCATTTCTAATGATCTAAAAATAATTTTCTGTTGACTACTTATATAAATATTTTAACTATATGTATATTTCAACTACATCCCCTCTAAGGTACATGTCATGAGAATAAGAGACAAACTACTATAAATATGCATCACAGAAATGTGATTGAATTCATATGGGTCAGAGAGACATATCATAGAATATATATATATATATATATGTGAGAGGATGCCCTTCATGAATTTGGGAGATTATCACAAAATTGTAATATTGGTATTTTTCACTTTAAAAAAAAAATAGATTTTTAAACACACTTCAAAACTAACTTTACACCAACAAAATCAATTCATTGAAGTCAGTTTTCAAATGCAGATAATAATGTTCTCTTATTCCGACTGGTATATTGTACTAATAAACTATTTGGATTCATTAACATAAGAATTCAAGTGACAGGTAGAGAGAGTCATAATGAGAGCAGTAATTTATATTTTTGTAGGTACACTTGTCTCAAAAAGGAGAAACCGACTTACAGAAAAGAGTCAGAGTGAAAATCAGAAGACCAGAAAAGCATGTCATGGTGGAGAGCGGACAAATATTTATGACGGTTCTTCAATTTTAGTTTATTTGAAATTATGGGTGATGTAAACTTTGTATTTTTTAGTAAGACTCAATCCTTATTTTGACTAGGGTACTATCTTTTTGTTTAAGTACAATCACAGTATTGTAGCATTAACTAAGCATACCTTGTTTTTAAGAGGGGTGTTTAATATTTATGATGAGTCTAGAGCTTTCAATAATTGTATAAGAGTTGGACTATCTATTAATTAATCTATTTATTGAATTTATTGTTGGCTAATAAAAAAAATAATAACATATACAACTAAATAAAAATGAAAATAATGATAATAATATAATTATAAGATTAATGAAAATAATGATAATAATATAATTATAAGATTGAAGAATGGGAAAGTAGGAAAACAAAATGTTATATTAGTGATACACTTTGAAATTAAATTTGTAAGAAACAAGACTATGAAGAGAGTTAATGGTTATTTTTTTTATTATTTGTAATCCAAGACTATTATGTATAAAAGTTAATTAGTTTGAAATTTTATGATATCAAATATCTACTTTAAAAAAAATTCAATTATATTATGATATTTAAGTTTTATACTATTAAATTACTCATATTTCCTAATTTCTTAAAATTATAGCTTTCCCTATTAATTTTAAAAATATTATTATTATATACTTATATTTACTTTAAAATATAACACACATATATATATAAAATAAAAGTTTATATATATAAATGTGCTAATGAAATTGTTTGCACATTCAAAATAATATTATGCTTAATTTTTTTTTTCAACTGCATGGGGTATCTTTGAACATAGGCAAATAAATTTTAAACGAAATATATTATGATCTATATATAAAAAAAAAAACTAGCATATCTCTATTTTTTTAGGTGTGAATAAAAAATTGAATTCCTAATTATATGTTTAAATTTTGCCTAACTAAAAAAAGCTCATTTTAGGATATTCTTTTAAAAATTTTAACTAAAAAGAAGCATACTTAAGTTAAGTCTTACAGACCAATATAATTTTACATTATTATTTAATTACAAAACTATTATCAATATAATTTTTAAAATTATCATTACAAAATCAGTTTTTTATAACCTTTTGTTTAATTTTTATCTTTTTATATTCATTGTTATTTATGTTAAGAAAATAAATAAATATAGTTTATGAAACTCCGCATTTATTTTGTGTTCAAGATAAAATTAATTTTAATCACCACACAATTCATTTTATAAAATACTGATTTGTCAATGTGTGTATCTATTCTTTGGGAAACATTAAATTCTGATTCCTAATTTTTGTTGTTGTTTATATAAAAATGGTAATAAGGAAATTAAGGTGATTATTGAGTAATTTGAAACACGTGAGGATTGAATACTGGAGGAGAAGGCGGGTGCAAATGAATAAAATGAGAACGACCTCTTGGGATATTATTGACTACTAGGGGCATCTGGAAAAAGAGGGTTTGGCAGATAAATTCATACACACATCTCACTCTCTTTGTCTCTCTCTCTCTCTGTGTACAGGAAGAAGGGTGAGAACGAACCGAAGAAGAAGAATCACAGAACCGAAACCCACTCAGAAGCAAATCCGAAAACCCTTCATATATTAGCACTGGTACGCCATCCAAAATCCCTCCTTTTTTTCATTTCCATCATAAATATGCCTATTTTTCTTCACCCCACTTCTTTTTCCGATCCCATTCTCACCATTCCCATAACGCCAATCTCAGTCCCTAATCTACCTACAAACCTTCTTTCTATTTGGTATGTCGCATTTCTCTGCTCTATACTCCTTGTCTTCTACTCTTCCACTCACATAGGAGGGTTTAACCCTAATATAATATTGTAGGGTTTTCTATCTCACCAAGATTTGCAAGTCTGCTTCTTTTTCTTGTTTACTTTTAATAGCCGATTCAATTTGTTGTTGCCATTCCTCTGTCCTGACATTGGACACACGATTTTGTCTGCATGCAGATTTCCGTGAGAATAAACTTCCCTATTCTCCATTTTCATACTGTAGAACTAGAACTCGAATAGGTCAAGAACGGAATGAATAATTAGGCCTGAATTTCCTCCAGTTAGGAAGGAAAGGAAATGAAGGGGAAGCCCTCAGTACTCGCCCTCCATTGTTTCAATGACCTTGCTGCCAAAGGGAACCTATGTCATCCAGATCCCCAAGGACCAGGTCTTCCATGTCCTTCTGCCAGCCCATATCCACATCTACGCATAATGGAAATCCTGTCCTGCCGTTGCCTCTTCTTATTGATTGGAATCACCAGTGGTTGGGAGGTCTGAGACAGAAGTTCCCAGTTCTGACAAGATAGACATGGATGAGAGAGAGATAGGGTTTCTACATTTTGCATATAAATCAGAGAGAATGAATGAGCTGGAATTTGCAAAAAGTTGGCCGGGATTATTGAGTAATTTATTGTTTTTCTACTAATGCCTCAAATTGGAGGAATTAGGGTTTTAGAGAGTGTTAAAAATTCTCCAAACCCTTTTCTTCACCCCATTTTAAAATGCCCCCAACCGATATAAACCTTCCTCAAATGCCTGCATTTCCCTCCCAAATATTTCTCTCAGACATGACCCTTAGGATCACAAGTCAGTTACCCACTGGTCAAATGAAGGCAATTTAGTGATGTTGCTGGGTGGTCTGTGTGGTTCTGTCTGTCATCATGCGTCTGTATGCCTCCACTCAAAATGTCCTAGCAAAAAATTTCCCCTCTGAAAAAGCAATTACCTAAACCTGGTGTCCTATAAATCCTAAAGTTCTGTACAGATTTTGTGATTAATGTGTGAACCTGCAGGTATTCAGCTGTTCATGACAAAAGTCTGAACCAATCATGTCAGACGGTGCAGAAATTGATGAGCGAGTGGACCTTGATGAGGAAAATTTTATGGAAGAGATGGATGATGATGTTGAAGAACAAATAGATGACGATGGAGTGGACGGTGGTGAAGATGAAAATGCTGAAGGTAGTGTTGAGGAACATGAGTATGAGGACTCAACAGCAGAGGTTGGTGGGAAGGACCAATTACCTGAAGCAGAAAAAGGTGACATTGCCACTGAATTTGGTGATGATGATCAAAAACCGTCTTTCATTGATGAAGATGAGAAAGAGAAGCATGATGAACTTCTTGCCCTTCCACCTCATGGTTCAGAAGTGTTTATTGGCGGACTTCCTCGGGATGTATGTGAAGATGATTTAAGGGATTTGTGTGAGCCAGTGGGTGATATTCTTGAGGTGAGCTTTGATAAATTGATGTAATGATATTATCAACTTGTCCCTTCGGCAGGTGGGAAAATTCGCAAAAAGATTTTTATTTGTTGTTTCTTTTCAGGTGCGATTAATGAAAGACAGGGACACTGGAGAAAACAAGGGTTATGCCTTTGTTGCTTTTAAAACAAAAGAGGTAGCACAAAAGGCAATCGAGGAGATACATAGCAGGGAATTTAAGGTATTTACTATGCTCCCTGAAAATCTTGTCGTCTATGTTTTATTTTCAAGACAGATTTCAATTAAGAATCTAATTTTGGTGAATGGTTTTAAATTTTTTCACGATTTCAGGGGAAAACCTTGAGATGTTCACTTTCTGAAACCAAACACAGATTATTCATTGGTAATGTTCCGAAAACTTGGACGGAAGATGACTTTAGGAAAGTCATTGAAGGAGTTGGTCCTGGAGTTGAAAACATCGAGCTCATAAAGGTGCAGTCTCGAGTGGCTGGGCTACTAGCTTACTTTAAACTTTTGTCAGGCCTAATGTTTTATTCCTACACCATTTTGTTTTTATCAGGATCCTCAAAATCCGAGTAGGAATCGTGGATTTGCTTTTGTGTTGTATTACAATAATGCATGTGCTGATTATTCACGGCAAAAGATGTCGAGTGCAAGCTTTAAGCTGGATGGCAATACCCCCACTGTCACATGGGCAGATCCAAAGAACTCTCCTGATCATTCTGCTTCTTCGCAGGTAATTTCCAGAATTAAGGTGGAATGCAAAGTAAATGTTTCTTATTGCTTTTTCTATCATTCTGTCAAGGGTTTTATTGGACATGTAACCTTTCTCGGCAATCTTTTCCCCCTTTTCCTTCTCACGCTGCAGAGCCCAATCAAATGCTTATTTTCAAGTTTCTTTATGCTTTTCAAATGGATCTCATTATATAGAAAAACCTATTTGCTGTTGGAGAAATTAATTGTGATTTAGATTCTGTGATTTTCCGAGCTGCATTTTCAAACTGTGAATTTGAGCAAGCTGTATCATTTCCTCCAAAAGAATAAGAAACAAAGGGAAAAACTGGCTCTTATAACATTTTTCTTTTGTTAGAAAAAGGTTGATGGGGAGATGAGTTTACCTTATTTCAAGGTCAGGCCTTGTCACAATTTACAAGTCTAGCTGAGGACATACAGTTACAACAGTTGGTTTGCTGGAGAGGATTAGTTAAATATATGGAAGTATAGGGAGGGTCATTCAAGAATATAAATTTGGAGAGAATTTCACTAGTGCTCAGTTGTAAGAAAGGGACAGTCATTTGTGAAGGGTAACAATTGGCAAAGATTATTTCTGTCCTTGTTTCTGTCAATTTCATACAACTAATATAAATCATCTTAAATTTTACTCATTTCTTCAGAGATTCCTATTGTATATATTTTCCATGCATGACTGTTGGAATCTTCGAAATCATCTGCTTGTTCTATAATCAGGATTAGTTTGCAACTGCGTTAGGTGTTAAACTTTGACTTCAGCTTATGCCTTTTCTTATTAAGTCTCTGTCTCAGTTTGGAATTTAGATTAGCCTTTTCTTATTAAGTCTCTGTCTCAGTTTGGAATTTAGATTATTGTTCCCGCAATATGGTGGCCCGAAGAATTCCAATATACTTTAATAAGTACCATAATGGTGTAAGAATAAGATTAAGTTTACCTATACACTTGTGGAAGACTTCTAAGAATTATGCATCTTGGTCATTGCTGTTTCTCATTCTCATGGCTTGTATTATTAATCCCTAGGTTGTAATGTCTATTGTTCAGGTTGCTAGGAGCTATTACCACATGTTTAGTTGGTTAATTTGGTTGTTAGTTAAGTACTGGCAATTATGAAGCTAGCCTTCTGGCACATATTCATCCTTGTTTCTGTAAGCATAACATTACCCCTTCAATCACTTTGGGTTTCTTCTCATATCCCTTCTATCTCACATTTTTCTGGTTCTTGCCATGCATCTGAATCTTTCCTTGGCATGGAAATGCACAGATCTCAGAATCATTTAAGTGTCTTTACTTACTCTCTAGATTCTGGACCATCGTTTTGGTGAAATTAATATGGCTGACACTTATGAAAGCTGGTTTTGTTTGAAAAAGGGATTGATGTTGATCGTTGAAAGCATCATAAATGTTGATATGCGGTGTTTATATTGATGTGTTTTTTAGGGTGTGAGCCTACGAGGAAATAATTAGGTGATTGAAGTTTTGCTTTCAAACCTTTTTGTATTTGGCATTTTCAGGTTAAAGCTCTGTACGTCAAAAACATACCAGAGAATGTTACCACTGACCAACTGAAGGAATTATTCCGTCGTCATGGAGAAGTAACAAAAGTGGTCATGCCACCTGGCAAATCAGGAGGGAAACGCGATTTTGGTTTCATTCATTATGCAGAGAGGTCAAGTGCATTGAAGGCTGTAAAAGATACTGAGAAATATGAAATTGATGGTACTTTTTTATACTATTGTTATAAACGAAATTTATCCCTTCAAGTTTGTCTATTTTTCTCTTTCTTTAATTGAATTTCTCTGGAAAAAAATGAGTTAGAGTATCCCACTTAGCTATGTATAAAAATCATTAACAAGTGTCAGTTATTACTTGTCAGTAAAAGAAGTTCTTTGAATATACTCAGTGTGTTCACTTAAACTTGTTTAATGGATTTGAACTGCAGGACAACTGCTTGAAGTTGTTCTTGCCAAGCCTCAAGCTGATAAAAAACCGGATGGAGGGTATGGTTACAATCCTGGACTGCATGCAAACCATCTTCCACATCCTGCATATGGTAACTTTTCTGGAAATCCTTATGGCTCTTTAGGGGCTGGATATGGTGTTGGTGGTGGTTATCAACAGGTATTTACTGGATTACAGTGTATATTTATAACTGACGTGTTTGTTGTTTTATTCTTTGTTCTAATCTGCTTGGATATTTCTTATGTATGATTGTGCAGCCAATGATATATGGTAGGGGTCCAATGCCGGCAGGAATGCAAATGGTTCCCATGGTGTTACCAGACGGTCGAATTGGCTATGTCCTGTAAGTTTGTACAATTCATTTAAATGGTTTCTTTTCCTTATATTTGATATTACTGGTATAGTAACCCGTGTAAGAATGATATATAAAGATTAATATACGGTACATTTTAGATAAATTTTATTATGTAGAAATACTGATAAAAACATGTTTTTAAATTTAAATCTTGTTATAAATTTATATAATATCCTATTTATTAATGACTATTTGATTTTAAATTGCATTGTCAATTATGCGAAATAGTAATTTAACACAGTAATGGACTTAAGTCATTTTTACCCGATATTTATTTTAAATTGTTGATATTGTATAAAGATTATATTAATTTATCATTACTATAAAAGGCAGTCTACATAAATTTACTTCATACATGATTTTCAATCTTAATATAAAATTACGTCCATGTTTACTTAAATCATAAGTTTGTAATTTTTGTTATGGAGTAATGTTTATTTAGTGTTAAGTTGAATTGTCAAAATTGCCAAAGTAATCTTCATAATGCTGATATGGTGCAGTCAACAACCTGGTGTACAAGCGCCACCTAGCCGACCTCGCAGAATTGATCGGAGTAATGGTCCTAGTGGGCAGCCAGGGCGTGGAGGAGGTAGTGGCAATGATGAAGGCAATCGTAGTAGAAGGTATCGACCCTATTAGGGATAGAAGTCAGATTAATGCGATCTGTCTTTTGCCCCCAAACTGCCTTTTGGTGGTGAAGGGGCTCTTTTGGGAATCAGGGACGTGTAACTCATTTGCTATACATTGACAGAATCCCTTCACAATCCCTATCCCATGAAAGGGGAAAAAGGAAGAAAAATATAAAGAGAAAGTTAGGATTAGGACCAGTGTTATTCTATTTAACTTTTTAATGTTGGTGTCTACTGCTGTTAGATGAGTCACAGCAGATTAATTGCCATATTTTCTGCTTGTAATGCTTGGAATTTTTTATTGACAGCCAGTAGAAAATTGTGTTTGGCTTCAGAAAAACTTAACCGGTTTTGTGGCCATTTTTCATAGATGAAACGTTCTTTAAATGTTCGTGACAGTTTTGTGAGCTTAAATGGGATAGCACTTTTACCAATGCTAATCAATGCTACTTCACTACAGAAAGAGACCCAGGTTGCTGATATTTATGAAAGAATAAAATAAACACAACTAATTCAAGGAAAAACACGTACGAGAAAAATGGACCACTCAAAGGATTAGGCGTTTGGCTAGTTTTCACGAATGTGCATTGATCGCTGTCGAATTCAAGTAATTTCTTAAATCTTATTTATATATTGCCCTTTATGGTCCTGGTGAAGGGTTAAATCTGCCGACAACATCTGAGATCGTTGATCCCTAGTAGTACAAAAACATCGAGGGGGAAAGTCGGTGCACAATTTTGGTTTTGCTGCATCAGATACACCATATAGTTCCTATAGTCCAAATTGCCATCTTTCACTTTTTAAACGAAGCCAACAAAGATTCTGCTCTTTCTTAAATGTCACCGACCATTGAAAATTGATTTACTTCTGTTCAATGTATGTTATTAGCTCGTGCTACTCATTAACCACTACATGGTTGCTTGCAAAGTTGGTATTGTTCAATGCTACACTCTGTTTCATTCATACATAAAAGTGAATTGAACACGAGAAAATTTTCACAGATTAGGCACCGACCACGCTAGCATAGGTTCACCAGCTTTCATTTTGTTGACAAGGGAGGGAGAGGATATCTCAATCTTAAAAGGCAGATTGTGGTAATGGTCAACGAGGATTAAGCATTTTGAAGTCAAATTGCTGCACAATGAAGAAGTCTGCTCCTTCCCTATGAAACTCGATCATTAATACACTGGAAACTTTGCAATTTTGAAATTCAACTGTGATCACCGGCAGAATATTCAAGGTTGCAAACAGCGTGATACCAGCTGAGTCTCTTTCTCTTGCAATTATCAAATGAAGGATTTAAGAAAGGAGTGAATTTCAGTATTTTATGGTGAACTGATCAAAAGTCTTTTCTAGAAATATAGTTTTACAACTGTTAGAGAGGTTATTGTTTTACAGTTGAATTTTGTTCCAAGCGATCTTTCTTTCCTTTGTTGTGCTCCTCTGCCCACGTATGCATGTATATATCATATATGTATATGAGCTTTCCAAGATTTGACAGCATTTCTTTTTTGTTCGAAAAACAAAACACACATAGCACCACAGCTGTTCAGTTGTATAAACTAATTCCTAAATGCTGCTGCTAGAAACACAGTAATGCATGTGGAAGATATACAGTACAATGCAACCAGACTAATCTGTCCATAAGATTTGAAAACGAAATGACGTTTCCATTCCCCTACGTGCTAATATCTTGCGGAAAAAGTTAACCAGTCGACTAAAAAATAAAAGATTGGCTTCGTACCCCACCAGAACATTATTGCCATTTAATGGAATTTCATCCTTTTCTTTTAATTAAAATTTACAACACTGGAAGTCAAGAATATAGTTGAAAAATGGTTCAGTGCTGCATAAAGGAATCCGCAAGTGTCGCCTCCAGAAGAAAAAATAAACTTTCGTGTATATATTAAAGGATCATGCGTCTAATATGGGTCATTAAGTAATACTTTGAGTATCAAACATACATCACAAGAGAACTTTTGAAGTTTATTAACACAACTTCTATGCTAGTGGAGAAAAACCAGGCAAGCATGAAAAATCAAATCCAAACCAAAGCATCTTTAGCTTATCAGTATGCAATTTAAACATGCCCTTATCATTAAAATTAAAAATTTCAAAATAATATTCTTCCAAGCTGCTAATTCATAGCCACTCCATCCATTTAGTATAATATTGAAGCCGAAGTTCCACTCTTCAAGCAAAAGCACACACACCACGTTCCAGTGACCCAATATTAAGCAACCATGTTAAATTATTATCAGAGGATAAAAAAAAAATAGACCTTGATGTAAACAATAACGAGTGAAATCAAATGGTATCTGAAAGCTCACGAAGACGTTTATCCAAGTCATCCAATTTAGCAGCCCAATTTGCATTAATGGACAGTGGACGAACGTTGGTGTAATCCACAGCAGTTTGTTCGGTGAGAGTGGCCACAGAGGATTCCTCCCTCCGATGCTCCTTCTTATTCTTCCCGTTCTTCTTCTTCTTCTTCTGAGCACTCGCTCTCTGCAGTGCCCAAAGCACATCTGACCCACTAATCTCCAGAAGGGTGTTCCCCAATTTCCCACCTTTTTCGTTGGCGGTGGCGGAGACACCGTGGCTCCGCCTCCATGACGTGGCGGAGACGGAGGGAACTAGAGCCTTGCCAAAGGAGGTAGCGTGGTTTGGGCAAAACCACATCTTTTTTTTCCTTCTCTTTTACTTACACTTCTTCCTTTTGAATTATATATTATTTTATAAAAATAAAAGTTTGCAAATTTAAACTAATATAATGTTGCTTTCTTTTGAAGTGAACTTCGTTGACATTTACATTTACGAAATCTTACAAAACCAGAATTTGGATTCTACTCCTGGAATTTTGGTCCTCTCCTCTCTTTTTCAAATGTGACTTCAAAATATATTAATTTTAATATTTTAAAATATATAAAATAATTTTTGATAAAAAAAAAAAGTGCTGTAAAATTTGAATATTTACATCATGTTGGTGATGTTACATAAGATTTCAGAAAGATCTAAATTCATAAAAATAAAATTCATTTTTAAATTTTAAAAATTTAAACATAAATAATAAATAATGTATCAATTTTATATTTGGAAAAATTACAATAAAATTTTGAATACATATGTGGCTGTCTTTGCTTTTTGGCATGAGAGACATCTTTCAATTACTTTCTTGCTATTTGTGGTTTATAGAATGCCAATTGTCTATATATGTCTTTAGTTCATAACAAGAATGAGTGTTATTTATTTTCTCCTTACACATGGAATGCTTTTGCATTTTAGTTTTATATTTGAAAATTATTTTTTTTAGTTTCATACATATTTTTAATTTGTTTTACTTCTTACATTTTAATCTGATTTTTTTTACGGTTCTGAACAATAAAAGGTTATTTGGATTAAGATGAGCGATTTATAAAAAATAAAACATAGAAATTAAGAAATATAGAAACTAATGAACAATTAATCTCAAAACAAATAACGAAAAAATAAAATATACAATAATGCTATAATATTCATATGAAGATTCAATACTAATTTACCTTTGCGTAAAATCGTATTAATAAGTATGATAAAGTGAATATCACTTATATTTGTGTAAAATGTTTTAAATTGATAATTATATAAATTTATTTTTGTTCTGGTTTTAAAAAATTAGATGTTCTATTTTTTTAATAGACAATTTATTAGAATTTTTTTATTATCGCATTGTATATTATAAGGTGATGTGATATACAGTGAGTTTTTATTGAATGTTTGTATGAACAAAATTATATTAATAATATATGTAAAATAAATCATAGATTTCAATCAAACTGGAAGACTATTCTTAATTCTTTTTTTCGAATATAGAAAGAGTCAAAAATAAAAAATGGAAAATTTCAATTAGAATGCACTTGTCTATGATAATAAAATATCATATAAGAGTAAAATCTTTATTTTTGTAATAAATAATTTAAAATAATTATTTTTAAATTATAACTCGTCTTCTTATACCCTTTTCAATAGAAAATCCAATCACATACCAGATTGATTAAAAGAGTTGAATTGAATTATTTATTTATATGGTCATATATATTTGAATATTAGTGTACATGGTTATATTTTCATTTTGTTTATTGTATTTTCATACTTCTATTATAAAAAATATTTAAAATATACAAAAATAAAATGTTGAATTATGTATTTAATTTTTTTTATTATTTTTATTAAAATAATATTTGATGAAAATAGTCAGAAGAAGTTTTGACTTAAGAAAAGCACTACTAAGACTTTTGTAAATCAATGACAGATAATATAGTCAAACTTAATTTTAGGTGTATTATAAAATGTTATATCCATAAATTTCGTTTTAGAAAAACTTCTTAGATTAGTTACATTTCAATAATATACAAAGTTATAATTCAATAATATACAATTCAAAGATATCAGAATATAGAGATTTATATTTATGTTTTTATGATGATTCATCTAGATTTATATTTATCTTTTTATGATAATTCATCTGAAAAATCTAAATTACGTCTAGTTATTGTGCAACATGTTTCATTGTGCAAACTACTATTGTAAGATACAAGATGAGTACTTTTTGGACTTCAGTCACTCTTGACTAAACTAAGTATTATTTGGATTATAAGCACTCATAGTTAAGATAAATTATTATTTGAAACATAGTCATTTTTTTACTAAAATTGAGATCATAACTATTCCTGACTAAACAACAAGTTACAAAGAAAGTAATATAAAGATCACATGTTTGCTATGTAAAAAAGAGTAATGTCCTAAGACAGATACAAGTGTTCATGTCTTAGAACTAAGACACGAAGATAACTTCAAAAATTACTAGGAGCATTAACAATATTTGTAGTGATAATCGTTAGCATTTCTTTTTCAAAGGATCTTCTATATCTAAAGGTTGAAAAAAAATAGTTGTTGCAAATCCCTCTTAGCTGTTGAGACATTTAGAGAAGGTCTTATTCTTCAAGCTTGTATTTGTCCATGTCCAAATATAGAGGTGCATATATACTTTTCATACATGTTAAATACATATTTCTTCTTCAAACAACATTAAAGGTCATTGAGAGATTTCTCATTTTCAAAAAAGTTGTTAGTGTAAAATAATTTTAAAAGATTCTTCAAGAGATCTTGATATTAAAAGTCTTCACGATATTATCTTTAAAGATAAACAAAAAAAATATTCTCTCCACGATATTATATTATTAGAAATACACGATATTATATTATTAGAAATATACCATGAGATGTTTCAAATTATATATCTTTATTATATGTTCAAGCATTAGCTTATGAGACAAATATATATATAAAAGATACGTGTTACGTTTATTAATCAAATAAAATACTTGTATTTCTCGAGATCTAATATTTAAAAGATTATATTTTTATTATAGAATACTTAATAAAAGCAAATATGATTAATTAGATTTTACTCTAGCTATTTAATAGTTTTGAAAAAGAGTTAAGCATATTTTTATTAACCGGTGAATGACAATTGATAATTCAACTAATAGAAAATAAAATAAACATTTTCGTTTATATTAGTTCCTTTATTGAATTTTGCTTTACTGCAAATGATTTAAATGATGAAAACTTTGATTACAGCTATTTTCATTTTTAATTTTGGCTATCCATTTATAAGAGTTACACCAAATTAGTTTGATTGTTTTGAAATTATATGAGATTATGTTCGACCAACTAGTTTGAAGACCCTACAATTCGAGTTATAGTTTTTAAATACGGAATAAAGTTGTGATTTAATTTACCCTAATAGCTGATTGCGTGTACCTAGGGAAATATTACTCAACGCAAACAAATTTGGATTTTCAGAAACTGTTTGTTAAGAAAGTGTAATTAATGATCACGTAACACAAATCAGGACGACAATTAATCCCATAAGTATAATCCAACTGTCATCATGCAAGGATAATACCTTTTTAAGTTAGAAGAAAAAATATACAAGAGAAAGAGAAATATACTAGTGTGTATCAATTACTTCTGACATTGTCCACTATTTCTTACTCTTTTTATCGTTTTAACAATCATACAAAGGTCACAGTGTTGTACTCTAAGATGGGGTAGTGCAGTATGTAGAAATGTGTTGTTTTGGAATGTTTTAGAATTAAGAGTGCAGATAGAAAAGATGAAGGCAATGAAGAAATTGAAGGGTAATATTATTGTAATAAAAGTTGATTAAGTAATTAATGATGATTGTGTTGATGGATAGATATTAATTAAGAAGAAGCGGTGGAAAGATTAACGGGGTAGTTGTGGATGGAATCATCCCAGGGGTTGCCACGCCATTCACTTAGCTCCGGCATGTCCCGCACGGCCTTCCAGACGGCGCTGTTGCACTTGAAACCCGACCCGAATGCGATCTGCCAGACCCGGTCCCCCTTCGCGACCCGACCCTTGGCCTCCGTGTAGGCGAGCTCGTACCAGAGGGAACTGCTGGAGGTGTTCCCGAAGCGGTGGAGCGTCATTCTGGAGGGCTCCATGTGCCACTCGCTCAGCTCCAGATTCTTCTGCAACTCGTCCAACACCGCTCTTCCGCCGGCGTGGATGCAGAAGTGCTCGAAGGCCAGCTTGAAGTCTGGAATGTACGGTTTCACCCCCGACATCTTCAACACCTTCCTCCGAACCAGCGACAGGAAGAACATCAACTGCTCCGAATAAGGCAGAACCATCGGCCCCAACGTTGTTATGTTTGTCTTCAGAGCATCCCCTGCCACAGCCATTAACTCCCTCGCCAAACACACCCCTATTTTTCCGGTATCGTCCTCTTTCTGATACACACAGTTGTAGTTCTTGTCGTCGGCACCCTTGTGGGTCCGGACGGTGTGCAGCAGCTGGTACTTAGATCGGGAGCGATCGGAGGGCTTGTTGGAGAGGAGGACGGCGGCGCCGCCCATTCGGAAAATGCAGTTGCAGAGGAGCATGGAGCGGTCGTTGCCGAAGTACCAATTGAGGGTGATGTTCTCGGTGCTGAGAACGAGCGCGTAGGAGTTGGGGTTGGCTTTGAGAAGGTCCTTGGCCAGGTCAACGGAAATGAGTCCGGCACTGCAGCCCATGCCGCCAAGGTTGTAGCTTTTGATGTTACTCCTGAGCTTGTAGTGGTTCACGATCATGGCGGAGAGAGAAGGGGTAGGGTTGAACAAACTACAATTCACCACCAGGATGTCAATGTCCTTCGGCTCAACGCCCGTTTTCGCGAAAAGCGCGTCCAACGCCCCGAACATCACCGCTTCCGCCTCCAAACGCGCCTCGCTCATGCAGAGATTCGGCGGCCGGGAAGTGATTGCTCTGGGCAGGTAAGTCTCGTCGCCCAAACCCGCTCTCGTTGAAATCTTCCTCTGGAATTGAAGAGACTCTTCCTCGAAACCCCCACTCTCTTCCGTCATCTTCAGGAAGGCCTCCACCGAGATCTTCCGCTCCTTTTCCGGCTTGTAGCACGCGAAGTCCACCAGATACACCGCGCCGGAGTGCTTCCAGCGGTAGAGAGCGGCCAAGGAAAGGAGCACCGCGAAAGCCGCCGCCACGGTCTCGGCGTCGAGCTGGTGGGAGCAGAGTTTGGAGAGTTCGAGACCGGTGAGGGAGAAGCTGATAGCAAGGGTGATTGCTAACATCACAATGCTGGCTGCGTTGCATGAGTAACCGTATCCCAGTCCCAACTTCACGTACTTTAGCTTCACCGACTTAAGGAAATCCGGGAGGCGGCGGCGGATTCTGATGACGGCGGAAGATGAGTCCCTGAAGTTCATCTCCGCCGTCAGTCTCTCCCTGTCCATGTCTATGCTATCACCACCCATTGGCTGGCACTACTAGTTCAGAGGAAGGGTTGTGTTCTCCTGAATTTTGTGTTGTCCAGAAGAGAGATTTTGATGTGCAAGTGGTGGGTTTTGGTTGGCTTATAAAGGGGTCTCAAGCGTTAGGAGGAAGCTGAACCATTATTGCACTTTATGAAAACAACAAAAGCCAAATCCTGAAACAGTCATCCACAAGCATGCTAATGTAATAATAGTACCTAGCTAGCCCTTTCCTTCATTCTCATCACTTTCTTCATCTTCTTAATTAATCTTGTGGGACGTAGTAGTTTTGAAAAGGGTTACATATATCGCTCAACAACTTTCTCAAACCAAACTCTCTTTTAAAACCAATATATCGTGTGTTCCTGATTTTACCTTGAATCTGAGTTTTGCTAAAAAAATATTATTTTTAGTAGTAGGAAATAGTATATTCTAGCGTAATTAGACATGGATTGGATAGGCAAATTTGACTTTTGAGATATTCTCTAAATAACCTGTCATCACGTGTGTCTTTCTATTTGTTTCCATACAATAAAAGTTTGGCGTATGCATTCGAAACAAAACTTTGGACTCTGAACACGCAAATGGGAACCAAAACAACATAGAAAAGGAAGAAAAAAAGAAATTGGTCTATATTTTGGGTTCATATATTGTATTGGCCAGTTCTGGAGATGGTGAAATTTGGAAAATTGATGGAAGGCCGGTAGTCGTTGGTGGCTGGTCATCATGTAACAATTAATGGTATTATGCTAGCTTGTCAAAACCTCAACCCCCATTTTAAAACTTCAAAATAATCATCAACTTTATTTAAATCAATCCAAACACAGTAAAATTATAGGTATTATCTACTTATCCATATTCATTTTGTCTCTGTATCTGTCTCAGTTACTTGGGGTAAGTGAGTTATGGAGCTTGATTTTCAGGGACATAGACAATTTCTTTGTTGTGCACTTTTTTTCTTCTAAAATACTATAATTCAATCATGCATCCTGCCAAACAACACAAGTTGGAGAAAGTTGGGGAACAGTAATATGAATTGAAAGTAGCTTATCTAAAATCATTCAACTGTTGAGCAAAGCCAGAGTGGGAGTTGTGAGTTTGGTGATGGACGGTGGATTTTAGAAACTGTTTGACTTTTTAAAGCAAAATTGTGTGTGCAATTGGATTGAAATGAACCATTATCTCTATCTAACTTGGTGAAGGAGTGATTTAGGCCAACAAAAAAAATTGCAATGACATAATCAGCTCATAACTGTGAAATTCTGGATACAGTAATCCAACATAATAGTGCATTCATTCATACAGTAGAGAGTGTAGTTGGTTCGTTAGTTTCTATGTTGTTCATTTTTATCAGTTTAATTTTACGTTTGTTCATTTATATGTTCTGTGGTTAAAAATTTCTGACACACCATGAAGGAATGTCTTTTCATTTAGTGGAAGCAGTGAACAGAAAAATTGGCCCCAATAATATAACCACCCATCATTACCGGTGATTGATAGAGATGCATTAGTTTGTGTTTCATTCATGCAGATCCTTATCCATTGGAAAGTTATGGATCCTATAACAAAACGTGGATTACATGCCACAACCATGCATATAAGGTGCATGTAGTTCACCGACCTTGTTCAACTCTTCTATTTTTTTTTTTTTTTTATTTGGTTGACCACACGAAGGAGATACTTATAATTTTTAATTTAATATAAAAGTTTTAATAAATCTACACCTAAAAATATATTTTAAAATAAAAAGTTATAATTTTATGGTTCTATGATTTCTAACTAGACGAAAACAACTTATCCTTGAATGTGTTGGTTGGAGGAGTATGACATTTGAATTGTGCAACTTGATAATGGTCCCCAATAACATAAATGAAATACTATAAAGCTATATAAGCACATGGCACTGGATTTATGTACTTAGTTAGCAAGTGAGATTACAACTTTTGGGTCACAATGTCCACTGTTTCATATTCGAATCATTCTCCTCCAACTATAAACTAATTCAATCAATGTGATGGAAAAGTAATGGCAATCATAATCATGAGCTACACCCTTGCCTTTTCCAATTAACTCATTTGCAATAATAATTTTTTAATCACCTTTTTGTTAGGGTGTGAAAGGGAATCCCTTCTTTATGAATGCAATAATAATTTTTTAATCATCCTTTTGTTAGGATGTGAAACGGAATCCATTCTTTATGAATGCAATAATAATTCTTGTAATTAAGTTTGATAGTATCAATTTAGCTTACTCAACCAAATGATTTTATAACTAATTTTGGTAGTATGAGGTTAAGTGAGTTGATATAATTAAACACTTTTATTGTCTCAACCTTTATATATATATATATATATATATATATATATATATATATATATATATATATATAA
>Ga0099825_1000614_pt1 | contig 39570 bp, 21 predicted proteins | sample SiratroredBW_FD_76838 | JGI IMG/M metagenome (GOLD analysis project Ga0099825, IMG submission 76838) | Root nodule microbial communities of legume samples collected from California, USA - Siratro red BW | ecosystem: Host-associated > Plants > Roots > Nodule | place: USA: California | collected...
AATATATAGAATATAGATATATATATTTTTTACTTTATAAATTTTTAAATAAATAAAAAAAAAATTTCTCTCTCTCTCTCTCTCTCTCTATATATATATATATATATATATATATATATATATATATATATATATATATATATATATATATATATATATTAATACATTTATTTAATTTTTGCTATTTGAAAAAATTGTTTGACAATATTAATAATTTTTAATAAATAATTTATATATTGTAGTGTTTTTTATGTATTGCCTAAAAATGTTCTGAGTTCTATTTCGTGTTTTTTTAATTAAAACTATTTGATGTACTTACTAAATATTTGTATAGTAACTAAAAAAATTCATTTAATAATTTGGAAAATATAATATTTTGGATAACAATTTTTTTATAATCTATGATATTTCTACTACTGTATCGATAACTAATAATATTTAATGTTTATATTATAAATATGTAATTGATAGTATTCCGAACATTTAAAATTCATGTGATAAAATTTTAATAATAATAAAAAAAAGGTTGAAATTATTTAGTTGGAGTTGTTTGTTCCAGTTTTTATAATTTTAATTAATTTGCGATAAAAATAGCATTTTGCTGGTTTACCCTTTAGAACGAAAACAAAACGTCTATGTTTAACTTTGTTTGTTAGAAGCATGTGGTCTCTTCCCTAACTGCACGTGATTATTAAATGAATTTGTTTTTTAGTTTAGAAGATAGTCTTACCCTGTGAATTGTCTGCGGCAAGCTCCTCCTCTATCGGTGGTCTCGCACTGATCTAATTGGACCCAACATGCGAAACGGTACCCTGTGAAACATGCAAGCTAAACCCTACTCAATCACTTTTGTTCCTTTACCTACAGAATCAACATGCACACAGAACATGGCAGCATCTCACTCCAATCCCAAGGGAATTTCAAATGTCACACACACTGTTCCAACAACCACAACTTTTACATTATACAAAAGTCATAATATGTTTTTATTTAAATAAATAAATAAATAGCAAACCTATAAAGAAATAAAAAATTTCACCACATTCGGTACTCAAGAAGAAGCCGCCACAATAAAACTTTCAGATATATTATATTAAGAATGCAAATAATTATCAATAGCTTTCTAAAATATTTTTTTATTTTTCTATATTGATGGTATTTGATAAAAAAAGTTTTCGTCAGTTTTTAATTATGTTGCTTAAATTAATGTTTTAATTCTATTTTATTACTTTTACTTTATATTTCAATAATAAGTTATTTATGTTTAAATATATTTTCAGTTTCTTAAGTTTTTAGATAATTTTTCTTTAGTCCTTAAAAAAATGTACTTTTTAACCACCGAATTTCAAAAATATTTTTTTTACTAATAAAAAATAGAAAACAATGTCATAGATATTATATTAATTATTGTAAAATTGTCATAGATAGAAAATAAAGTGATCACATTTTTTTTAAATAAGTGTTCACATATAATATTAGTTTCAATAAAAATTGATTTAACCTGTGAATTGAAGTTAGATGAATGCAATAGAAATATAATTAAGGTGATGTTAAGGAATTTTTAAAATTTATTTAATAAATGTGACAAATATTAATAAAAATATATTATTATACATGTGTTAATTGTTTGAAATGGAGTTTGCTAAAAGTTGAGTTGATATACGAGTTTAATAAAAGTTAATTGTTTAAAAATAATAATTTTTAATTATTATATATGATAATTTTTGTTATGGTTTTTTAAAAAAGAGTTATACAAGGTAGGCTTGATATGATAAATTTCTAAACATTTTCGAACATGTCTCAGTTACATCATTCTAATGAACACCTTAATTATTTATTTAATGACATGATTCATCATATTTGAAAAAAAAGAAAAGTTTTCAATGGACACATGTATATGATATCGTGAAAGATTATTCAAAGTTTTTGTATCATGGCATTACGTTTCATATGTGAATTGATAAAACTTTCATTGAATTTATTAAATGAAATGTTTATAAAAGGTAACCGATTGTCACCGGTCATTGTATAAGAACAAAATATTGTGTAAAATGGTTATGGAAAATAAAAAAACAATATATATTTGTATTATTATTGACTATCTTGAGTTGAAAGAGTGTTGTTAATATAAAAGAATGTTAAAAAAAATCTCTGTATTCATAAAAATGGATTACAAATAATACAGGCCCAAATATGTATATAATGTGAGCTTAATAATTATATAAGGGATCATAATCTATTAAAATTTTCTGAAAGAATCAAATATTTTAAATAATTAATATTCAAATATTTGAACAATTGTATAAATGTGACTTTAAGTCTTATATTGAGAAAAAATAAAAATATTTATAAATATATAAAAAAAATCTACAAATTTAATATCTTAAAGTTTTTGGATTGAAAGTAATATTAATTTGTTATTGAATATTCACGATTCTCTAGATCAAATATTTATATACTCTAAATGTTATTAAATAACTCAATTTCACATAAGATAGTATAATAATAAAAAAAAACTAATATCTACCGTGTATTTTGTAAGTTTTTGTCGACTAAGAATCACAGAGTGGGAAAATTAATTCTTTTACGCGTTAGAAATTTGTAGTTATTTAGATATCTTTTAAATGTTGAGTTAAATATAGATAAATTTAGTTTTATTAACATAACTTTAGAATTTATCGTTGAATTTTTGGTATCCTTGAATTTTAGGATTCATCTCCTCTAAAGTAAATATGTAGTTGTGAAGATTAAAATACGTAATTTTAATACAGTTCATCAATTAACATTATATCTATATGCATAATAAATCATGAACGGGTTAGAATATTAACTATTAATTTCTTTATAAACTATAGAGATTATTAAATAAGAAAAAGTATTGTCGATAATTGTTGTAAAGAAAAAATTTCACGAGAATTGTTTTAGTCTATAGGTTAACTTAATATCTTTAAATATTTTTAATTTTGTAAATTGAATCATTTTTATTTTGGTCCTATAATTTATTCTTGTTTTTCATTTTTTTTAAATTTAATTTAACTGTTTGTAGTTCTTCTAAAATGAGTGAGTATTTAGTTTAGTTATTTTAAAAATATTTTTCTTTGAATTTTTTTCATAAAATTTAAAAACAATTATTTTACTTCCTAATATTTATTTTAAAATAAATAAACAATATTTATTGTATAAATATTAATTTTTTAAAATTATCAAATATTATCCTTGTATAAATATTAGTGGATGTCCTCTTTTCATTAATATTTTGTCATTCATTCAGTATTTAAAGAGTGACTATTTATGAATTAAAAACAATTATTTTCGATTTTAGTGGGACAAAAACAAATAATTTTTTAACAAGCCCAAAATAAAAGTTATTAAATTTATAAAGACAAAAAATAACATTTAAGTCCATTTATAATATTTAATAAAAACGCTAACATTTAAGTTTAGTCCTTTCATGTCATCACATTCATGTTGACATGTTGGATTGTCATGTTATAATTTTTATTAAATATCGGACGATAAATTAAATTATAATAAAAATAGTGCACCTAAATGTTTATTTAACTTCAGCTTACATACAATAAGCAACAATGCTAAACTCCTAAGTACCCATAAATCAATTTATCCATGCATGCTACAGAAAGAAGGTTAGGAGTTCAATCCTGAACTCTTTCAAATGAAGAAAACCATTATGTAGGACAAATTTATTCGTCGATTTCAGTGTCCAAGAAAAGATTGGACCTTGAGAGAGACACTTATTAAGGATTTAAAAAACCGATTTAACAAAGTAATGATATAAACATTTGATTAATATGTGTTAAATGGACTGATTAATATTTTCCCAAAAAGGGTGTCTAAACAGACAAATAACTGCCCCCTATTGTTATTCACATCCCACCGTTTAACCTTTGCAATGACTTCAAATTACCACGAAAAAACTAATGAGGGCATTTACGGAATAAAGTAGTTCGATTGTCGAGGATGTTTGTTCTGGTGGCAACCTGTAAAAATAAAATAATAATAATAAAGTTGCGTGTCCTTAATAGTTATCTGTTTATATACGTAAAAGTAAGAAACTCAAGACTATAATCTGGTTCTCTGTTTTTCTTGTTCTTCTTTGGAAACACGGGAGAAGAACAAGATGCAAGAGAACCACGAGACAAAAGCATTTCAAAGATTGACGTAGATATCACGTTGCATGGCGAGAATAAAGCTTGATTGATTCGTCTTTTTTAATTCTTTCTTGGGTTTTTAGAAAGGGTTAATTATTTCCTCTAATGGGCAATTTCTGTGGAACTCGGTGCAAGATTAATGGCAATTTCAATCCCCACTCATGTTCTGGTACCATTTTTCTCGTCAAATTATCGATTTTTTTCTTCCACGGTTTTTCGTATTTTTCATAATTAATTTCTATTAATTGTCACTGTTCGGGAGCGTAGGGGTACGTTTTCTTTTGGTTTTCTCCTATAGCGTCTTGATGGATTTTTGAAGAAAAAGAAAATGGTTGTGCATTGGCTAATTTGCTTTGTTGTTGTTCATCGTGATCATGCATGAAATATTTTTTTTAAAATGACTCTTCCCGTGAAATAGAATATTCACTGTGATCCCATGCATTGTCATGTTGATGAATATTAACTTTTACAATAAGTACTTATATATTGGAGTATGTTTATCATTATTGGAGTATGCTTATCAGGAAAGTGTATTTTCTGTGTCTATCTAGGTTCAAATAAAACAGTCACAGGTAAATCAAGTTTGAATGAATCGTACATGTTCTTTATTAGGAGACTGTATAGGCTGGGCTAACTAGTGATGCTAATACTGGGAAAGCAAGAACGCTTGCAATTCCCTTCTCCCCTTTTGTTCATTTGATGCTTACAAACTTTCTTTGGAGACTCTTGAAAACATGTGAAGAAAACTTTTTCATAAATACTCCTATAAGAGGAAGTAAAAGAAAACTTAAGCCAAATTTTGAAGAAACTAATAAAAAATAACTTTCATAAATTAATTTTTGTTTATAAACCATTTGATTTTATTTTATTTTTCTCCTAACAATAGGTATGAAAAAGTTTTTCCGAATAAACCCTAATTATTTCTTTGATCCTAATTTGTCATATATGCATCTCATTTCATAAATTTTATGCAGATGGTTTTTTATTTTCCCAAGGAAATACTGTTGTTTCTTGCTACAAAAACTGTTATCTTTCACTAAGATGAAAAGTATTTTTCAGATGTTAGCGAAGTTCCCAATAGAAGCACCCAATTGTTAGTTCATTCAAATCCAAACGGGTATGGATACATGGATGAAGGAAAACCTGAGATTCTCCCTACTCCAAGATCTGAATGGGACATACTTTCATCCCCACATTTAAAGCCCTTCACATTATATGATCTTAAGAAGGCCACAGGAAACTTTCATCCTCATAATCTAATTGGAGAAGGAGGATTTGGAAATGTTTACAAGGGGAGGATTCATGACAGTAAATTCTTCGGGGGCACTGGATCTGGAACAGATGTAGCTGTGAAGAAGCTTAAGCCTGAAGGCTTTCAAGGGCACAAGGAGTGGCTGGTAGGTTACTTCCATATAGGCCTTTAGTCCTCCTGCTTTTGTTTTATATGAATCAAAGTCCATAATAGCTCTCTTTCTTTGCAGTCCGAAGTCAATTATCTTGGCCAACTTCACCATCAGAATCTTGTTAAACTCATTGGATACTGCCTGGAAGGAGATAACAGACTTCTAGTGTATGAGTACATGCCCAACGGAAGCTTGGAAGATCATATATTTCGCAGTATGTTCATGCCTTTAATAGCCTAAGTTTCAAACTTGATCGTGCTATGATTTAACATTTTTGTAAATAAATAAATCCAATATGTTTGGTATCTCCAAAGGTTTCTTTGAACTGTGTCACTGTTTCACTTTGATCAACCATGGAACTGTTAATTGCAGAGGGTGTACAACCACTTCCCTGGGCAACAAGAATCAAGATTGCTACGGGTGCTGCTCGAGGTCTCTCCTTTCTACATGACTCTAAGCAACAAATTATCTACCGTGATTTCAAGGCTTCTAATATTTTGTTAGATTCGGTACGTTGGTTAAACACTTGCTTTGCCATGTTAATCTGCACATTTTGGGAAAATGCTTGCAAAGTACATTTTATCTTCAGTATTCAATCATTTTAACTTTGAAACCTTATCATACAAATTCAGGAATTTAATGCAAAACTCTCAGACTTTGGATTGGCCAAAGCAGGGCCCACTGGTGATCATTCTCATGTTTCCACTCAAGTTCTGGGCACTCACGGCTATGCTGCTCCTGAATATATTGCTACAGGTTTGTGTTTTGCTTAAATCTATTTTGATGCTTTTTGGCTCACAAAAAATCTGATGTTCTATCATCTTCCTCATTTTTAATGCTTTTAGATTTTTTTTATGTTGGGATATATCACATCAAATAAGTCCTTCATGGATATGACTCAAGCTTGTAATTCAACTAAGTGATGGATGAATCTCCAGGGTGCAATGTTAATGACAGACCAACCAACTTAAAATGAAATTCTGAACATCTATAATCTAAGAGTAATTTCTAACAATTGAATTAATGTGACTGGTTATAAAGAAAGTGTATTTAAATAGTGATATTCTCCATGCATTATTGATTCTATCTTATTCCATTCTCTCTTTACCTTCGTAAGTTAAGTTGGTTTTCATGTTTAGAAAAAAAAGATGTATTATATAGAGTCACTTCAACCATACAGGATAGAAAAAAAAGTTAAATACTAACAATATTTTAATCGTAATTTTCTAAATCTAAACAATTATTTAGTATATTTCTCTTATCTAACTAATATTTTAAAAATTGAAACACAAACAAAAAAATATAAGAACTATTTCAAATTAAAAGTATTTAGGCATATATTTTTAATAATCATCCTTGTTTTGATTTTTAATACTAAATTTAAATTCTAAATTTAAATTTCAAATTTAAAATCTTGTTCTTTCCTTTTCTATGATTCTTTTTTCTTGTAATTCTTATATTTTATGAAACCTTATATTCATTCAATTTAATCATTTTTAGTGTATCTTTTTATTAATTTCATTTTCTTTGTTTATTGTGAATTTCATGGTAGTGATATTTAACCTTTAATGAATGATGAAAGGTATTTCATTCTCCATTTGGATATCAAGCTTTTTAAGGCATGTGCATCCTCATGCTATTCTTTTTTATTTTAATTATTCCTTTACATTATTTTCATTTGTAATATTTTCTCATTATGCCTCTTACAAGAATTCTTTTGGGTTGTTTGAATTTTTATTCACATAGAGTTTGTGTTCAAAAGACACCTTTCTCTAATAATTGACCAACAACAAATTTTGATTATCATAAAATTGTATAAGACAATAGAAATTAATTTAAAACGGGAATGATTTTTAATTTCAATTATGCAAATTAAAATATGTAGGAAATGAGGGAAATGAATACTATTCCATATTCATGAAATGAAGTGGAAACCATTATGGATAGATAATGTGTCATAAACTGAATCGAGCACATGTTGTTAGTGTGATTAATAAGTTCTTGTTGATCTAAGATAAATTTATTGAGAAATTTTGAAGTTTGTGTTAAGATATTTTAAGCCTAGAAAAATTATAGATAGTTTATCTATACATACTATACAAAAACTATGAACACCGGAAAGTTGATTTTTGGATATGTATTCATGCAAGTGATAACTTTATCTACTATTGAATTGAGTATACTGCACTCATAATTATAAAGAACTATGCTATATACTTTGTATTATAATAAAAAATAAATAAAAATCTTCTTGCTGTATCTTTCTTGTCATTGTTGGGAAAACCTAACATTTACAACTTATTCATCATGCAGTCTCCCAATATGTACTCTCCAAATAATTTTCAAAAGAGTTCTATGAATCTCTTTACTACTCTAGTCTGCATTTTACACATGTACATATATAACCTTTATGAAGTAATTGTTCCCTTTCTTCATAAGTGAGTTCTAACCCTTTCCTGAGATATTGATCTACTAATTTACGCATTGGTTCATATGGAATGGTTTAGTTTCCTCATTGAGATATCTTAGCAACGATGTGTTTTTTCTTTGATCAGGTCGGTTGACATCAAGGTGTGATGTCTATAGCTTTGGGGTTGTGCTATTGGAACTACTATCAGGGCGCCATGCTATTGATAACACAAAATCTGGGGTGGAAAATAATCTGGTAGAATGGGCAAGACCCTATTTGGGTGATAGGAGGAAGTTGTTCCGGATTATGGATACCAAGTTAGAAGGCCAATACCCGCAGAAGGCAGCTTATACAGTTGCTATAATTGCTTTACAATGTATTTGTGATGCCAAGACTAGACCACAAATGTCTGAGGTTTTATCTGCCTTAGAACACCTGCCAGCCAATAGACATTCAGCAAGCCCATGTACAGAAGACAAACCCATGCAGAGTCCCGTCAGAGAGGCTCTGACTCCTGCAGCGAACTTCCCTTTGAGACATAATCATCCTCAACAAAATAGAGAGTTGTGAAATTCCAAAGGGAGAAATAAGTTGGTGTATTTTCCCTTCAAGCTAGATTGATCCTTTTATGAGTCGTGATAGGTGATAGCCCCCATGAGAGGGGTTAGTGCACTGCTACTTTACCTATAGGTACATAAACCCTTATTCTCCATCAGGGGGAACCACTTGGCTTCTTCCATCATATATGACATCATTCTTGTAACAAGAATTTCAGTTTAGTTGCATGTAAATGTTTCTTGGTTTATTTTCTAAAATATTTCTCAAATTTCCGCATAAAATGACACAGGAAAAATATTCTTACGTATCACATTCAGCTTTCAAAGACCATCACCCTAACATAAAAATGAAGCGAAAAGAAGGAAACTTGAACCATAGGCAACATTTTATTTAAATCTATTCGAATTTACATAAATGTCTAACAGGAAGCAAACTCGAAAGAAAATATAAATTAATTATTCGCCTAAGGTCATGTAAATGTATTGCTTTACAGAATTTGTAAAAGCTATTTGTAAATTCTGAAATCCATCTAGTGAGCTGTGAATCTGTAAAGCATGATGTGTTCGTAAGTCTCCCCAGGCTTCACAATCTGTGTTGGAAAGTAAGGGTGATTCACTGAATCTGGGAAACCCTGTGTCTCCAAGGCAATGCCAGCAAACTTGTGGTATATGGCCCCATACTTGCCTTTGGTAGCATTCAACTGGCCACTAGTATAGAACTGCAGACCAAGTTGGTTTGACCACAGCTCCATTTTCCTCCCAGAGACAGGGTCTCTCACTGCCACAACCTTGCTTAAGTGCTCTTGGAAACTTTTGTCCACCACATAGTTCATATCATATAGATCTGGAAGCTCATGAATGTGGGTTCCAACTTTTTTTGGTTTAAGGAAATCATATGTTGTGCCCTTTACAGATATGATTTCGCCAGTGGGAATGAGAAGCTTGTCCACTGGTGTGATGTGTGAACCAAAGATCTGAACAATGTGAGAAAGAATGTTACCACTGTTGTGGCCCCCAAGGTTCCAGTAAGTATGCTGCGCAAGATTCACTGGTGTGGCTTTGTCCACTGGCTTGGCAATCATTTTCACAGCCAGTTGGTGTGCTCCAATCAGCATGTAAGTCACTTTGACCTTTAGTTTCCCAGGAAAGCCTAGCAAATTTAAGCCAAAATATGTTACAATGTGTTATAATTTTCTTTAGAATTTGGAAGTTCCAAAAAATATTATCCTATACACCAGAATTACATAGTATACCTTGTTCATTATCATAACTGTCGTAGGTAAATGTTATATGACTGTGTTTCTTGTGGGATTCCACCGACCATACAACGTCACTGAAACCTCTTGTGCCACCTGATATTCATAAGAACAAGTGGTTCAATAGTTATTAGCAATTTAGTAAAAAATTATCAGAAAGTTAGATTTGAAAGTATTAATATTGATATATATACCGTGAAGGGTGTTCCCGTGATCATTTGCGGGTAAGTTATAGGTTTTGCCATCCAAAGTGAATTTAGCTCCTCCAATCCTATTTGCCACTCGTCCAATAAGGGCACCGAAGTAAATCTTGTCATTCTACAACAAATTTCAAGACCATAAGTTTGAGAAATCTCACTGTGTATTATATTTTCTGATGATAATCATATAGTAAACAAATAACCACATTATTTTAGATTTTGAGTGTACTCTCTATAGTATAATGCTGGTGTATAACAGTTGGTAGGGTTCACTTCGAGATAAACTTGTCAAAAAAAAATATCACACCAAATGTAGATCTGCCACAACTTATTTTTAATCAGATCTTAAATCAGGTAAAACTATTCGATTGATCAGACAATATATAGAGAACAAATCAATAAATAAACCACAAGATTGAACCACAAACAAAAGAGCAAGGGAAAGGGACAAAATCACAAAGAAGCTTGCATTTTTTATCTTTTTAACGCTGGTACCTCTTAACTGAGAATCAGATATTAATCTCTCTTCTCTTTATATATATATATTTTTTTTTTCTTTTTCAATTAGCTAATTGAACCAGAATTAATGAATAGTACCTCGTAAGAATCAATGGAATCATAGCCAAGAACAATATCAGCTGGTTTCCCTGTGAAGAAAGTCACAAAAAATGTTACTTGTGATTGTGACAGAATGAAAGCAATAATCAATAAGAATGTTGAGAAGAAGACAAAACAAACCGTGTTTATCAGGGGTTATGACAGAGATTATTGAAGCACCATAATTTGTCAAATTCAGCTTGAAATCTCCTCTCTCCAGTTCATAAAACCCAATTTTCCTATGATGGTCATGTGCCTGAACAAGGAACAGTAGCCCCAACACAAAACATAACATCAACACTACCTTAGCCATGGTTCACTCAATCTATTGTTATTCTGTAAATTATGACCCCTTAACTCAGTATTTATATAGAGGGAGTCCAACAAATAAAAAATTTCAACTCAAAAAGAAGATAAGTACAAAATTTAATTTGAGGATAATCAGTTTTTGATAGTTTTGTTTCTCAGGATGTTGTGTCTCACAATCTTACCAAACCTCCTTCACTTGACTTAAAAAAAAGAAAAACATAAATAAACTACCTCATGCAGATTAAAATAACTAATTAATTCAATTAACAGGAATAAATGAATTTAATTATTAATTTTAAATTTTCCCTAATTTTATATTTTTAATTTCCTTTAATATAAAGTAGAGGGAGAAAGAGATTTTTTTTCCAAATATTATTACTTTTAATTAATTATTACCATATTTGTTGATGGTAAAAAATAAATATTTTTTTCTTTTATATTTAGAAGCTTATAATTTTAAAAATTTAAGTACATCAATACTATATTTTAAACATGTGCCCTGTGTGGATTCGTTTAAATTAGTTTCTTTTTTAAATTATATATCTATATATGTGTGTTTTAAAATTAAAATTTTATTGGATATTAATATTAAAATTATATATCTATATATATATACATATATACACATATATCATATATCTTTCATAGCAAATATGAATTTGAATTCTTTTAAATAAAATGAAATATTTTATAAATAAGTAAAATTTTAAAATAATATTACTGTATAAATATTAAAAAATTATAAATAAAATTAAAATAATATGTATAAAATATATAAAGAGATTCTTCCTTTAATACACATATTATATATTTATGTTATATTTAATTATATTTTAAAATTAAAAAAATAAAAATAATATAAACTATTTAAATACTAAAAGTAATTGCATGCTCTAACAACACAACCAATCTGTTCCAAACTAGTATTTGATAATATAATTTTTAAAAATTAATGGGATATTTTTCGTATCTTTTTCATATCTAATATGTTATTGTAATTTTGTATGAAAATTGATTTATTGGTAACCTACCCTTTTAAAAAAAATTATGAATTTAACAAAATATTTTTATCAATGTTTATAAAATGTATTATTGTAACTGTTTTTCTAAATGAAAAATCATTATCACAGATATTATAATTATTTAATTTTTAATTTTAAATATAAGATTGTTATTTAAAACTTCATATTTCAAAATAACATTGGATAATAAAAAAAATAATACTTAATAAATCTACAATGTCTATCAAAACATACAAAAAGTTTAAAATTATTAATTTAAAAGTTTAAATTATAAATCCACATCTTAACTAAATTATGATAAATGATGTATTTCTTTATTTGTTATTTATTCCGTTATTATTAGATAGTTTATTTAATTGTCAATTAGTTGTTAGTTTTTTTATTTTTATTTTTTCTGTTCTGATTAATTTTTATTATCTTCCTGCCATCTAAAATTTTAACATTTAAAATATTTTATTTTGACAATTCAAACCGCTCAATAAATGATTAAATAAATCATATTTTAGATATATTCACATTATTAGCAACTAGAAAACGTTACCTTTTATATCTTTATTTTTATATCTTCTGAGTTAAATTTAATTATTATAATAATTTTTATTATTTTACATATCAATATGTATATTAATTTTAAATTTAATATATATTTTAATAAATTTTTACTTTTATATTATTTTATTTAAATTTAATATATTATTTAAAGTTAAAAACAAAAAAAAACTTAAATACATTTGGTTTTATGATTATTTAAAAAAATGAAAAGATATAAGGAAATAAATAAAATAGTTATAAGTATAATTTAATTACACTTATAACTTTTAATAAATTTCTTTATAAGATTTTTACTCTTGTTAAAAATTCACTTGTTTTTTTTAATTAAAGTTCTTAATTAATTCATTTAGTTTTAATCAATTTTTCATATATTTAATCAAGAGTAAACTATAGTAGACGTTTAGAATGAAATGAGATATTAAATATAAATATAGACACTTATCTTAATATTATGTTGGATTTATTTGATTAAGTTTAAGTTTGACAATATTGAAAATAATAATCTTAAACACAATTAATAACAAATTCATTTTTGAATTAACTAGAAAATCAACATGCTTTTTCATTTTTTTTACTTTTTTACTGTCTTTACATTGTATATTTTGTTAACAATTCTCAAACTTTCTTTTATTTACTTCCTTTTATTTTATTAAATTGTATTATTTATAGATGATTTTTAGATATTGATTAACAAAATTTACTATTAAATTAGTTAAAGACGATTTAAGATTAACTTTTTCCTAGTTGTTAGATTATTTACAATGTAATTTTTGTAATTTACTTATGAAACGACTACTGTCAAATAATTTACAACATCAAATGGTAAATTAAAAAGTAAAAAAAATGTTAAGAAAATGAAAAAGAAGATTCATTCAATGGTTATTTAAAAAATATAGGACAAAGGAAGATAAATAAAATACTTTTACGATATTGAATGGTATGTTGAAAAGTAAAAAGTGTAATAAAAAAACATTTTTATCTATAGTTATAGTTGAATATATTTTTAATTAATTTTTATAATTTACTAATAAATAATAGTATAAAATATGTATTAAATAATATTAATGCCATCATTGATATATATACTTATTATTTAAGTGAATCAACTTAATTTATTATTATTAATAATATTATTAATAGTAGTAGTATTACCTTTATTATATTCAAAAACTTAACATTTTAGAATTTAAAATTAATGTTTTAATTTATTTTTTAAATTCTTATAACTAGTTTTGGGTGAAAACTCATTAGTAATAGATGAATATCTTGTTAATTAATCATTATCATTCATCAATAAATTATCAATTAAATCTATACATTATATATCAAATAGTATTAATGGAAGCATTAAAATATAATTACTATTCAAGTCTTACTTTATTATTATTATTAATTTATTATTATTAGTAGTATCACCATCCTTATCTTCTAAAACTTGGTGTTTTATAATTTGAAACTTATGCTTTAAGTATTTTGAACATAATCATCTTTATGTATAATTAAAATATCTTTTGTTATGATAATTAATTATTATTTTTTAATGTAAAACCCTTCTAACTAGTCTTGAGTAAAACTCTATTAGAATTATTATAAAAAATGTAAAATCTTATTTTTTTAAAAAAAATTTTCTAGTTTTCTTTCTTTTTCTTAAAATAAAAAGCATACAAAATGTAAAATTCTTATAATAACCCTTGTAAATTTTTTTATTTTTTATCATTGTTAAAATACATATTATGTATATATGATTATAACTATTGAAAAAATATAATCTCATAAGAATTTATTATTTATATCAATATATAATAAGAAATATTTAGTATATATAAACTATTATTCTGCGTTACCTTTAATAATATTTTTAAGTTACACTACGAAAAATTCACAATGAAAAATACTGGTATAAAAAATAAAAATAAAAACTAACATATGAGAAAATAATCTAACATATATTTTAAAAAAATATTATTCACATTCTATCCAATTAAGTTTTAAGTATTTAAAATATTTAATTCTATATAATTATTTTTTTATTGATGAATGATAAATAATATATTTAGTGGTTTTATTTTTATATAATAAAAAATATATACGATAAAAATTAATAATATATAATTATAGAAAATTATAAAACAACATAATAAAAAATGGATATGATATGTTTACATTTATGTTAGTAAACTACTAATTAAAAGATGTACCCCGTGTTTTTATCTGTTCTAAGTAAAAAAATAATATTAATAAGAGTGATTATATATATATATACACATATATAAATAGCCATTGGTTGGACAAAGATAGGTGACTTATAATGTATTGTGTTGTTGAGATGTGCATATTTACCTCTAAGACTTGGATAATTTATTTATATTTTCTTATTTTTAAAATATAATTAAAGTAACAATAATTTAAGTTTATATATAGACACACATTTACATACAAACTAATAAATTAAATTTTATAAAGTGGAAAAAGTACTACAACCTGTGTTTTTAATATTATAAATAAATAAAATAGATAATAAGTTGAGTCAAACACTCATTAAATTGCACTATACACGTCATTAATTTTTTTTTCATGGATTACTACTAAAGTGTGCTTATCCGCCTGTCATTATGAATGAAGACTGATAAAGATTTTCTTTAAATATTAGTTTCTTTTTTTTTGTATATACGAGTTTGTTCCTTATTTATTTTCTACCATCTTTATTGTAAATTAATTCATTCCCATGATTTGTAAATTCATTCAAATATCATAATCTCATATTTGTAAATCCTTTAAAATTAAAAAAAAAATTACAAATAAAAAGTATTTTAAAAAATCATTTCATCCTTACAATATCTTCTAAAATTTACATGTCTTTTTAGCAAAAATCTTTTAAAATCGCAGTTGAATATACCCCTACATTATCACTACCTTAACTTATACCTTCTGATTTTTTTTTCTGTGAAATTAGTCGTTTAGGACTTTCAAAGAAAATTCTCATTTTAATATAAACATATGTTTAAAATCAATAATTTTAGAATTTGGAGAATTAAATTGAAATAATCTTGATTTTTCTATTTAAATAAAAAGCTGTTATTAGCAATAAAAAATGTTTAGCCATAACGTTTGATCAACAATTTTACTTTTTTATCTCTGTTATCAAAACAATAAATAAGTTACTAGATGTACTAAACATGCTTGAATATTTATCTATGCTAGCTCACAACACACTCACACATGACTATATGCACTCACATAATACTTTAGTAAACCTATATAACTATATTAAATCATTAAAACACATTGCAAACTCAAAAATTGTTGGTAATACGAGAAAGAATTTTTAAATCCAGTTTTCACTCACCACATAATTTAAATTCTACTTTCTCACTTACCTTTTTGCTCTCTTACAATTTACTGTATGCTGTAACAAATATGATGTACAATGAATAGGCAATGGATTGGATAAACTTTATCATTTATCACACCTTATAAGAAAAAAGAATAATCCAATAGTAGGTGGATTAAAAATTCATTGGAAATAACATCCCTTTTTAGCAGTTGATCACGCATTTGAATTTTGTAATTCAGCACTCTTTAGAATTATTTTGACAATATTTTAACTCCCGACAAGAGAAACTTCACCATTAATTTATAATTTGAATTGATGTAACCAACATTCCTCCTAGGACAAACATAATATTTTCCTAGACCACTTTCATTCCTATCCACCATCCCATTAGCAAACAATTCTATTGTTATAAAATAATTTTAGAAACACTTAAAGTATTAGTATAAATGCAATAATACTATTAATTCGTCCATACGGATTATTTATTAGTTTACAATATCATTGGAACAAATAAACATCCTTATTTAGGATTGAGGAGAAGATTTAAGAAAGTGAAAAAAAAAAAAAAAACTGTTTAGATTAAGAGAAAGAAAATAAAAGTTATAAAATGTGGTTAGTTATTATGTTTTTAAAAGTATTTACACATTTCTTGATGCATTAATATTAAAATTAATTAAATATTTAATTACATTTTTAATTGAATAAATCTTGTTTTGAAAATATTAAACTAGTTAAATTTTACAAGAAAATAATAATTATATTACCTCCACTCAATATATATGCTATACATGTACAATAAAATATTACTTCCCTAATATATACCATTCAATAACCAATTCTTTAAATTTCTAACTCATTCTATAGTATAATTAATTTTTAAGAATCAAAACCATTAAAATCATAGAATATATCATTCATAAATGTATTCATATACATGTTAAGTTAAATTAAAACTTTATACAGCACAACTATTTGAAATTATAAGATTAAGTAACTAAAATTAATGTTTTTTAGAAAATAACTCGTTGAAATTAAAATTTGTTGAGCTGATTTGACCAATATGCATAATTTTCCTCTTAAGGAAAACATTTTCATTTTGTTGGACAATTTAGAAAAAAGAAAAAAAAAATTGTTCATCGGCAGCTATACAATTTCTAGACTTGATGCTATAATACTTAACCAGCAGCGTAGAGCAGCAAGTTTGTTCATTGATTTGGTTATGAGCAGTTTATTTTGTATGACAATTAAGACAAGGTATCAAATGCCTGAGCCTCACGTGCTACCTTAATGAATACATCTTCCAATGTGGTGTCAACTAAACCCCATGCAGAAACAGTGAACTTTCTCTTTGCAGCATCAACAGCTTGGAACACATCTGATATTCTAACATCCTCTTTTGGCAGCTCAAACTTCTGAGTACCAGAGAGATGGTATATCTTATTTGCATTTGGGGTCAGATTCTGCACCATGTTCTCCACATCTTTTTCATGCTCCGACGATGTTGTCACCGTGAACACGTATGTTCCTCCATATCTTGCTTTAAGCTATGAGAAACCAACAGAAATAGGTACCGTTATAAAAAAATAAAAGTCTACACAAATCTCCATTTCCTACTTTACACTTAAAGAATAAACAGGAAAAAGCATTCGAACGGTTACATCCAAAGCTGTCTCCATGAATCATGCAACGACAAATGAAAGTAAAATGCCTATAAATTGCATGGATTTAAAAGACTTATTTTGCAAAAAAATTGATACAGCAAATCATTTGAGAACCAATTTTACCTCCTTTGCATTTCCTACACACTGCAAGCTGCCATTTACAAATATGCCCAATCGATCACATAAGGCCTCTGCCTCTTCCATGGAATGTGCTGAGAACATCAAACCAATATTTGTCAATATATATGAAGAGAGATTATGTTATTGTGAGACAAACAAGTTGAGCATTCTATATCATGTACAACAAGCAGAGTAATGTGATATAAAATCAAAATCCACAGAAGAGTGAGAGAGTACTGGTGAGAATGATTGCACGGTTCTGTTTCGCAAGCTTGACAACATTCCATAAGCTTTTTCTTGAGGCAGGGTCTAAACCGGAACTTGGTTCATCCATGTAAACAACCTTAACAAATTTTGCACATACAGAACTAAAGAAACATGACTTGAATCTTCTTCAAAGAAAAATTATCAGAATGGATTGAAATCTAAAACATACTTTGGGATCCCCAATCAATGAAATTGCAACACTAAGCCTCCTCTTCATCCCTCCACTGTACTTTCCAACTTGTTTATCCGCAACGCCCCCGTTAAAAAGGTTTAAACCCTTCAAAGAGTCCTCTACTGCCTGCAGAAATAGATTGGTAGCTAAATTTACTCAAGTTTTTTGCTTAGACAAATAGAAATATATAAGGTTATTGTTTAAATTTAGAAAGATAAGATCGAGATATTTTTAGTATTTGACTTTTGTTATATTTTTTTTCTACATATATAGAGTCCTTAAATAAAATATGGTTCAAGCTCGTCCACATAATACATCACTTACCCTTGTAAAATATGTTTTCTAACCATAAAAACAAAGTGGTATCATGAGCAATCTTGGGAGGGATTTGTTAGATAGAGTGAGTCTACGCATGATTCCTATACCTGAACATGAACCTATTTTAATCCAAAACCTTAAAACATTAGGTTTATGGATCTTTTTTCTTATATATTGCTCAACTTTCTTATTCCTACCCAATGTGGGACTTAGACTCATACTTGAATACCTAACCGAGAAAATAGAAAAAGTCGAAAGCAAGAACAACTTTGTTTGCTGCAGTATCATACACTAGGTTGATCAGAAAAATGTCACTCATAAACTGGGTGTTTTTGAGGCAAGAGTATGATAAAAATGAAAAGATGAAAGGGATGCAAGTGTTGAACTAGAGCCGAGAATTTGAGATCCAAATAATGAAGGAATCACAAACAATTACGAAATACTCCAACAAGCTTCGTGGCACAGTAAACAATGTAAGATTCCCTGGTAATGAATTTTCAAACGATGATAGAATACCATGCATTATTCTAGCATAGTTGTTGAATGCAACACACGCACAAGAACAAAGGAGGCTTATGACGCAAGAAAAATGGTTGAGGAAGCTTTCCAAGTCGAGAACTAAAAAGGTAGCAAATACAAACAACAATACGTGAGTCTTTTTGCCTTGTGCCTATTGCAAGAAAACAATCACCCACATAACAAGTATTGTTGGAGGTCAAATGTGAAAAGCCAAAGTCTAGGCAGTTGGGACACATGGAAAAGAAACAAAAGCATCAACATGAACAAGAAGTTTGTTAAGGTTGCAAAGGACAAATTAGAAAAGGAAAAGCTCTTTGCAACATTATCCTTTACAACCAATGAATCAACAAAAGGTTTACAATCCTAAACTTAATAGATATGATTGCACAAACAACGTACTTATGATCGAAAGTTCTTGTAAGAGTTCAATGAATCTATAATTTACAATGAATTGACAACAGAGTATATATTGCTCTATAGAAATAATTACAATTTCAAGTCCTCGAGATCTCAATTTAATTTCCAGTGTCATATATATATTTTTGAGATTAATTAAAATTTGTTAAATTTAATTCAATTATTAAATAAAAATTATAAGATGTTTTTTACCGCAAACTTTGTGCAATTACAAATACAAATTAAAAATATTCAAATTTGATACGAAAGATACAAATTTTACTTTAGAATTGATCAAAGAAGAATTAACTATAAACAAAGAAGATATAAAGAATATTAAAATCAAAAGGAGAACACGAAGATATGTATTATAAATTCTAATTACTATATACCTTATATATTAAAAAATATTTATTTATTATAAATTTTAGTTATTTGAAAAACATTTATCTTGTATATTGCACAAGATAAACTACTAGATTTTAAATATTTAAAAAGGAAACAGCCACAAGGACTGGCCTCTGACTATTCTAAAACAATCCATTCATTGGGAACGGGCTCCTCTAAACCCACACACACAGGCGCACGTTTATATGACACCTCATTTAAATTCTCATGTCACACATTTTAGAAAGAGTAAAGAAATCAATTTTCATATAGAGGCTTGATAATTTAAATATATGTAATATGACTAGCTGAGGTATCACAATATGAACCACTCATTAGTATATATGGTTAAGATCTGTGCACTTTACCTCCTATAATTGATATTACATGCTGCTCTTTAGAGGAGCCTGCTCCTTACAATTGATATTTTGGGAATTATAATATAAGAGTAGTGCAATTAAATACTCTGTAAGTCCTAATAATAATAATAATAATAATAATAATAATAATAATAATAATAATAATAATAATAATCTTATTTTAATAACAACATAATTTCTCTCAAATTAACTTACTTGCGTTAAGACTGAGAAACTAAGATTTTTTTAAGTCTTCCATAAAAAAGTTGGTGCTCTAATAATTGACATGTCCTAAATAATAATAATAATAATAAAATAATCTTATTATAATAAGAACATAATTTCTCTCAAATTAACTTAATTGTTAAGACTGAGCAACTGAGATTTTTCTAAGTCTGCCATAAAAAAGTTTGGTGCTTTCTAATAATTGACATGTCCTAAATAATAATAATCTTATTATAACAAGAACATAATTTCTCTCAAATTAACTTACTTTCGTTAAGACTGAGCCTCTAAGATTTTTAAGTCTGCCATAAAAAAGTAAGTGTTCTCTACCTGTCAATCTGTCCCACAGCAAGCTACATTATAGAGAAATAATAAGTTAAAAAAATTCACTTGTTATAAATTTGATTGTAGAGGGAAAAAATAGAGGATTTTCCAGCTTACTCATGCTGTGGGCATACACCCATTGTAGTATATATTCCGTCCATTTGAGTTCTTATGTCCAAGCCTTGAACAAATGCCGTACCAGAGGTTGGTTTTGTGAGGCCAATCATCTATAACAAAAGTTCATTAGATTCATGACTTCAAGAGAAAAATAATGAATTTAGCCCATTAGAGGTCTATTCATAAGGTAGTTTTAAACTCAGTTTGTTTTCTTGTGTACGCTCAGACAACTGAACAGAACCTTTTTGCATTTATTTTGGGAATGTAAGCAAATTCCAATGTACATATCAGTTGGACATTATAACTGACCATATTGATAAAAGAGGTCTTCCCAGCTCCATTGGGACCAAGCATACCAAAGCATTCCCCTTGAGGCACAGAAAGGAACAACCCTCTTACTGCAAATTTATCTGAATTTCCATCCCTTCCTGGATAGACTTTTTTTAGATCGTCACATAAAATTGCATGATTAATAGTTGGTTCAAGTAGCAGCTCCTCCACCTTCTCCTTCTGAAGAGAAAAAAAAGAAAGCAATTAACAATTTATGCATGCAACTCAGTCTCAACATATAGAGTACATCAGTACAACCAAACATGAAATACATACATGATACATGAGTTCTTTAAATGAAAATACAAGCTTTCATTTTGTGTGCATAATACTATTTTTTTGGTGTACATCAGTTACATTTACGAGAGACAGATACAATCTTTCGTTTTGTGTGCATGAGAGTATTATCATGGTTTAAATCTAGAGCCCTGTGCAATCTACCCACCAACCCCCGCTCTACACCAATTAAAGTTCCTCCTACGTACCAAGTTTCTGAAATATTTTGTAGAGTTACGAAAGATATTATTGAGTTATGAGGAGATGTTACCAAACATTGTAGTTGTAATTATGACAATTAAGATATTGGAGATGATATTGTAATCATTATTCTAGCGAGGTATAACTCTATATATACTCTCTTGTACTGGTTTACTATCAATTGAATTGAATCAATTTTCTTCTCGTAAGTGTTCAAGTATTTTCAAGTTTGTGCAACACGATACTACTTGCTGAGGTGGCACAGTTACATCAATTTCTAAAAAACTAATATATGGATGGCCCCTCTTGATAGAGCTTAGTTTACTCAATTTAATAATCCAGGGTGAACACATAATGTAAGGACATTTTGTCTAATATGAAATAATATTCACCTCTTGGATGACATCAGGTTTCTCCATTTGAGAAAATACTCTTGACACCTGCATTTGGGTATCAAGCTTTTGGAAAGGATACTTTTTCTGAAATCCTTTCAAGAAGAGAAGAGGAATTTTTCTACTTCCTGACGACAAAACTTGGTCAATGTAGAAGGCAGCTAAAAGTATAACTATCCACTCAACAAACATGATAATTAAGACCTCTTTCATGCCATCAGTGCTTTCACTCAGGTTATGCCACTTCATACCATAAGTCCCCAATGTACTCCCTCGAAGAGAAAATTGTGCTAACTCATATAACCCACGGTATAAAGCAAACCCAGGATACAACTCCATAAGAATTATCCCCCATCCTGAAGAAATAACATAGAAAATCAATAGGCTAGAATTTAGAAATTTATAATAAGTAGACATTTAATTCATAAACATGACTAATATGAAATCTTAGTTAAAAAGTAATAATGACAAATTTGTAGTATAAGTGATCCCATCAGTCCATTATTTACAATTCATAGATAACCGAAAACAATATCTGAATTTGGTATTGAAACATAAGATTATCTCCCAATTCAACTATGCAGCTTTATGTGCGGAACGATTGGAGATTTCATATTGATTCGGAATATGAACAAAACAAGCATATAAGTGGAGGACATCCCTCATTTCATAAGATAAATTTTGAGTTTAAGTTGGAATGACAAATAACATAGTGATACCTTAGCATCCTCATTTCTAATAAAAAAAAAAAAAAATTTGCCAACAATGTAAGCAATTCATTTATATAATTTTGCCATTGTAACCCAAGGATCCAATATAGAGACTCTTTTAGAGAGGCACATAAAATTATGTATGCAAACCAATAAAATAATCCAAAATGGATATGATTCACCGACCATTAACTTACTTGGAAATGATGTATTTTGAACAAAGAACTGGAAAAGAAAGCCACCTAATAACCCGGTTCCAAAGACACCTATATATGCAGTTACTGCAATTATCAATAACACAAGTTAGTTATCACTAGTTAGATCTAGGAAAATAAAATAGTAATACGTCCATTATTATGAACCACATAAACTAATAAAAGTAGTTATTATGAAACCTGTAGCAGTCTTGATATTTGAAAACATGCAAGCCACCAAAAATGCTAGCGCAATTTGTAAGTTTATATAGATAAAATAAAATACAAATTGGATGCTGTAGTCATTGATGAAGATTTTTAATCCTGAAAATAAAGTCAAAAAGCATTAAAGAAATTGGAAAAATCCAAAGAGGAATCAATTCAATAGTTATATTCTTACCTAAGATAGAGCCAAATATCACAAAGCACAACATGTAGATTATTGATGTGACAAGAAAATAACCATATGAAATCATCCAATATGGCCCATCACCAAGACCATGCATTTTCATCATGATTCTTAATTTTTGTTGCTTCTCATATACAAGTGATGTCAAAATAACCTACACAGAGAGTTTATTAAATTGAACATTTAAATATATTATAGATGGAAAGATATAGGACTACATATAATCAATTCTCAACATAAAGCACTTATCATTTACAATGGTTGATGTAAAGGTATCTGTAAGGTATATATTGAGTAAATGGTGTATGTAAGAACAAAATACACTATGGATATTTGGCTTTTGAGAGATCAATTTTCTCCTCAAAATTCACTTCACTCCTCCTCTAACCAACCCCTAAAGTCAAGGTACTCTCACTACTCATTCAGTTATTTCTCTTTCCTCTCCTCCCATAGTAATTTCTCTATATTGTCCCTAAAGGCTGTTGGGGAGTTCTCTATATAGCCCAAGACAACTCATGCTGGCTACTTGTTTGGCTTAGACCCTGTAAGGCAACAAATCCTCATGAACAATGGAAGCACCCATGATTTCTTGGACTATGATTTTCCCAAGAGGTTTGGATGGAAGGAGAATAAGATTGAACTGTCAGGAATGGAGGTAGCTTGAGGAAGAAGCTTAAACTTTGACCCAAGACACCAAAAAAATGTCAAATGATGGAATCTAAGAAGTTACAATCTGCAGATTTTGTGGAAGGGCAATTGGTGATGTTGCAATTGGTGTAGGCTTTAACCAATTCGGCGCTTGTTGTTCACAAAAAGGTATTGATTGTATGAGCAAGTATGTACATTTTGTGGGGTTTCACGTCCATATTCAGCGTCAACATGTGTTCAACATTTCTTGAATCAAATTTATAGTTTGTAAGGAGCATCAATGGAGATAATCAGCTATGGGAATCCTCTTTTTGTGAGCAGTTTTTCGAAGGAATTCTTTAAACTCTGGGAATTGTACAGAAATTATCCTCCTCTTACCATCCTTCATCTTGTATACGGAAAAACCACTACTGCATATTCCCAATCTCCCAATGAATTTGGTGGTAGCTTTTCTTCACATAATATTTGCAGCAAGGAAAGCAATGGTGAGGGTTCTTAAACATCATTTACATCATGTTTTTTCAAGGTCCAATAGAGAATTTCAAATTGGCAAGTGGGTGTTTTCAAGCTTCCAGCAAGAAGCTTTCATAAACTTCCTCCTAGTACCTATAGAATTTTGGAAAATATAGGTCCAACTGCCTACATGTTACAACATTCTAAAAGCTCTCAGTGCCACTAAAGATTTCATGTTACAAGAACCCTCTGTTAAACAGAGGCATCCTCCCATTGATTGCCAACCATACCAAGTACTATATTTCCTGAAAACTTCTCAACAGACGCATGCAAAGGAAGAAGGGTCATATCAATAATTTTGGTGCAGTGTCACAGTTTACCTAATGAGGAGGCTACATGGGTTCTTCTATTCAATTTTCAACAATCACCCCGTGTTTGAAACGCAAGACCCTTGTGGGCAAGGTCTTCTTTGGGGAGAGGTATTGATATGTAAATATGAATATGATGTCAATTAGTTAGTCAGCTAGCTAGATAGGATTTTAGGGCTATTCGGTAGCAGCCTATAAATAAGGTAGCATTGTTGTATGTTAGACAGACTAAATATAAAATGAGATTGAATGATAATAACAGAAGAGTAGTGCACAGTTCTTTGGTCTCTTTGTTCCTCTCATCTTTCCTCCCTCAATTTGGTTTTCTTTCCCCACCTAAATTCTATATCATATTTGAAAAGTGAAAATTAACCAATAGCAACTAATTATGCAATAAATGATGGTATCATTCTCATACTGCTGTTAACTTCTCTTAGCTGTTAGATATATCTTCACTTACTGGAAAAAGTTGCAAGATGACCCATGTAAAGAACAGCGTGCCCAAAATAGAAGATATGTCAAGCCTAAAGACGGTCTCAGGCTTTGGCATTTCCTTTACAAACTCAAAAATTATTTTGGTTCCAGGTCCAAGCAGAAACTGCAGGTAGGAATTGGAAATCTGCAAGCGTATAGTAATGTCAGATCCCTATTATAACCTGTCAAAGACCAAATACTACTAAAAAATGGAAGAATGTGTATTTCTTGAGATTACCATCATTACGTTAGATCAATAAAAATTACTGACGAAATTAGTTTTGAAATTTTCAATACAGATACAGCCAGTGCATCATGAACATAGTTCCACTTCTTCTATTCAAATCATTCATTTTAAAAAAATGTAACGGTTAAGCAAGTTTTTCTTCTTTAGGAAGTATGTGGTTCCTTAATCCAAATGTATTCTATCAATAATAAATCAAATGTGTTTTGATTTTAAAACTAATACTATTGTTGGAAAGGCAACATAGTTGCAATCACGGTAGGTCATACTGCCTCGAAAAGGACTACTATAAAGGAGTTGACCAGAAAGGTTGAGTGAAGAATTATAGAGTTAAGCCACAATGAAATTTCCTCTTAGTCTTAGCAAGCAGAGATTCAATACTGACTAGAGATGTGGCCTAAGTAATGCCTAATGTATGGGAAGTCCTAACCTTATAATTTAATTTTGTACAGTTGAATTAGATTTTAAGTTCAAATTCTAAGAACTAAGATAAAGAAAAATTTAAGACCATTACAAGCTAGCAAGTAGCATTTTTTTTTATTTTATAAGCTGATATTAAGCTTTCTGTTTCATTATATTGAATCAATGGTTAGGATAACTGCAAAGAAGATGAAGCAATTAAAACAAGTTATACATACCAGATTTACAGAGCGAGGAATCCGCAACAATGCTCTACTTCTGTCTTGATTGTAGGTTGAGTTGTACCATATACCGACATTATATCTATTCCCATTTGAATTTAGAAAATCAAAAGCTGCCAAAATAATAAAAATGAGTATTCTCTTCTACAAATTGCATGAATTGAAATATAACGATAGTTAAGTACCTGAAACTATCTCATTGACTTGTCCCTCTGATTTACCTCTTTGATAACCTTTGTATAGCTCACTGTTGACCTCAGAAGAACTATTACGCCATAAATTTATAGCCTGAGCACATTTGATCTCTAGATTCATGGGAAATAAATACAATTAGTAGAAATACTATATGTCAGATGCAGGCCCTAGTCAACTCTAGAGAGAAATAAGATTGTGTATATAAAGCGCCAGTTTACTCCATGCAAAAATATTCAAATAATTTCTGGGTGCATTTATTTGGCAAAACTGACCATAAGATTATTATCATTGTGCAACTGTTTCAAATGCATCATGAAGGCTGCACTTACGGTTTTATACTGAACTTTACACATTTTTTATTACACCCATTTGATGGTTCCCCAAGCTTATCCAAAATCATGGAAGAACATTTAAGTTCAAGCAAATAGCTACACGAATAAAATAGCAATCAAAACACGCCCCCTCACCCTCTCCAAAAAAAAAAAAAAAAAAAAAAAAAAAAAAAAAAACAAAAAAAAAAAAAAAAAAAAAAAAAAAACCCCCCCCCCCCAAAAAAAAAAAAAAAAAAAAAAAAAAAAAAGAGGTGCAAACATAAGTTTTGAAATATTCTCTTACAATCTGTCGTTGGCAACCATTCATCATCAAACATACACCAACTAGCAAAACCATGAGAACATATGATACCTACATCTTCACAGTCCGCGAGAACAATCAAGAGTTGCACAATGGATTGCAAATTGACATTATAAAATAGCCATGAGGCGTGCACAGCAATGAATGCCCAACGATTCAATTTCCTGATAACACAAGGTACATTTACAATACAAGGATGTTCCATACCATTCTTTGCTCCTGTCACCGAGGGAAAGGAGAGTCCAGAGTTCTCTGTTCCTGTGCAGTTTGTTTGTAAATAATAAATGGGATGACCCGAAGAGAAAGCAGGTTCAATAAAATTGTTCGTCCCAGGTTTTGAATCAGATCCCTATATCAATATCATTTTGACACCAACAAACATCACAAAAAGAACACTTAAATTAAGAATAAATAATACATAATACATACACTAATAGTTTACTCTCTCATCCAATCACGAAATAAATTTGTTTGTAGATTTCTAATCACTTGAGAATATAAAAGCTTACTGGTTATCAGAGTAAAACCTTCCAGACTAACCGTAGATGTTTGTAAATCTCTAAAATTAAAATCAAAGTGTAAACAGTACATAATGCACCAACTGCGTGACATCATCAATCCATCAAAAACCGCTACACAAGGAAACTTAGCTGATTTCTCAACAATTACCTTAAACGCACTTCTAGCATGTTTTCTTATTGATATACAGTGTAAAACTCTTCATATTCTTCGATGCAAAGAAATTATTAAATTAAACTGAAAAGAAAAGGATAAAAATATACAACAAACTCACCAGTACATTCATGGCCACACCAGCTAAGAAATCACTACCAAACGCACTTATACTCAGGGAACTCCCAAACATCTTTTCAGACACGCCTGTAAAAAAATAAATAAACACGTCATGAAAGAAAAATCAGCAACAGAGCGAGAAACACAATGGAACGGATCCACTACACCATACTTTGCGCAAAGGAGTGATTCTCTGCGGTGAAGAGCAGAGAAAGAGGACACGAGTCGGTTCTCCTGCACGATGCATCGGGCAAATCAAAAAACGGAAGAAAACCGGTTCGCACGGCCCGGTTCGGGGGAGCCGGAAGTTGCAAGAGCGGTGGCCATTCGACGGGGTTGGGAATGGCACACAGGGCGGCTTGAAAGGAAGTGGAATACTGGACCCCGCACCGCTTCTCTGAGTCAGGGCACTGAGAGATTTCGGTTTTATTGTCGGCACAGACGCAGCCGCATTTGAAGGCGCTGCTAGCGAATTCAATGTCGAATAGGAATTGGAGCAGGAAAAGCAACAAGCATAGCAGCACCGGGAACAGAATGAGGCGAACGTTGGTTTTCACGTTCCGTTTCTTTGAAATATGAGAAAATTAAACATGAACGCGATTTCATGCAATGGAGTAATCGTGGAAAGTAAAAAGGAGAAGCGAGTGGAACCTGGAAGGTAAGGTTCTTGCGAAAAAGCGCGTTTGCTTGAGTGGAGAAGCTCGCAGGAGCAGAATTTGCCATTAACTGTAGAGACTAAATAACAGAAGCGCGTTTGTTAGTGCCGCTGTCTGCTTCTGTGTCCGTGGCCGTTTTTTCGAGAGGCAAGTGATTCCGTTGCATATATATAGTGAACGCTTGGTATCTCGCTCAATTATCCTTCCATTTTTTATTTTTTTTTGTATTTAACTAAATATGTTTTTGTTGGGTTTTAAGTGGATATTTAATGTAAGATGTTATTTTTAAATATTATAACATTTTCTTTGTTTGGTTCTACTGTATCACATAAATTATTCTAATAGTATATTTTAATGTGAAATTTTAAGTAAATTTATAAGATTTTGAGAGTTCTTTATATCTATATTATAGATTTTGAATGTTGCTTTACTAATGATCTTAATAAAATTATATTATTTTTTATATAAGATATATAAAGGAAGATCTTGAACTAAATGTGTTTTTAATATTATATTTTAACCTAAAAATGAAAAAGAAAAAATATATTTTTAATAAAAAATAATTAAAAATTAAAATTGCAAAAACTGAAAATAGAACTTCCTAAGTTTGATTGAATAATATATATATATATATATATATATATATATATATATATATATAACCTTTAAATATAATTCATTTTATTGCAAACATTAATTACAACTATTACTACCATTTATTGCTTCAAAGAAAATAATAAATGTTTGATAGTATTATGTTATAAATTATATATATTTACACGTTTAGAGATAATATATTATTGCTCCGTTAGACAAAGAAAATAATAAATGTTTGATAGTATTATGTTATAAATTATATATATTTACACGTTTAGAGATAATATATTACTGCTCCTTCAAAGAAAATAATAAATGTTTGATAGTATTATGTTATAAATTATATATATTTACACGTTTAGAGATAATATATTGTTGCTCCTTCAAAGAAAATAATAAATGTTTGATAGTATTATGTTAAATTATTTATATTTACACGTTTAGAGATAATATATTATTGCTCCGTTAGACAAAGAAGAAGAAGAACCCTAAAATAAAAATAAATAAATAAAATCTCTAATAGTTAATTGAAGTCGTCTCATAAAATAAAAAAGAAAATATAAATTTTCAAAAAAACTATTTAATTAAATAATATTAATACAACGATATTACATTATATCGTATTATAACGCAACCTGTTAAAAGTTTCTAGAGGGACTTAAGTTAATGATATTGCTTTCCAATTAAAATAAATAAAAAAATGTGCAGTCCTATGATGGTTTACTTAAGGGGCAAGAAACTTCCATCTAAAAAAAATCCCTCAATTTGGAAATCATTAATCTGCAATTAAATGCAAAAATGCAAATCACATCAAACAAAAGAATTGCGTGTGTGGACGTAATTTTCCACCTCTAAATTGAACCAATTTTTGCAGCTTTTGCCATGTGACGTGATTTTATTCCCCTTCAAAACGAATCCAAAAAAGGGAAAAAATTATAAACGCCCAAATCAGATCAAATGATTTTTTACAAAATAATTCAAAAAAATTTAATATATTCTAACCTAAATTTAGGTTCAATTACTTCATTTTATATATAAAAAAAATAGTACAATTTTGACAGTAAAATAGCACATTACGTATTACACTTTTTTGAATGGCTTATTGGAAGATATAGCAACCAATTATTAAGGAGAATTTTTAAAAGGTTGATTACAATCTGTGTTGTGTGGGGTTTTAGTTCAAATTCGAGATAATTAAGTTTATATTTATTAAATTTAGTCTCAGAACTTTTTGACCAAAGATCTTACATTACCATTTTTTCACCTAAATTAAATTAATTAATTTATCTTCTTACTTTAAATTTATTAGACAAAAATTTCACGCGCAAAATTAAATTTCAAACACGTCTCGATAGTTTTTCAAACCCTTAAACATGTATGTCACATTTTAGTGAATATCTAAAATTGACAAAGTTGTAGTTCTAACAAATAATATTAGTCATTTGTATAAACCACAATAATTAAAAGAGTTAGTTTAATGACATGATATGTTAAGTTATGTCAAATATCATCTCTCATGGCAAGTGGAGGATACATTTTACTCTTTCAGGAAGGGATTAATGTGAAAGACATATATATTGATCTGAGTATTGATTAATTCTGATGCTTTTAGGAATAGACTAAAAAGGCAACATAGAATCAAAATATATTTAACCTACTTTTACTCTTTCCATTCTTCGTCAACATGTGGATTAGACTAATATATATTTCAGCAAAACTTAGAAGAAAGTTTAATAATTTGGAAAATCTTTTGAAAAGAAAAGAAAAAGTAAAAAGAGACAAAAGTAGCAAGATGGACAAGAATATTTATTATATGTGTTTTGTCTCTTCCTAGTGCAGAGTTTCTGTTTATGGTAGGCTTATGACACCTTCTTCAAGGTCATTCAAAGCTTCATTTATTTTATTTCGCTTTTTTTTCCTTCACCTTTTTTTTGTGTTTATCCTCTTTTCAATTCTCTTTAAACACTTCCTCTAAAATTATCATTGTTTCGATTGTTTGACCCCTACACATAAAATATATGGAAAACTTAATTTTTCATCTTCTTACAATGTTGCATTTTTCCAATGTAACTAATTCATTTAGAAAAATTCTAAACTAGTGTATTTTGAAATTTTTAAAATGGTATATTTGTTTCTTTTTTAGATATGGGTAAATCCAAGTTGTATAATATTATTATAAATAAACTGTGTTATTATTGTATAATTTAATTTAAGATTAAGTAGAATTGTAAAAAGATAATACAATGAAAAAATAGTTAGTTGCTGTGAAGAAAATTGATGTAAGCTAATTAAATAAAAAAATAATTTTTATATAGTAAAATTTTAAATTATTTGAATTAAAAAAAAAGGTTGACAGAATTAGTTTTGGGATGAAAATAAGTTGGCTAGTTTTTAAAACTTATTTAGATTTTTTTTCTTCTTAAAACTATTTCCAACTTACACTTAATTTTACTAAATATATTTTATTATTAAATTTTTATTTTATTTTATTTTTCTTTTCAAGAAATTTAAATTTTTTTAATTCAAATAATTTAAATTTTTATTATATAAAAAATCATCTTTTCATTTAACTAGCTTACATAAGTTTTCTTCAGAATAAATAACTTTTCTTCACAACAATAATCATTCTTCTATTCAAAATTATTTCATATTTATTTCAATTATTTAATGACAATTAATTTTAATCATTATATATTCATCAAATAAAATTGAAAAAGAAGGCTTCATCACTAGACATTTTATTTGCACAACCCAATACAATACAATGTGTGCAAAGAAGAGGCAAGGTGGGTAAAATAGAAGAGGAATGGTGGACAGAATTAATCACCTTAAAAAAATCATGTAATAGTTTAATGATTTTAATTAACTAATTAATTAAAATCATGCAATAACAATATCATTTATCCACATGATATTGTGTAACTTCTACACGATTTACCTACATCTGAAAAAAAAAGAAAAAAAAATATACTATTTTGAAAATTTTGCAAAAAGATTACACTAGTTTGGGAATTTTGGCTAATTTTTTATTTTTATGACATTTTTTCAATTTTTTTGCTAAAATTAAACCTTTATCATCCTTATTTGAAGCTTTACTTTGATTTTGAAATAAAACTCTTAAAGCATGTGGTTAAATTATTGAAGGAGACAAGTGGTTAAGACTTGTTTTTATTTTGCCATTCTTACTTGTATTAGGTTAGTGAGACTGTAAATGAACAAACATGGAGATTCAACTAATATATCATGCAAGCCTAAGAGAAAGAAGGAAAATAATAAAAGTATAAGAAAGAGAAAAGTCATTGAAAAATAAAATATATTTAATAAGGCTAAATAGTCTTTTGAATATTTGAAATTGAAAATCACCTTCCACTTAATCCTTCAAAACTAAAATTAAAAATTAATAATCCGGAATAAGTCTGTCTTTTAAGTCGACCATTCATAATAAAATTAATTTGCTAACACGATACATTAATTGTTATTTTAGTTGTTACATTGTCCTCAATTTAACATGACAAGTGGTAGCTAATATTTCTTATTAGCAAACTAACTATGTTAGTTAACATTATCCATAATTAGAATAAATGATAAATCTTACTTTAAAATATTAATTCTTAATTTTGACCTTTTTAGGAACAAATTAGGAAGTAACAAATACTTTCAAACCCTAAATCTTAACATATACTTTCAAAAACCCAAAAACTATTCATCCTTCAAGCATTTATCCTGTGTGTCATAAAAGTTTTAAAATTACATCACGTTTCAACAAAATTCTTATTTCTAGATTTTTAAACTTATTTTATGTCATAATATCATTAAAAGTACTTAAATATTATTTTTATAAAATAATGATTTAAGAAGAAAACCAATAAAATTTATATTTTCTTAAATTTCAACTTATTAGTTAAAAAAATACTTAAAAATCAAAACAGCATACAATTTAAACTAAAAATATAAAAAGTGGGGTAATACCAATATCAATTTAAAAATCTCAATGTTAAAGAAAATTATCTTTAGAAATGATCTATTCTATTAATAAATTTTCAATTTTAAAATAATTTATCAATAATGTTAATAAATATTATTATATTTTTTAATTTTTAATCATTATTATCGATTTTAATTAATCTATAAAATAACAATGAAACAATATGTATTTATACGTTTAATGAATTTGGATTTTGAAGTAAATTATTCTCGATAATATGAAGGTGAAAGTAAACCATTATCATATGTGATTTACCATGTACTGCATTGTTAGTCCTTAAACTAATTTATGGTGTATATTTTTATCATACACCTCGATGAGAAAAAGAAATATAAAGTTTTCAAATAAAATAAAATTTGTAAGAAAAAATAATCTAGAAAACTAGTTAAAGAATATAAATATGTAAAATAATTAGATGAAAGTCTTCCACATGACAAATATAATTTGAAGAGTAATTTTTAAAATAGATTAATCAAAAATAGAATAAGAATAAGGAAGTGTGTTAAAACCTTATAGAATTCAAGTTTCATATTTGTGAATAAAGTTTTAATGCTTATGGCCAAAATCTTATAAACAGGAATACATAAATTTATCTTTGAAATAAAAATCAATTTGAAAGTTTTTAAAACTTAATTGTGTTTGTTACTTTAAAATATTGTTTATTTAATTGATTTTTTTTAAAAATGATGGTAATCAATACCTTATCTCCTCCATATTTAATTTACCTTTTTCAAATTCATTATCATCCATTATCAATTTCTATTTTATTTATTAAAAATATTGTGTTTTTATTAAACTTCAATCTCCATCTACCACTCAGTTTGTCGATATATGGCATAATTGAGTGAAACTCATCTCCACATATCAACAACAAAATTACACCAACAAACATTTAGAGAAAGCCACTGATCTTCATTTTCTAGCCTTAGTAGCATTAAACACCAAAAACACTTCCAAAAGTTTTTGTCAATCCATCAATAGCATCTTCTGTAACACTTAACCTAACTCTTAGAACACCTAGAATCCAACTAACGATCACTAGTAACCAATAACTCCACCAAACTTACTTCAATTTGTCTCCTAAAAAACTCATAAAAGAACCAATCAAAACTATCAAGAATTCATCCAAACTAGCTTTAACATCTATCATTATCCATTCCAACTATTGTCAAGACCACCAAGAATACGCCAAAAAAAACCTTAAACTTTATTTTTAAAGCTTGACTTTCCTCATTCTCGACATCTCACAAGATTTCCATCGTATCTTCTTTTGAAATCTCACAATCCCTTCTTGGTAACCTACCAACCATTATACACCATTGTGGAAGACAACTTTCAGGCCATTGCATTCTGTACTCCTATATATTGATGTTGTACGCCCATAAAAGTTAAATTTTCAATTTTACCCTTCAAAAGTATGTATTCCGAATTGTCATTTTGAAAATTATTTTTAAACCTGGAAAGACATTTTAGAATGTGTATTTTATAATGTATTAGTACATTTTAAATTGCACATTTCGAATTTAGAAATACACTCTGAAATGTGTATTTAGGAGTATAAGATTCTAGAATATATTAATACATTTCATAATACATATTTCAGAATTATTTTTCATAACCAATAATGCATTTCAGAATGTATATTCTAAAATTTAAAATAAGTTTAGATTATACAATCCATAACGTTACCGAATTATCACCTAATTCAAAACAGAATTGTTTTATAAATCTAAACAAGGTATTTTTGACATTTCACCACCTCCACGAGCTGCAGCGTCAAACCGGAAGTTTCTTCCTGCACTCCATCAATGAAAGGAAAAGATATATGCACCTCCATGATCTCGTCCTGCACCTCATATCCCATAGAAAAATACGCATTTATTCAAAGAAAAAAAAATTATAATCCAACTCTACCTTTCATCTCCTTCACTCCTTTTTGGAAACCCTACACCTTCGTTCTTCCTTCAACGTTTTGATCTCCCAGCAATTGAAGATTGTTGTACACCTTCATTCCAAATTAAAGTAAAGATAAAATTTATTTTATGTTTTACATTGTTTCCGTATGATTTAATAAACTTTCGAATTGTATAATCCAAAAGTTAAAATATTTTAGGTTTGACAAAATCCAAAAGGTATTTGACATTTAAAAATAACTTCTGAATTGTGAATTTGGAAGGTAAAACGTTTTGAAAATTGAAAAATAGGATTCTGCAATGTTGAAGTCATTCTTTGAATGAAAAGACATAAAAAGTTTCTCTTTCACATCTCATTCATTATCTTTTCTTTACTTTTTCACCAAATTATGACTCATATTACTTATAACTTTAATTTCTTTGTCCATTAATTAATTAATGTCAGCAATAGAGAGAGAAGTTTCACCTTCAAACTTATTAGGCTTTTAATTTTTTCGTTCGTTATCTTTTTCTTGATTCCATATCTCATTCACTATCTTTTCCTTATCCTCCACCACCAACATATTATGAGACAGAGAAATTTCTCTTTCACCCCACTAGGTTTTTTTATTTTCTCATTCACCATCTTTTCTCGATTCTATTCCTTTCCACCTTTACTACCTACCTCACCAATCAAACTTATTCAATTAACTAATAGATTCATCTTCGCCTACGATTTCTACAATTCAGAAGGTATGATTGTAAAATCTTCAGACAAAAAAAAAGTTTTGTTATGACTTCTAGATTATACAATATGTGTAGACATTTCTATCTTTTACTCATGGTGAATATTGAAATTATAAAAATTATGCGGGTGCAGGAAGAAGCACGCCGCCCAACATTGTCTCTTCCATCTCAATGGAAACCTCGTCTATTAATTCAACCAACCACAACTCTGAAAGAAATATTATTTTAAGTGCTAAAAATGTCTCAGATTTGCCAACTGAATTAAAAGAATGAAAAATGTTATCGTGTAATAAACCTATAATTAAACTACATATCCATACTAATTTATTGACTAGTGATTTTGGTACATTGTAAATCACATGATAATGATCCATCCTGATCTTCACTGTCTATAGAGTTAATAGATCCTTAATTTTGAACTAAATTATCTATCCTGATGCTAAATACCATTAGAATTTCTTTATGATTTCAATCAAAATCACAATTACTTCAATAATTAACATAGTAAAAGTTTACATTGAAAGTTAGCTTAAATTACCGAAGTAAAATTCTGATTTTATCTGATGTACTACATAAATACTTAAGAAATTATGTATAATCTTGTCGATAGTTGCATCTCAACTAAAAGATATGTTAAAAAATTACTATTAAAAGATACTCTAATAAAGAAAGCAAAAAGATATATTGACAAGCTTTTAATAACTAGCTTTTTCTAAACTAAATGATATCTATTTTCTAATATTGAAACATTTAATCAAGATTAAAATATTCAATGAAAAAATTAATAAAAACAAGTGATTATATAAAATGATTTAAGTTGTCGGAACTCTAAACCAAAAGTCCCTGTAAAAACAACCAAAGGCCCCTAATCTAACAAATGTGAAAATCATGTAACTCAATTCAGTATGCAAAGTGTTTTATCCCCTTGGAGTATGTAATATGTAAATTGTTATAACCGCCTTATATGTTCAGCTCCTACAAATAAAAGAATAATTATTGTGGAAATATGCCATTATAAAATGAATGCAAACGATGCCATTCAATGCCCAAACCTAGGCGTAACAAGCGCAGTTCCATTATCCACTCATCCACCATTCCTATTTCTAACATCAAGCCTTTGACACGAAAACATGTACAAAAATAGAACCTTTTCAAAATTTTGTCATCCTAGGTTGGTGAGAAATCCACATAACACAACAATATGCTATATGACTGACGAAGGGCAATTGAAATCCTAAAAAATCACATTCGCAAAAAATCTCGCACGACCATAATCTGGTTACCAGACCACACTCAAGACCAAACACGTGTCAAGGTATGTGCTAATGAGAATTGGACATCAGAAATCATGCCGAAAACATAATTAACTTCAGGTATAGTTGCATCATGCAAAACTAGAAACCTATAATGTACAAATCACCTTCAAAGCCCAAAATGCAGCAAGTGAAGAAATAACCTGAATTCAAGCACACCTATAGTCCTATCGATTCAACAATTCTCATCAAAGATACACATATAAACCACACACGAGTTTCGGCCTCCTCCTCATACTCCACTCTAGAACATGCCTCTTCCTCGAATTACCTCCTCCACTCTGCTTGAATTACCTTTCCTGCAAGACGAACAAACCCATTGATGATTATCATTCACGGTAAAAAGAAGACAAAGAATTTAACTCTGATTCAGATTGAAATTTGGAAGTTCACATATGCTAAGTTATTTAATTGTTAACAAAAGGAATTATACTGTTTCGGGATTTGCAATCTAGACATGTTTGGCATGATTAAGCTAATCTGGCAACTTAGCTAACAGAGTAATTTGAAATAGGTGAAATTATTTCGCAATACATTTAAAGCATTATACTTTTTGGGTGAATTTTCCAAATCACTATAGAAAAAACTATCTCGTACCGTTCCCATCTCTAGATGTTGATACAGTTCTGTCACTTCTGTTGCCCCCTTTGCCACCTGATTGAACTGGTCTGTGTGTCCTAGGTGAATGCGAACTAATTTTGCTGTTAGTTGAGGATGGCAAAGAATGTCGCCGGGTCTGGTTGTTTCTTTCACTTCCATCCTGTCCAAGTCTTGGGGATCCTTGTGCCCTCAACTTTGCTTTTGCAGATTCAGTTGCTGCCATGTAACTTGGCAATGTTGGACTATTCTGTATGCCATTCTCTGCACGTTCCTGCTTTGCTACAATAGAGGCTTTTCGGTTAGGTTTCTGATTTTCACTGCCTATTGGATCTTCCTTGTGACTCAAATCTCCATTTGTTAAGTGAGAATTTTCATCTTTAAAATTAGGCTCTGGCAAATCTATGGGCTCATTTTTTACTTCATCAGAAATATTTTTATCTTTAGTTGTAATTTCAGTCAAGGGCTTCGATTCCAGAGCCACTTGATCACTGCTTGGAATGTCATGCATTTCGTTACTAGCAGAAAGTCTTGGAGTAGTTTCTATATCCAGAACACTGGAAGCAGATAATGATGCTTCCTTCTTGATCTTCTCATTAAAACTAACGACTTCTTGTCCCGAAACACTAAGGGATGAGGTAACTGTGGCTTTTTCCAAATGTTCCTTTGGCGTCTCTGTTTCAACTTCTGAAGGAACAGCATTCTCAACAACAGGATTATGAACCTTTCTCAAGTTACGTTTAACCTTTTCAAACTCATTTTGTGGATTTTCCTGCACGGGATCTGAGGGTTGACTTGGAATTTTCCTTGTGTTTCGTTTAGGCTTTTCAAATTCATGATTTGCTTGCACGGGGACTGAGTCAAAACTCTGAGTAGGAAGCTTCCTGGTAGTACGTTTTGACTTGCTCGTTTGAGTATCACCAACTGAAATACTGCCATGCTTTCTTTGAGCCTTAATATCCTGAATTTTCTTGGGTTGGGGAACTGGTTTCCAAAATTGAGATGCTGACCAGCGCTCCAACCAACTTAGGACTGAATTTGGATCACCAGGAACATATTGCAAACGCAGTGCCATTATTGTAGTTGACGAAGTAAAAAGCTGGAACAACAAACAACATTATTATATGTCCAAGCTAACTGGGATCATAAAAGACCAATTATAATAGAACTATAAAATTATATGACCTAGATTATAGACATAGCAACACAGAAAAATAAAACTATATTCACCCATAAATTTTAGTTTTAAGACAGGCACACAGGATTAGAAGGATTAATTGTAATTGTGTAGTGTACACACAAGAATTCTTATCTATAATAAAGAAGAGATGTAGTAAGGAACAAAATCAATAATTAATAATGAGCAATATTTATTTAGATATTTCCTTATCTGATGTAATCAAAGCATGTAATATTTTTCCATTTAATGTAACCAAATCATATCTTTAACAGGGGGAATGAGAAACAGCAGGCTATAAATAATCATTTTTAGGCCCAATTCATGTTGAAGGCCATGATGCTCAAACTGATAGTGTACAGAATTGTTTATAGTTGTAAGCGCTTCAGTATCTATAGTAACTAACTGCAGTCAGTTATGCTAAGCTGTAGTTTAGTCAGCATAGCTTACTGTGCAAGCTATTCTGTTAGTTATGCTGAGCTGTAGTCTAGCATATCTTGTTGTGCAAGCTACTGAGTCCATACAATTATTTTTATTCTATTCAATTCTTTTAATCTCTCATCATAGTATATTTATTGCTCTCGTTGCATGTTAAGAGACAAAATAAAGTTGTCAAAGTACATAAAAGGCAAATTAGACTCCCAAAAAGCCTAAAGAACTAATGTTTTCGACCTACTATTTATTGAACTTGGAGAAATAAACCAAATTAAGGGTATTTTGTACGAAAATGATGTATGATACATTTTAGATTGGTTATCATAAAAAGGACCGACAAAATCTCTATTTTAGTTCTTATAATAAGGACCGGAGGGAGCATATTATTGTACATTCAAGAATGAAACTTACACAGAATTAGTAGCCAAAAAACAAAAAAAAAAAAAAAAAAAAAAAAAAAAAAAAAAAAAAAAAAAAAAAAAAAAAAAAAAAAAAAAAAAAAAAAAAAAAAAAAAAAAAAAAAAAAAAAACTTAACC
>Ga0099825_1000619_pt1:0-37500 | contig 39422 bp, 20 predicted proteins | sample SiratroredBW_FD_76838 | JGI IMG/M metagenome (GOLD analysis project Ga0099825, IMG submission 76838) | Root nodule microbial communities of legume samples collected from California, USA - Siratro red BW | ecosystem: Host-associated > Plants > Roots > Nodule | place: USA: California...
ACCAAATTCAATCAGTGCTCAAGGACCAGTCAGACCTGCAAGAAAGACTTGAGCACTGATAATCATATATCTGAGTCTTTTATTCTAGGATTCTATTTGAAAGTAAATAACTAAAATAAGTTATTATCTTCCCTTACCTAATAAAAATTTCCCAAAATAATTCTTCCAAACTAGCTAGTGGCAATAACTCAATCTTTAGGGATCTAGAATAAGTCATCAGAACAAAACCAAATTTCAGTATAATCTTAATTAAGTTGAGAGAAATACTTTTCTCACTGTCCCTACTAAGATTGATGACAAAAACCTAAGGAAAAACAGAGATTAAGAATCTTTAGAGCAAATATGAACTTACTCTGTTTAAGATTCTGATCGGTTAGAAATGATCTTTAACTCATCAGATACTGCAAGGTATGATCAGATTCTAAAACAGATAACATATGGAGAGAAAAAAGTTAAAAAAAAAAGAGAAATTTTGAAAATAGAAGAAGAAGACATGGAGGAGAGAGAAAAAAGAAAATATCTTGTAGAGGTGCAGGGACGTCACACGTCACCTCTGCTTAAATCAAAAGCTGTGAGATTAACAAGGTTGTAGTGCCGACACAATTAGTCAATGGATTTTAGATTTTAAAGAACTAATTTTTTTTTTTTTTAGAAATAATGAATGTTCTTTTGGTACCAATATCAGTAGAACCAGAATAACCCTTTTGCATGGAGTTCTGATTTCCTTCAAGAAAGATCTTGACAACTCTTCCTACATTGCTAGCTCTTACTTTTGATAGGAAAAAGAATATAAATAATGAAAAAAAAAACTTAACAAATTGTGAAGAGACAAGCAAAGTGAAAAAAGAAGTGTAAGAAATGACAAAAATATCTCAAATCTTTCTTTTTTAAAAGATTAAAATATATAAAAAAATGTTTTCTTAATTTTTTTTCCTAATTTTTTCTATCTAAATGCACGAATAAAACAAACTACATAGGCATGTCAAATAGGGTCATGTGCACCTTGCAATCCCAGTTCAAGCGGGAAGAACTGCTAAATTCTTGTCAGCATGAAAAAACCGATACAACTGACAAACAAGTCCACTTGCCTAAGTAACATAATCAGATGAATGTCCTTTCTTGCATTTAATTGAATTTTGTTTATGATGGAAAGAAATTTCATTTAACCACTCAATTTATTCTTATATGAATTAATAAAATGTCTAATACTAGTGATTAACGATTTAATTTGAACTCAGTCTTATATTTATTTCATATTTTTTAAAAGTATAATTTATTTTGTTTCTAAAAGAGTTTAATTATATTTAGTTGATGCTATTTTTTTATTATAACTTGTTACTTATGATAAATTATATTATTTTTTATTTCTTAAATTAGTTTAGGTAAAGTTATTAATTATAACTTGATTTTTTCAGAGTTACGTGAAGTCTTAGATTATTTTTTATAAATATTATTGGTTTTTAATTAAGTTAATACTTAAAAATTATAACTTTTAACAATAACATTTTACAATCTTTAACTTAATTTAATCCAATCTTCTTGAGAATGGATTATATTTGATTACATTTAAAATAAAAAAAACAATGCATTCAATTTAATATATATTTTAATGGATTGAATAATGCATCTACTTAAATTCTATTAAATCCAAATCCATTCAACCCAATTCGATCACACACTTATATATTAGAATGCACTTAAAAAAAAAACAAGTGTGAAACATTAAAGTGTAATGGACTTTTTTTTTTCTTTTATTCTCACAATTATGGGTAAACGAAAATTATTCTGTCTGAAAATTCATTTCCACGTTATAAGCATACGTAAATTTGTACATTTTGTTAAAACTACATCACTTACTCAAATTTTAAACATGTAGTTTCTAAATAAATTATAGGTGTATTTTTGAATGAAATATATCTGAGAAATTGATTTGATTAAATAAAGTTATTACATTCTTTGGTTAAAACCTAATTGGAATTGGTTTCTCAGTTGTTTCCACCAAAACTACTCATACACGCAAAATTTATCAATTTAAAATATAAGAATCAAAAGTTACCTACTAAACATTTAAAGATAAATTTTCTCATAAATTATAAACTTATATTTCAAACAGGTCTAAAACTTATTACAAAAATTAACAAAAACTTATTTATTTAATGGATCTAGTACTAAGATTCATCCACTAAGTAACTAATTTGTCTAATAGTCATAATGCTTAAATAAAATTTCTAATTACAAAAAGAAAACCATAATACAAAGATCCAATATAAAAAATATAGTAGCTTCGAGTCTTCTTTATAGTCCTTTATTATGTTTAAATCCATCCATTCATCATGTATGAAGGAGGATAAGAGTTTTCCACTCAGGCTTTATTCAAATAAGGCTTTACTCAAACGTTTAAAATAGTAAAATTAAGTATACATATTTTGACAAAAGAATTGAATATTGTACATAAAATAATTTAAAATATTAAATATTTTATATGAAAATACTATATATTATTGATCCAGTATAATTTAAATTTAAAAACATACATAATTTAATACAACTATTGAATATTATACATGCAATAAAAATAATGGTAAGAGTGTATTGACAATTTTTTTTATAATAATCATACATTGATATATTTTTTTATAATATTTCTAATTTGAAACATTGTGTATAATATAATAATAATATTTATTTTATTACCGAGTTAAATAACTATTTTTGCCTATTTAAAAATGCAATTTAAAATTAAATAGATCATATAAATTTAAAATGTAATTCCAGCTTAAAACATTAACAATCATTAATATTTCATATATTAAGTTTATCTCAAATTTAATATATATTCGTAAACTTGATATATCATGCCAGTTAAAAGAAAGCTCTTAAATGACCTATTACTCAAGACAATTATTTTAATTTTACACATGTGAAAGTTTACATGTTTATTATAATATGATTTACATATTAAAAAAATGTTTATGATAGTTTTTAATTATATATTATATAAAATAAACAAAGTCAGTAAAAAAAATCCCTTTTTAAAATATAAATAACTAGATTAAGTTTTTTATAACACAATAAAAGATAATATGTTTTAAATATTACATGTTCTATCTTACATTGAAATTATGATTACTTGTGATTTTCTTCCAAAATAAATTTCTGAATTTGAATATTGTCTCGAATCTAGCTCTCGTCATTGGGTCTCGCAAGTTACTTCTGAGAGTTCATGCGCAAAGCAAATAGGGGTTTATCGCGCCTTCTGATCTCGCGTGTGAGGCTGTTTCCTCTGTCACGAACTCAAGAAATATCTAAGACTGTTCTTTAGGGTTCCACACTCCGCAATTGATTTGAAGCGGAGTTGGGAAATCAATGGCGTCGGTGTACATACCGGTGCAGAATTCAGAGGAGGAGGTTAGGGTTGCTCTCGATCAGCTTCCGCGTGACGCCTCCGACATCCTCGACATCCTCAAGGCTGAACAAGCCCCTCTCGATCTCTGGCTCATCATTGCGGTACCAAAAACACTCAATCTGTTCATATGCTTAATTGATAAATCTCCATTTTACCTATTCTGTTTCACTGTTTCCAAAAATATATTCCGGGATTGGCTTGTAAATTCATGACTACTTTGATTCGAATTTGACATTGCAAGGCCTGGAAACAATAATTTCTGATTATATGAAAAAGCATGACCAGTCTATTTTCTATGCTCCCTGTATGAAAAAAATTATAGTCTGCACACATGGTCATTCTTTATTAACTGACTGTGTAGAACCCCCGTTGCACTATCAGTGTGCCTACTACTTACTCATAACATCATGTCTACTGCGAGTGTATTTTTGTACACATATTCCCTATTTAAACATACAGTGGCACATTATTTATTTGTTTTATTTGCTTGGATAATAATTGTATTCAACTGAACTTCTAATATCATGTATGTGCAGAGGGAGTACTTCAAGCAGGGAAAAATTGATCAATTTCGCCAGATTTTGGAGGAAGGATCCAGTCCAGGTATACTTTCTTCATAGAATGTTGGTACAAATCTTCTGTATGGATTTGGCCTATTAATCTTATTGATTGATGTTGCCTACTATTAGTAAATTTAACGCTCCTGATTGTTTTCAATGCATTTTGCAGAAATTGATGACTATTATGCTGATGTTAGATATGAGAGGATTGCTATCTTAAATGCCCTTGGAGCTTACTATAGCTACCTTGGAAAAATAGAGACAAAACAACGAGAAAAGGAGGAACATTTTATTTTGGCGACGCAATACTACAATAAAGCATCTAGGATTGACATGCATGAGCCCTCCACTTGGGTTGGGAAAGGTAAATGTATAAATTTGCTTATGTTTTTTTGTTAAGTCTGTCTAATTGAAATTAGATTGTGATCAGTAGTTTTACAATATTGAAACTGTACCTGTTTATCTTGGATTGAGTTATAGCAATGATCTTAGGTAGCCTGTAGACATCCTAGTAAAATATATCAATTTTGAGACAACATTCATAAAACTCAATTTTTTTAGAATTTGGATTTTTTTTCTTTAAATTTTGAAATGATTTTCGTTTGATCATGTTTTATATCTCATCATATGGTTTTGTAGATCACGATCTTGTGTATATTTTTGACATATTGACTGTTTAGAAATTCCTGTATTTTGGGTTTTACAGCTGAAACATGTTTGATGTTCGAGACAAATTCAGGGATTATTTTGTAATTTTTGTCCATGATGATATAGTTTTGACATTATATATGTTTTACAAGTTAAGAGAATCTATATTTATGAACAAAATGTTTGCCATATGTAGTCAAGAAGAATGTATCATGCACTGTAGATACTTAACAAAATTAATGTTTAGTTAATTCTCACAGGTCAGCTTTTGCTAGCAAAGGGTGAAGTAGAACAGGCATCTGCTGCATTTAAGATTGTGTTAGATGGAGTCCGTGATAATGTTCCTGCGCTTTTGGGCCAGGTATAATAGTAGATATATTAAGTTTGTGTTCTCACAGCAAAAAATTTAGCATTTCTGATTTTAACACATAATTTTAAGAGTTGTGAGATGGTTCCAAGTTGTCTTCTCTTAATTCATTGTTTTTTATTTGAACATTTTTTTTTTATCAAACGGTCTCAACATTGAATAGGTGTTATAATCTATTGATGATATGTGGCAAGGAGTAGGGCATTTTGAGATGAAAAGAAATCAAATGGAAAAGGATATTCTCTTTAATTCCTTTGTTAATCACTGCCAAGTTCCAATTACATAACATCTGTGGAACTTGTAAATTAGAAATTGATGATAACTATTATTTTGAAGAGTGTTCATTGTTTTCTTGTTAACCATGTTTAGAAGAGTAAAATGCTTTTATCATGACTCCTTTCTTTAAGTAATCATAGAACATCCATCAGTTGTGATGTACCCCAATAGACTTGAATTTTTTTTAATCTTTTTGGGACCAGTGGATTGACTCAGTACATTTAACATTCTTTGCACTTACCAATATTCAATGTTAGGAGGCAGTTGTTGGAGTAAGGAGTTGTTCATGTTATGGAGACTTTATGAGAGGTGGATTAAGTGATTTTCTATTTTTCAATAAATTGAATAAACAGTTATGGTGTAGCGGAAATTTATACTGTTAGATATAACCTAACAGATTTCAGACTGAGTAAACCAACGACTTCCTACTATCTGAAAGTGATATAGAGGAAATACACGCATACTTAAGCTACTGAAACAAGACAGAATATTTTCATACAACCCTCTTCAGGCTCAAGTTGGGTGCCTGACATTAGGAAGCGTATCTGCACTGAGCTTGTTGCTGATTTGGAGAAATCTGGTAGGAGAAAGATCTTGGTTAAGGAAAGAGCCCACTGATATTGGGTGGTAATATGCTGAACAGAAAGCTGCTTGCCGAGCACCTTCTCATGGTTCTCATGGACAAAGAGAAGATCCAACACCATATGTTTGGTATCGGCATGAAGGACAGGATTATGAGATAAGGAGACTGTGTTTTGATTATCACAGAAAAACTGGAGAGGAGAACTTGACTGGAAGCTCCAAGAGCATCTGAAGCTGTAAAGTATCTGCAGGTTTTAGCCTAACTTTGATATTCTTCATCAATTCATGAGCGAGCTAATACAGCTTGCTTGTGGACCACTATGAAATCATATTGGGTCCAAGCCCCAGTGGTGGAGCGATGATCAGTTGGGTTGGGTCTGAAGCCCAGTTTGCATCAAAAAATGCTTTGCAGGAAAATGGGTTAGATAGGAACGTAAAAGATAAAGACTGTAGTGAATGGTACGTTTGAGGTAATGGACGATTTTCTTGACAGCCACTCAATGGGACCCAAGAGAACAGGTCATGAATTTACAAACTTTATTGATAGAGTAGCTGAGTCCAGGTTTGATGATAGTTTTGTACTAAGCTGCAGCAGCAAATGAGTGATATAATTTATAATGGGTCAGAAAAAAAATCAGAAACCTACTTAGAGAACTTTTAGCCAGAAACCACGGGGAAGGAAATAGCTTTAACTTGTGAGTTACAGGGTTGGCCTGGTGGGGGCAGTAGAGGGTGATTTCTCTACAATTCAATCAAAGGAATAACAAGTACAATGTAGGGGATGTTTGTGCAATTAGATCTAACCAAATGCAGCCAGAAATAACTTAAACTACTCTCAACTAACCGAAAGTGATAGAGGAAATACATGTTTACTCTAGCAAATGAAACTAAAACAAAGTATTCTCATACATGAGTGTAAGTTTTATGGGTGTTACGTATACTGGGATTTGGTAGAGTACACTACTAGCACTTTAGCCAATATTTCTCATCTTTATGGCTGCTTTGGGATAGAGTAGTCAATGTTGTTTATTTTTACAGGTTTAAGTTCCTTTGAGCGTTAAATGGACATGGAGAGCGGGGTTGTAAAGATCTTTTGGGCCAATCTGTTTTTTTTTTCCTTGTTTCTTGCAGCTCATTTTTCAAATTTTATCCTTTTGTCTTTATCTTGTAGAACCTGTTGTTCTTTCATTTTTTTTCATGAGATTTGTCTGCCTTTGTGGCTCCCGTGACTTTCCTTTAGGGGGTGGAGCATTCTCTTAACTGATGCATTTTTTAATTTCTTGTAGTTGTATTTTCTTTTTACTCATATTTTGGACATAATTTCAATTTATCTGGGTAGCAATTGTTTCTGGTATAATTACAAAAATGTGGAAGGAGTGTAAAATGTTTACTCTTGAATGAACAGGAAATATATTTTCTAAAAATTCTCTGGTAATTGCTCAATAATTCTAATTTCAAGGTCAATTGTGCTGGTTTGTCTCAAATCTCATTGCATATTGTATTCTTATTACATTGCTGCAAACTTTTCGGCAAATATCTATATTTGTTAGTCACTGCATGCTAGGAATCTACATCTGCCACATTTTTTCTCAAAATTTGAAAAGCACATGGTATCATATACTGTTTATGTATTATTCTGTTTGTTTTCAGAATGTGAATACTAAAACCTGGAGCCAGTTTGAGGTTTCATCATATATATACTGTATTTCTTATAATATCTCTACTGAATATCTACAGGCTTGTGTTGAGTTCAACCGTGGACGATATTCAGATTCACTTGATTTGTATAAGGTTGGTAGTATAGCCATATTCTTTGCTATTGAGAAGTGATGTATGATTAACAGTTTACATATGTCCAACATTTATCTATGTTCATTCACATCTTTATTGTCATTGAGGATTTACATTAATATGCTGAGTATTATTGTAGATTGTACTATTTGGGACAGAATACTCCTTTTATTTTTTTCTTTACTTTGTAATTGCAACTGATTTGTTTCCGGCAGATTTGTTTGATGAAATTTAGATCTATTGTGTGCAAATAGTTATATTTATTAGTTTATGTCTATGCAATGTAACTTCCTTTGTACAATTGGTATTACAAAAAGTAATATTCAAAACTCCTTTTATTCTTCAAGTAATAACCCTATGTGGCTCACACTAGCTTTGATTGAATTTAATTTCTGTGAAACCATTCTCTTAACATATAATTTCAGCAACATGCATGTAAAATTCAAGTGGATTGGGGATAGTCTCGTGATTATTGCAACTTGTCATGTTTAAGCTATAATTTCAATGTATTCTATGAATGATATTAAATTCTGTGGGTAGATATTTTATTTTAATGGCTGATTTCTTTATGGAAAAAAATATTGACCGTGTGAATGCAATAAAGGTTATAGAAACCAAATACTGTTATTACACCTGGCTTATTACTTGAATAGTTCTTCTGTATGTTGAACACATCTTAACACCACCTCTTTTTCTTTGATTTGCAAACCTGAAGAGAGCATTGCAAGTGTTTCCCAATTGCCCGGCAGCTGTGAGACTTGGCATAGGTCTATGTCGCTACAAATTAGGTCAATTTGAAAAGGCTCAGCAGGCATTTGAGCGAGTTTTACATGCAAGTGAATCTTTTAACAACTAGTGGTTCAACCGTTTTATTATTTTGCTGCTCCTGATGTTTATATGCTTCATGATCTTATTTGTTTCAGCTAGATCCAGAAAATGTTGAGGCTCTAGTTGCCCTTGCAATAATGGACTTGCGCACTAATGAAGGTTCACCTTTTCTTCTTTTATCATTTTCTCATACACTTCATACATATTTGTTAGTTACCATTAACTTCTCATTTAGTGGACATATTCTGATACTGTATAACATGAAACAGCTACGGGAATCAGGACGGGAATGGTAAAAATGCAGAGGGCATTTGAGATATACCCTTATTGTGCAATGGCTCTGAATTATCTTGCAAATCATTTCTTCTTCACTGGTCAACATTTTTTAGTTGAGCAACTGACTGAAACTGCATTGGCTGTTACCAATCACGGGCCAACAAAGTCTCATTCATACTACAATTTAGCACGCTCATATCATAGCAAGGTTTGAAGCTTATTTTTTCGTTTCCCTTTGACAATTTTGTTCTGAAACTTTACTGAGTATATATGTTTGGTTGAACTGTGTCGGAGGTTGAAGGGGTGTTTAAGTTCCAATATGAAGTGATGCTACAGTCCTCTATGTGCATCTATATATTTGGTCTAAATTTATTGAACTGTACTTTATGAAATCTTAGGCTGGATGATGTAGAGGGCGTACATGAGTCAACATTAGGTCCATGTCCAAGTAAGTCTCCCATATGGAAGGTATAGGGGACTAGTTGAGAATCATGTTTAGTGTTGTGGCTTTTGACTGAGTGCTCTCAAAGGAGCCTCAGCTCGGGTAGCGTAGGAGAATATTTTGTAATAAACTAAGTTATTATGAGTTTAAACCTTCTGCTATTCTGCATATTCTAGTGTTTTATCTTACGTAAAATTATTCACTAATTGCATCTGTTTGTTTCATTCATAACACTACCAATCCTCAAGAAATAACTTCGCATGGAAAGAGATATACCATTGTCAGCCTTCTTGTCATAGATTGAAGATAGAAGGATAGTAAGCATAATAAATAAGAACTGGTTTCTAAAACAGTCTCCTTTTTTCTTATTAACACGTATTCAAAACCTTATATACTGTGGTCACTTGTGACATTCATAAAAGGTCTCTCTGTATCTAGTGTGGTAGACATTGAAAGCATCCGCCTTCCATCCAGCTTTTATTATGCTCTCGCAAAATAGATGATCCATCAGCCCTATGATGATCCTACATCTGCAATAAATTGCTGCAGATCTGTGTATTTCTTTTTCTTTTTCAAACAATTACTTACCTTTTCTCTTTTATTTTCTACAACCATATTCTTGACTTTCTTCTGTTTTAAGAATAATTCTGAAAATGTTCACAAGTCACTATCTCTTTGTTCTTTTTGGCATTCCAACTTTCAAGCTGTAATATTGCTGATGGCACTGATTTTTTTCTTCCAACCATAGGGAGACTATGACAAAGCTGGGGTGTATTACATGGCATCTGTCAAGGAAGTCAACAAGCCCCACGAATTTGTATTTCCTTATTATGGTCAGTCGCTCCATAATATTTGAAACTCTTTACTACCATTTCTTCAACTTTGAATGTATATTTATTATATACGAAACCCATTGCTGTAAAATCTTCATTGCTTTCATGGTTAGTAGACATACTGATTCTGTACCTGCCTATTTTGACACTTTAATAGCTGATGTTTTTGTGTTCTTTAAACATCCAATCATGTTTTGATTATTGGTTTTGTGTGATTAGGTCTATGACCATGTTTCAGTAATATGAAAATGTAACTTGTGAATGACTATGTTATTCTTGATTCTATAATTGTACAGTTGGACTATTTCTTTCGTGTTTTAGTTGTGTTATGACTTTTGAAAAACTCATTTTATGCAAATAATTATGATCATCTGTAGTATTGGGTGTTACGCTTGAGTTTTCTGCTTTTGTTTGATGACGTGATTTAGAAGTTATTTTCATTATCTATGATATTTTCTATAAATTAGTTTCTGTTTAACTTTCCACTTTAGTAGATTCTTACTATCTATGTTACAATCCTGCAACTAACTATCTTTCACCCCCTTCCCGATCCTATATGAAATATTCATTTTAACAACATTGCTTCAATTTGAAACGCATATTGCTTCAACATTGCTCCCATTATTCACTGTTTTAAATTTTAATGCTTCCAGGTCTGGGACAAGTGCAGATAAAGTTGGGAGATTTTAAAAGTGCACTCTCAAACTTTGAAAAGGTTCTGGAGGTATACCCGGATAATTGTGAGACATTGAAAGTAAGTGTTTCAAATCGAAAGAAATTTTACATCTGCCCCTCCCCCCCTCCCCTTTTTGCATCATTTCTCTTTCTAGGGCTTGAATGCTTTTGCCGCAGCAACTTAAGAGTCATTTAACATCTAACACCTTAGGCATGCCATAGTGAAAGGTGCTAGATTGGATAAAATCGTTGAGAACACGTCTTTCTATTTGGAGAATTTGGTTTAGACCATAAAGTGTAGAACAATCTTTAAAATCATGCATTGTTTAACTTCAATCACTACAAATTTCATGATTAGTTTTCTTCAAATCTGTTTGGGAAAAATTGAAGGAGATTCATGGTGAAAATATTAGTTAAAGAGAGATTGGTTTACAAAATGTGAAAGATTTAACATTCTTATACAATTACTACAACTAAGTGGTCATTTACTTACTCATTGACCAGTTAGGGTGTTAATTATTAATTAATCAAAAATTTTTAGCAGAAAATTGTTTTTATAATTTCCCCAAATTTTCACTGAAAGTTATTGAATGATAGCAAAGGGTAATCAATGTAAAGAAAAGTTGGATACAAAAGAAATTGATGATTAGGTTTGTGTATGAAGTGAAAGCTGTTAGAACAACTAGATCATCTCTTTTTATTTGTCACTGGATGTTCTTTCTTCCTTCTCTCATATTGTTGTGTTGATATATTGTCTTTTCTTATAGGCGCTTGGGCATATATATGTTCAGCTTGGTCAAACTGACAAAGGCCAGGACTTTATTAGGAGAGCTACAAAAATTGATCCCCGTGATGCCCAGGTGAATGCTTCTGGTATTTTTTATAATTTATTGAACACCCTTTGCATAGATATTTTTTATTATTTAGTGTTCCATGTGCCGTGCAGTATAATGTTTTGCTACACGTGTTTGATTACTTGTTGAGTCCTTGTTCTACAATGAAAAACTTTATTAGGTTCAAGTGGTTATTTATGCCTTTATTTGAGTTCGTGGGAATATTTAGTATTTCTTTTTCTAATTATAAGAATAGATATATTGGAATAAAATTATCGTTTGCTCTGTCTCATTTGTTTTTGGTGAAGTTTTTTTTTTTTTTTTTTTCTATTTATTTTTTTTTTTTTTTTTTTTTTTTTTTTTTTTTTTTTTTTTAATTTTTTTTTTTTTTTTTTTTCCAACTAATATTGTTGTTAGCTCTTCCTTTTTCTGATGTGATTCTTCATTTCTTGGTATATAATCTTATTCATAAATTAAAATCTAATAGATTTCGAATTGACTCCTTTGGTGTTGCTAAAAGTGAATTGATAATTGGACCAACATTCTTGATTTCAGCTTTTTTTTGGTTTGTTCTTGAAAAAGATTCATTGTATTGCAGGCATTTCTTGAGCTGGGAGAATTGTTAATTGTTTCTGATACAGGAGCTGCACTAGATGCATTCAAAACTGTAAGGGGTTAAGAACTTATCATATGTTCTTTTTGGTTTGGAAATTTTATCTTTATGAAATACACTTTTGAAGTTTCATAATTTGTTATGATATAGATATTGTAATTCTGGTACAGGCTCGTACTCTTTTTAAGAAGGGAGGTCAAGAAGTACCAATTGAATTACTAAATAATGTTGGTGTGCTTCAGTTTGAAAGGGGTGAATTTGAGGTTTGTAAACTTGTTTAAAATGAATGAAAGCTCATATTATGGCTCCTTCTCCTGCACACTTACCACTGTTAAACTCTATTTTCTTCAATTTACCAGCTTGCTCAACAAACGTTTAAGGAGGCTCTAGGTGATGGTATTTGGCTATCTTTCATCAATGAGGAAAATAAGTCTTCCATTGATGCTGCTACTTCTACTCTTCAATTCAAGGACATGCAATTATTTCATGACCTTGAAAGCAATGGTCATCATGTAGAAGTACCTTGGGATAAAGTCACCGTACTTTTTAACCTGGCTAGGTTACTTGAGCAGTTAAATGAATCAGGAACTGCCAGCATTTTGTATCGCCTTATCTTGTTCAAGGTATGCCCATGAGTGTTGCTTCTTGTGCATCAAGATGCATATGCAATTATGAATGAATAGACTTGCAAGATTAACCAATGTGTGTCTTCACAGTCTTGGTTATGATATATTTGTAACTTCACAACAATTTTAGCCATTGATTGAAAATTTACATCAGTTGAAGTATTTAATTTGTGATGAAGCAATCCATCATCATTTAATCATTGTAATTTGGGAAGTGTGTTAGAAACCATTCAGTTTCCTCATGCGCATAATGCTTAGGAAGTTTTTCACTTAATTTTATTTTGGTATTGAGGAGAAATTTTAAGTCATTGGCAGCAAATAACCAAATTAATATATATTTGTCTCAAGACTTTGTTTTTGTTACTAATAAAAAATATTAATTAGGTACTGATTTAATTACTTATTGGGTCCCTATTCATTTTAGTCTCTTTAAATACCATTTAAAAAGGTAACTGAATCTGCCACTATCAAGAAGCAATAAATAGCTTACGTTCTATGATCGGGTCATGATTCACATCTTATTTAAATCTGATTCTGAACAGATTTATTACAAAAATCAAATAAATGCATAAATTAGTAAACAATTGATACAAAAAATAAGGACAAAATTCTAGCAATGTTTATCCAAATAGACCTAATACTATAATGTTGCAGTACATCTTATTATTATGTTCAATTACAGAGTGCTTCCATTGTACAAAAGTTATACTGGATGATAACTAACTCTAATGACTATTTTAGTACATCTGACACAATTTACTATTTGATTATTTATTTTATTATCTTTTGTCATCAGTACCCAGACTATATTGATGCGTATGTAAGGCTAGCTGCAATTGCAAAAGCTCGGAACAACATTCTATTAAGCATTGAACTGGTTACTACTATCCCTATGACCTTCTTGCTTTTCTTATTTATAAATTATATAGATTTACTATTTGACCCTCCTTTCTATAGGTTAATGATGCCTTGAAGGTGAATGACAAGTGTCCCAATGCATTATCTATGCTTGGTGAGTTGGAGTTGAAAAATGATGATTGGGTAAAGGCAAAAGAAACACTCCGAGCAGCAAGTGATGCAACGGATGGCAAGGACTCATATGCTACTCTCTCTCTGGTATGTCTGCTGTTCAATGGACATTTCATTTTATTATTTTTGTATTCCAAATCTCTGTAATCCTGTTCCTGCTACAATTGCGAAAATATTGGTGGATAGAATGTGTGGGCATCTACCTATTCTTCATCCCACCTATATCTTCATCGAGATAGTGTCCTCTTAACTTGTGTTACTATGATAATTAATTTGAGACACTGGGTGTGAACTGAACAGGGAAACTGGAACTACTTTGCAGCAGTTCGCAATGAAAAGAGAAATCCCAAGCTAGAGGCTACTCATTTGGAAAAGGCCAAAGAACTGTATACTAGAGTAGGTCTTTTCATCTTTCTTACTGTCTATGAGAATAAGGGCTTTTTTTTTTTTTGCATTTTTGTTATTTCTTAACTTTTGATTTGTAAACTTATATTTGCATTTTCATTAATCATAGCATTTTACTCACTTGACATGCATAAAAATAAAACCAACTAGAGTCAGTTTGGAACAGCTTAAGCACCTGATAGAGTATGCATTGAAATAAAATCAACCAGATATTTGCATTTCTGCTGCAGGCTTGTGCGTTGTCCATTTTTTTTAGTTGTAACTTATAAGTCGTTCCTTGTTCTCAACGTAATAGCTGTTGAATAGTTGAATTTAGAAGGGGAGAATATTCACTTTGTTATTCAATAATGAGAATATAGTGCTACTATAGTGGCTATTTAACAACATTGTTCAAGAGAATGTACTTCGTAGGTTCTGCATATCATCCATATATAAGACTCTTAACATACTTTGGTTATTTGAATAAACTTCTCCACACGTTTTTTGTTTTTATATAACTTGTCCAAAAGCTCAGTTTTTTAATTTTTGCGTAAGTTAGTTTTAGCTTATTAAAAATCTTATTGCATTTTTCCTTTTTATTTTTTTCTCTTGTAAGTGTTTACAGAAAAATTTATCTAACCAGACCTTTAGTAAAGACTATTTCCTAGGCTAATATTAATTGAGTGCGATTCCTTAGAAATGCAAATAACCATGACCTCTAAATGCATTTTATCGTGTAATACAATTAAATGCTATTTTATCAGTGCACTTGTTACTTCCAACTATAGCTTGTCTTTGGTTGCGTATGTGTTCCTCTCTATTAGGAAAAGATGGAATTTGTTAACATTCTATATGCCCTGGGATTACCTTGATTCAACACTTCTTTAATTACATTTTCCTGAAGTCTCATATATTTTGCCTATTCTTTACATGTATAATTTGTATACTGTCCTACTAGTGGAATTATGTTATTTGATATGTATTTTGTTTTGAAAACATTTGTAGGTTCTGATTCAGCATTCTTCTAACTTATATGCTGCCAATGGTGCTGCGGTAGTGTTAGCAGAGAAAGGCCATTTTGATGTGTCAAAGGATATCTTTACACAGGTTGTTATATGTGTGCTAAACCTTGGACTATAGTGAGCTTAAACTTTTATCCATGAGTTACTTACCTCATTAAATTTTGGTAGGTTCAAGAAGCTGCCAGTGGTAGTGTTTTTGTCCAGATGCCTGATGTTTGGATAAATCTGGCCCATGTTTATTTTGCTCAGGGGAATTTTGCTTTGGCTGTGAAAATGGTGAACTTATCCTATCTTTAGATTGTATCCCTTTATTGTTTTCAAGTTCCTACTCCCCAAATTATGACAGCAATCGAATGCTGATGTGATGACCTTTTTTATTATATGCAGTACCAAAACTGCTTGCGGAAGTTTTATCATAACACAGACTCTCAAATACTTCTATATTTAGCTCGTACCCATTATGAGGCTGAACAGTGGCAGGACTGTATAAAAACTCTACTGAGAGCCATCCATTTGGCACCCTCAAACTATACTCTAAGGTTTGATGCTGGGGTTGCAATGCAAAAGTTTTCAGCATCAACATTGCAAAAAGCAAAGAGGACTGCGGATGAGGTAGTTTTTTATTCATTGAATATATCTTTCTAGATCTGTTGAGGTTTTATGGAGATGTTCATAAATGATTCTAAGATGTCTATTTTCACCTTCAATTATTCAGGGTTCTTGAAAAGAATATTGAATAAATTGCACCGTAAGGAACACTTAGTTTGATCATTGAAAACTTACTTTAGTATATCAGTAAGAAAATTTGTTGATATCTGTAATTTGATTCTTACTTTAGAAGGTCATCAAGAGGCCAGGTAAATTAGACTGGAAACCTATTGTGAGCCAAGATACTAGAAAATGGCAAAGTATCCTATACCAATACATTCATGATATGACTAGATATATATACAGGAAGTATCCTCCAAATTACTATTATTGATACTTCTATTATTATTATGTTATGCTTGGGATATGGCGGACACTAAAAAACGACTAAAATGACGTGTGACTTTGCCTTTTCTTGTATATCCTAAAAGCTATTTTAAATAGTGGACAATTATATAGAGCCTGTATTTCTTTTAAATATTACTCAGGATGCAGCATAAAAAAATTACCCAGGATGCTTTTCCTGACATGTTTTAATATAGTTGGGGAAAAATATGGAATTCTTGTGACATGTTCACATGGAAAATAACATATTTTGAAATAATGGAAGATAAATGTGTCTTTTGTCTTATGATCACAAGTTTTTTTCTTTTAATAATTTCTTATTATCATCCACTGATGTGATGTGGTTGTGTATTAATGATATATGATCAATGTATCTATGAATATCCAGGTTTTAAATTATGTCTTCTTTATTATTTCATGTTAACATGTCTATGTTGTATCATACCCTGAATTTCTTAGAATTCCCATATCCATGCTGTATGGTACCTGTGTCCTATTAAGTATACTCTAGTTAGAGATTCATAATGTAAAATTTCAGTTGACTTTGTTGGTTGCTTCAGTCGGATTGCCCGTTTCAACATTCAACAATATATATTGAGATTATGAACCCTTTTTAAGTGAAGATAATTTTGTGTTTTCACTATTATTTTGTTCTGTTTAAGAAAGCTACTAAGTATCTGTAATATAGGAGATGCTTTCTTTTTTCTTTCTTTTGTTAACCAGTTTACCAAGGACAGTTGTCAACATTATCGTTTAAATAATAATTTTTTGTTTATGGATCAAGGTAATTAATTATCTGAGTTTATCCGGGCTATAACTTTAAAGAGAGTTCTAGTTTTGACACAAGAATAGCTTAAGCTGTTAATTCATGGGGGTTTGTTTTCTGCTGGATGGTACTCCTTTTCGAAGTTCTTATTCAAGTGATCCCTTACCTACCTGTTATCTTTGATTGATGATTGCACTGAAGTTTGATGCATTGCTTTCTGATTGATATTGGTTTCTTAACGTTAGGTGAGAGCAACTGTTGCTGAGCTGCAAAATGCTGTTCGTGTATTTAGTCAGTTGTCTGCTGCTTCCAACCTACACATTCATGGGTTTGATGAGAAGAAAATTGACACTCATGTTGAATACTGCAACCACTTACTTTCGGCTGCTAAAGTTCATCTTGAAGCTGCTGAGCGTGAAGAGCAGCAAGTACGGCAGAGACAAGAACTTGCTCGTCAGGTTGCATTGGCAGAGGAAGCCCGACGAAAGGCTGAGGAGCAAAGGAAGTTTCAAGTGCGCTGTTTTTAATTGCTCAGCATCTACTGCATGCCTTTTGGTTGACATTACATGTTTTCTCTATATAAATAACTCCCGTTTTATTTTAATGTCAAATAGATGGAAAGGAGAAAACAAGAGGATGAACTAAAGCGAGTGCAACAACAGGAAGAACATTTTAAGCGTGTTAAGGTAAGGATGTCTAGGTATTCTTTTTAAGAGTAGAAGGGCTAGGATGTGTTTCATATTGTTTTCTGTTGTTAGCTGTCTTTTTATTGTTTTCATTATTTTTAAATAAAGGTATCGATTAAGGTAGGATAGTTTTAGCCATATTCATGATAACATTTCCAGAAGTCTTTTCAACATACCAAACACATTAGAGACTCCCAGAAATATGATTCCCTAGACGCATCATTCCTTGGAAATATGGTTTTCTAGAATAAAAAAAATATTCTACTGAGGATTTTGAATTTCCCCTAAACTTCCATTTGTATTTCTAGGAGCAATGGAAGAGCAGCACTCATTCAAAACGGAGAGAAAGATCAGATGATGAAGAGGGAGGGACCGGTGAGAAGAAGAAAAGAAAAAGTGGAAAGAAGAGAAAGAAGGATAAGCACTCAAAATCACGCTATGACACGGAGGAACCGGAAGCTGATATGATGGATGAACAAGAAATGGAGGACGAAGAAGCTGACGTCTACAGAGAGGAACCTCAGACTCTGATGAATGATGATGGGGAGGAAAATGCTCAGGGTCTTCTTGCTGCAGCGGGGCTTGAAGATTCCGATGCAGATGAGGAGACGGTAATTTATTATTTAATCGGAATCATGACTTTCGAAAACATATTTTGCTTTCCTCACACTATATTCTTTGGTTCGAATTTAATTTTGTCCATCTTACTTCACATTGGCTAATGGTAATTGAACATCTGGTTGGAATGTAGCTGTAGTAAGCCAATGATAATAACAATGCATGAATCATTTCACTAAAATCTATATCCTTAATTTTTTATTTCCATCGTCCTTGTTTCTTCTAATAATTCAGATTTTGACTACCATTCAATCTCCGAAACTTCAATTTTACTGATGATGAACCTTTTGGCTGGATGAAATAATTCCCTACTTTTTTTGTGTTGTTTAGGCTGCACCATCCTCAAGCATAGCCCGGCGAAGGCAAGCATTATCGGAATCTGATGATGATGAACCATTGCAAAGGCAGTCAAGTCCTGTAAGAGAAAACTCTGGTGACATGCAGGAGAGTGATGGAGAAATCAGGGACGTGGATAAGACAAATGGAGATGATGGCAGTGATGAGGAGAAACAATATTGAATTTTGGACCCTAACCGTCAGTCACATGATTTGTTGCAGTGATAACATTATTGAAATTTATGTATATATTCTTGAAAAGTTAAAAGGTAGAAAGAAAAGTTTTATTCTTATGTCAAATGGACGCTGGGGGCTTACACAACGCTGTTCTTGTTGTCTGATCAACGGCTCATAGTGGTCTTATTTAAAAAATAAATAAATAATTTTAAATTTTAAAAAATAAAATGTGTATTTTTAAGTTTAAGCCAATTAATTTAATTTTTTGTGATTTAATATATAAATATAAAATTATATATATATATGTATATTCCGTTTTGTGTAATTTAGTTGCTACGTGAATTATAGGAGTTGTATACAAGATGATTCAGTATAATTTATACTAAAATTTGACCAGAGATGATTTGGTTTAATTTAGATTTTATTTTATGGGTTATCTAAAGTAGTTGATGGGTTATTTGCACATTCATTAGTAAATAGATTTACATAAACTAAAGTGGGAAATTTAATAAAATTAAACAACCCACTATTAATAATTTATACATGAATTTGACAAACTATATTTCTTTTGGGTAAAAGAAAATAAGCTCAAACTCAAAAGGAGTTAGTGAACCAGTATGAAATCATGTTGCTTCAGGAAGAAGCAATTTGATACCACAAATCCATACCCTTTTTCATGATGTGTATGGAGAGATGGGGTGAAGAGGTGGATAGAGGTAATAGATAAGGATATGAATGTATAGTTTTTTATAACGCGATTAGATGAAGATTTTTTAGAATATTCTTTTTTTATAGAAATTTAAAATATTTTATAAAATATGTTGTTTGAATAAAGAATTTAAAGAAAATTTAGAAATTTATTAGAATGACTTTTGTTATTTAAAATTACATAGTTTCAAATTTTGTTAGAAATGTAGAAATTTGAAATTCTTCATATTTTTTTAATTTATATTTTTTATCATTATATTCTTTCTTCATCTAGTTTCAATTGAGATATTCGATCTTAAGATTGTCGGTTCAACTGAGGTCAAGACATTGACTTGACATTATTTTTTATATTAATAATAACGAGATTTCTTTCATAGAACAATATTATTTTTCAATTGATTGATAGAATTTTTCTTTTCAAACATTAATAGTGTATATTTTTACTATGTCAAACACGATTTTGTTAATATTGTTTTCAGTTAATGAAAATCAGGATTGTTTGTTAATCATAACCTAAGTTAGCGTTATTTCTACACCAACTTTAATCGAGATTTTCTTTGATAATATTTTTTTTGATTAATATCAACTAGGATTTTTTTTTATCAATTTCAATGAGTATTTTTCAACCAAGGACTATTTTTTAATTAATGTTATATATATATATATTGTAAAAATTTGTAGTGATTAATATTTATCGATATTTGTATGAATTTCTTTTTATCGATTTTATGTTGTTTGCTAGTAATTCAAATACTTTATTCAAATAATAACAAAAACTTAATAAATATTTATCCAAGTAAAAAACATTTGAAAAAACAAATAATTTGAAAAGAGAGAGTATAACAAAGTTCTCTTAAATAAAATATTTTAGAGAGTATAAAACCCAAGGGTCAAACTATCTTTATCTTTTTAAAATTTCATTATAAACACTTGGAAACTTTGGCATAGAGGTTTTCAAAAATATGATTATTGTTGTCTTTAATCATTAGCCATAGTATTGCTTCTAACTTCTTGTATCAATTTTTTTGGGTATTGCTTCTAACTTCTAATGATATATGAAAAGTTGCACTTCTTTGTAAGTTATGTATATATTGTAAACAAGAAAATATACAAGAACATTTAAAAAAAAAAGTATGCATTAATATTGTATAAAAGGATAGTGCTTTGCATCCATAAAAATCAATTGTCAAAATCACTTGTTTTCTTATTTATAAAATAGTGCTTTTGGATACCGTATACAAATTAAGTTTATTTTAGCAAATTTAAACTCATCCATTATTGGTGATTATGTATAAAAGTGTTGTGATTACTATTTTAATACATACTTGAAGATAGTGTGGAAGAGTCATTATCAAAATTCTTGCAGTTAACTCTCATATTGATAAACCTAAGAGAGCAACTTAGGTTATACATTTTTTCTTCTTTTTCTTTTTTTTAAAAAAAACTTCTACTAATTAACATATGAATCAGTGGAAAATATTGTTGATTTGCAACATAACACTACAAATATTAATTTTACAACGTAAGAGTTTACAATCTAAACATTTCCTATTAATTATAAAATAAATAAATAATCAACTCCTACAATTTTAATATTCATCTAATACTTTTATTACAAGTTGTTGAATATACATCGAATACTTTTATCATAAGTTGCTAAAAATAAATATTTCGTGAAGCTACTAATTTTTAGTAATTGTACACTAGGGAGTATTAACACATGTGATTGAGTCATGAAATTAGTCTCTTCGCGAGTCTACTTTGAACCCTTAAGAAATAGTTTAACCTTGAGATTAGAGTATTTTATACCCTCAAGGAATAGCTTTTGACCTATATAGTTGGATGATTGAATCATGAAATTAATTTCTTCACCTAGTCGACTTGAAATTAGAAAACTATATAATATTATGATAAGTTGGAATAAAACTATATAATATTATGATAAGGTGGAATGAAATCGGAATATTTCTGATAAACTTGGCAGAATCTTAAACAGAGGATCTCGTAGCATCTGAGGTCAAAAATATCTAAATCATGGTTTTGTTCTTGTATGAAAGAGGATAAGAATAGAAAAGTTTAGTAATGCTTTAACTTGGAGTCCTACCACTTAGACTATAACAGTAATAAAAGAGAAGTACTTGGGTACTTGGGTGTTCTCAAAAAGTTTGATAGAAATGATGGGTACGTGTCTCACCACTTTTAATTATACATCTACCACCATTGATTTAAGATCAAACTTAGAATTTATTCATAGCTTACACACTTCATTTTCCTCTTCTGCCACGTATGTATCAATTATGGCATAGTCATGTGAGTGAGCCAACAGCACACAGTAGTCAACGTTTTAGAATTGTTCAGATTTATAGCAGTCAACTCAGAATTGGAGACAACAAGAATTTACGGAACGGATAAAAACAAAATTAGGCCATGCTATAGAAACACGGTGATAAGAGAATACTTTGGGCACACCTTGTTTCTTTCATGGCCAACGGTGTTTCCCCTTATTACGTAACACATGCACTTCCTTATTAGTTTTCATCAAAAAAAAGCTACCCTTTGATGCAGAAAAGGAAAAGAATTTAACTTTAACAATAATAAGTAGTGTGATTACAAAGGGGTTCTAGGCATGGATGTTCACAAGTGACAAACAAGCAAATCCTGTGGGCCATAGTGCACTCAATTTCACAGTATCTATGAAGCACAAAATGATGAACCAAAATTACAAAGATATGCCAAGTTTGAATGTTAGCTCAAGCATTAAGAGCTTAGGCTTAGTCACAGAATGTTTGGTACTGTGTTTGAAAGAACTTAACTAAGAAAAAGCATTAGGATATAGGATTACACATATTAGATCTCTCCAGGGAGACACAAATCCCTTTCAAACGCCTTTATGGCAGAAGAAAAAGAAGGGGGTGTGGCTGAAAGAAGACCCCGAAGCATCTTAACCCCACCTTCCAGGTACATTTTTGGCCTTTGATTCCGTACAAGGACCCATTATTGAGATTTAAGCTCAACCATCTGCAAAACATAAAGAATCAGATAGAAGGTTACAGAAAGATCCCAACTTGTATCAGAACAAGACCTTGTTCACATAAACTTCTCACTGTTCACCAATAAGAGAAGAAAACAAAAACAAAAATGTTTTTCTAATGAGTAAAAAATCCGATTTTTAAAGTAATCTGATGAAAGAGTAACTCCTAGAAAAAAAAAATAATGAACAAAGTTATGAAGCTATTTTGAATTGGCAATTACCACGGTGGGTTCTAGAACTGAAGGCTGGAAAATCATGAGAAGAGGTGGGAATGGAAATTGAAAGTTGGGTTGTGGAAGATTTGTCATCCAAATCAAGCCAAGATCCTTGTCTTCCTTTGTGGGGCCATTCATCAAAGAAGCGGTGAACCGTTTTCTGAGGTTCTTCTTTTCCAAGTTGGCCTCCTCCTAGCATGTAGCAACCACCCTGATCTTGTTGCTCTTGCTGCTTGGAGTGGCTCTGAAGTTGCAAGCAAGAATAATCATTGGACAAGCCAAAGGAACTCCTCTGTTTGGTGGAGGAAGAAGAGGAGCTCATAGTCAATGGTGTGAGTTGCCAAGAATCATCCATAGAGGAAGCAGAAAAGCTTTTCATGATACCACATGGCTCTGTGAAGAAAGCATGCTCATCCACCTCTTCTTTCTCTGAGTAACCATACCTACTCCTTTAATTTTATTAAAAAAAAAAAAAAACAAGTGTGTGAGAGAGAAAGATTGAAGAAAGTGGTTTTGAGTTTAAGCAGTGTGATTGTGAAAATGACAGAAACCTGCAATCGGTGTTGGACTGAGAGCAAGAGCCAGTGTCAAGAAACAAGGGGGCACTGTTGTCTTCAAAGGACAAGCCAATGGCAGAGGACCTTGATGGAGGGTGGTGCTGATAGAGAAAGGAGGCATAGTGTGGAGGGTGGTGTTGGTGAGTTTGAGATGATGCAAGAGGAGAAAGAGTATTGACAGTATTAAGTTTGGTGATTGATGAGATTGGTTGTTGATTTGAAGCGTTTGTGTTTGTTGTTGTTGGTGTTGGTTTCAAAACTTCCACAGGCTTTCTTGAACGATTTTTCCCTCTGTGCATGTGCCTCTCACAGTACTTTGAATCTGGGTATGCCTCTTTGGAGCACCTCCATTTCTTGCCATCAGTTCTTCTACACCTACCAGGCTCAGGGTCTATTTTTCTCCCCAAACCCATCTGCAGGTAGTTCCATCCAACTGCAGCCAAACAAACAAACCAAGCAACCCCTTTTGTCAAAGATTTGCACCATCACAACAAACACAGTGACACAGAAAAAGAGAGACACAGAAAGAGAAAAGGAAAGAAAGAAAAAAACTCACAGTGCTGTGGCTGGTTAGGCAAAAGCCTTGAGGACAGAGGGGAATCAAAGTAGCTCCTTTTTATTGTGAAGAGAAGATCAGGTGGAATGGAAATGCCTGAAGCCATGTACTTGTAGATGAGAGCCTGATGTTCAAGCTCTTGCCACTGTGATGGGGTGAAGGGAAACCTGTTCCTTCCATTCATCATCAAGCAAAAAGAGTACAAGAAGAGATAAACAGAAATGCAAACCAAAGAGAAGGGCTATATATATATATATATAACACCAAAGACAGAAAAAAAAAAATTGTCATAAAAACTACATTTGTTTCAAAGTAATGTTTCTTTAAAAAACTAATAACATGATATATATAACCCACTTGTATTTTCAATAAACCATAATGATGAACTAAAAGAAAAAAGTATAAAAATTGAATTTTTAAAAGGAAAAAAGTATAAAAATTGAATTTTGAAAAGGAAAATGTTTGCAAGTGAGAGAAAAGAGAGTGGTGTGTTTGTGGGCTAAGAGTATTAATATTAGAATAGGGTTTGGAGGGGAGAGCAGGTATATTTATTTCAGGGACCATGGGGTTACAGAATCTTGTGTAGATGGATAAAACTAATGGTTGTGATTAGAGAGTGGTATGGCATTGCTGATGCAGATTTCTCTCTCTCTCTCATCTCTGCACCTCTCTGTCTCTGATGCTGCTGCTGCTGCAGCTTGTGCAGCTAAGCTGTCTCTCTGGCAGCTCTTGTCTCTGACACATCTACGGAAATCCATAAACTAAAGGGAGAGAGAAAGAAAAAGGCCATAAAAACAAAAGAGGAAAAACTTATTATTGGTATTTGTTAATAGTATTAGAGTTGAGTTGGTGTCTGAAGCTGAGAGCATTGTACGGTTCCCAGCTTTTACTGCTACTAAACTCTTTTACTTTTTCTGTTCCTTTACCTCACACCCCAGAACCCCCCCACTAACATTTTGACCTTTTTTCATTTTGGAAACGTAGAAAACCAGACATGCACCTGCACACTGCATTTTTAATACTCCTGTACTTTTCCTTTTTTTTTTCTTTCATTTTTTCATTAATAATAAATACCTTACCAATTTAATCGTAAATAAATCTTTCTTATATGCTTGTGGGGGTATGTACCATTTTATATGCATAATTATAATTATACACAATTTCTTTTTAATTAGCTTCTATGATTCGCATACTAAAGTTCTACCATAATCTACAACATGCACGTGCACCAACCAGTGACAAGATCCTTCAAGAAAAATAAGGTTAAAAAATGTAAAAGTGTTGAAATCATATTGTTTGTTACTTGGAGTCTCTTTACATAAACTTTTCTATAATCTAAAAATTAAATTAATGAGTTTTTTTCTCCTTACATACACCCTAATACGAGAGTGATTCAGATCTTGATTCTACATTTAGGTTATAAATTGAAGAGCAATATTGGAGACAGTCCTCACATGGTGAACCATCTTTTTTCTCTTTACTATAAGAATATGAACATGCCAGAACGCAGGGTTGTTTGCGTTTGAGCACCATTATAAATTAATTAATGGAGTTAATTGTAGAAACCACGTGCTATCTATTTGGCGCATCTACTCTAACGTAATAAACATCTTTAATCATAATAATTATTATAATTATAACTATAATTATTCTTAGATGGGTTCAGCGGTCAAGGTTTTAATTCAACTTGCCAATTCCCATAATCAATTCCAAACTATAAATTTAAATAATTATTTTAAGATAATTGAGTTTAATGGGATTTTAAATTAGTATTTAAATAATATTAATCTAAAACTTCATAGATAACAGAAGGCCTCATTTTGTAATATATAATCTTATTAACATTATCTCAAACAAATTTTTCAAAAAATCAATAACGAATAAGTAAAGCCATATAAAAAAAAATAGTCTTAGTCTCTTACTGTTGTAAGACTATATCATTCTTTTATTAGTAGTGGTATTGATGTGTGTAAATTCAATATTTATTAATTTTAAATATTGCTAAAGAACTTTAATTATATATATATATATATAATAATAATAATTAAAAATGCTTATAACTTTACATTAAATTTAAATTATTTAAAAATTTTACTTGTGCGTCATAAGTACTTGGAAAATTTTGAACACATAATTTAACACTATTCCATTGAGGTAATTAAGATAACAAAATCGACAAAATGGTAATAAAGAAAAAATATTCACAAATCCATACTAAACTTAGATATAATCATATTTTAAATAAAAACATAAAAGACATCATATTTTAAACATGTAATTTTGAAATTCTGAAAAATATATTCATTTGAATGAATATAGACATTAGATATAATCAAGTTATTTTATTGTATCTAGACTAAGAAAAATTTAATCCATTTCATAAAAAAAATGTTTTCGAACCAACAAAATTACTTGTTAAAGATAACAATTTTTTTACATCAAAACAAATAAATATTTATTAATCTTATAAATATTAAACTTGGTAAAACAAGGGAATTTAAAAATTCAAAAATAAGATTATAATAAAATTATTTGAATACTTAAATTATGTATTTTATTATAAAATATTTTAGACATGTTTCTATAGTGGGTGATGTTTTTCTTTTATTTACACCTTGTTGGTTTGTTATTTTTTTTTCATGTCTTATTTAAGTGTTAAGTTATCTTTTAAGTGAAGAGTAAGCATTACATGTATTCTTTAGTATTATTCAAGTTCCAAATGCCAATAATTAACTTAAGTAATAATACATATTGGTTAAGTTAATTATGGCTTGAGACTCTAGTGAGAGAAATGTTGATATAATCCTGAAATTTTGATTAAGGGAATAATCAACATATAAATGCGTCTAATAGGACAAAGATCAAATCATATAGTTATACTGTTTATAGGATGATAAGAACACTGTGTTGAGTGACCAATCACTTAATAGTTAAAAATTGAAAATAGGATTATAAGTATAATGAAAAATCATGAGTTGGCAGGAAATCAAAAGAATATTCATGAAGCTCAGAGTTTGTTATTCAGAAAATTCTTCAAATGTCTATTATCAAGAGTGACCATGTCAAAACCAAACATGTTTCAAATATCTATTGAGTTTTGAACACAAATTTCAACAATCCACCAATATTTTGATAAGAGTTATTTTTAACTTTAACTTAACTATCTCTCCTATGTAATGTATAATTTTAACCATTATTTGGTATAAAGATTCTACAACAAAAACTACAATAAAAAATGTGTGAAAAAAATAAATTTAATGTTTTATACAATACATAACATATTAAATGTTTCTCAACCTTCAAAGTTCATCATACATGACAAAAGAAGAAGAAAAAATTATATTTTCAATTTTTATTCTTTAAATTTAAAATTGATATTTTTAATCATGTTAATTAAAAAATATTTCAATCATTTGTCACAAACAATTTATGCATAAATGTTGAGAAAATAAATATCTGAAAGAAAACCAAACATGCTGATGAATATTTTAGTGATATTAGTTATATAGAACAATTTTAACCGTATTTATTTTTAATCAAAGATATTTAGAATAAAGGGGATAATTTTTTTTTTTTCAAATTATAACAACTAAAAGAATCAATTCTAAATTTGGAGAACCTAAAGAATCTAATCTCAATTTTGACTAAAAATATGTTTAAAACTTATTATTAATATTATTTTTATCATTAATGCTTATTTATTATTTATTGTTATATTATTGTTCTGATTTAATATTTATAATTGCTATTGTGATAAAACAACTTAAAAAGGAAGTGTCGTTGAAGAAGGTTTGGTGTCATCTACGAAATTTGATATTAATATGAAGATAAACGACATCCATTTTTACAACACTATTATTTACTTTTCATGCAATTCAGATGTCAAAAGTTTTATCTCTGAAACTTATAATATTTTTTAAATATTTCCACACATTTCTATTTGTCCGAAAACCCTTGTTTCCTTGTTCCATTCATGTTTCCCTCTTCCTTTGGCCCAAAGTTAAAGTGCTTTTTTATTTGTATTTTTACGTAGAAAGCAACATCAGGTAAAAGTACTTCTAATTAGCCTTATTCGAATAAACTTTATTTTATAAATAAAATGTTTATAACAAAAATATTCAAAACATAAATCACATGTACTAAATTCATTTTTTTTAATCAAATTTACATTGATTCAAAACTTTATTTACGAACTTTAACTCAAAGATAAGTTTCATCATTAATAAAATTGTCAAAATCTTTCAATGAATAATAAAATAATAATAAATTTAAATTAGTTAAACTTAACTCATTTGATTGGCCAGTTAAACCTAAATTAAACTATAACTTATTTTCTTATTAACTTTAAACCTTTTTATTCAAATTAATACCATTTTTTAACTACAATAAATGAGTGAATCATCACAAATCCACAAACAGTAACACATGAACTCAGAATGCAAGATTCTGGTTTATCATAAATAAAACAGATTAAGATAAGGTGTTTGAGTAATTGAAGTTTGAGAGGGTAATAAAGAAGAAATTTTGTAGTGAAAGGGTGGGGGAGATGAATAAAATGAGAGGGAAAGTTGGTCTGATATTAAAATTGTTTGGTTGTATTAAATTATTGTTGCAGTGTTAGTATTGCAGAAAGGTAGAGTACTAATGTGCCTTCTTCACCACAGTTCATATCATATCATATACCTCTGCACTGCACTGCACCTGGTTCACACCCTTCCCCTCCTCACTCCAACTCTCAATTTCAGATGCATTCTTAAATTTACTTCACATCTTCATTTAACTTCATCTTTTTTAACTTTCTTTTTTTGTCTTATTTCAAATCCAATGTCCTCAAACTTTACTCATTCATGCACTGGATTTATGGTGTCATAGAGTGAAGTATAATCTTAGATTCTTTTGAGATACCTTTCAAAAGACCATTATTTTATGGATAATGGAAAGATTAAGCAAAAATATAAATGCAAAATGTCAAGAAATATCACTATAATTGCATAATGCTTTAATCTTTTGTTTGCTAGAGTATTTTGTGTGATGAAATTTAGTGTATGATTGTTTCGACAGCTTGAATGAACATAGTAATAAAGAAAGAAAGTGATATGTGGTGCTGCAAAGAAGAAAATGAAATAAGATTAAAGCTTTAGTGGAATATATATAGATAAGCTAGAGGATTCTATAGTAAAGGAAAGATAAGTTCATTTAGCTTATACGAATTATTCCTGTAAATTGTAATAGCTTTTCCTTTTAAGCACTTTTTCTTTTGTCAAAATATACATAGAAACAAGAAAAACTAAAGCATGGTGCATAACTGTGACAAAATAAAGTATTTTTTGTATGATTGCATAACTGTAACATTACATGATATTATAGCAAATCACTCAAGTATGGTGCATATCTGAAGTGTCTCTTTTTTTTTCTGTCTAGTCTTACTCCTACATCCAATAAAGAGGAACTGACTGAAAGACCACAATTTCCAATTTTAAACCATGTTGAGAGCATTTATAGTTAGAGGGGGTATTTCAGTACTTGTACAATTATTTGTTCCCCTTTATCAAAGCACAACATATATGGTCTCTTATGCATGTCATCATCTACAAATGCTTGTCAAAACACAAAGCTCCAAAGTTACTACCATGTTCTTTTAAAAACTTGCATGTTTAAGAAATAAGGGACACATAAAATGTTTCCATTATTGTGACAGCTTCAAGGGAAAATGCGGTATCTTTGCTATAGCTATTGTTGGAAAATGGCAAAGTTGGATTTTCCTTTTTGGAAAACAAGTGTTCACAGGTAATTTGTAATATTAAGGTTCCTGTGTTTACTTTTAGGTTCATCTTTCATGTATCTAGTAATAGTGATTGCAACTTTTGTATTTTCAGCAAGTAATTCAGAATTTATCTGTCATTGGTTTAAAAATTGTATAAGTAACTTACACGCATGCACATTATTCATGAGAAAATGTGTGACGTAACTCAGTTTCTGTTCACATTCTTTCCTCTTATTCATAAGAAAATCTACAATCTATTTGATTTAATGTACAATATTAATTGTTCACGTTATTCTACCTTTGAATCATGGTGCACAGTGTCAGATTTTGGACTTGGACCACAATCTCACACACAGTCGTACACTCAAATCACGCTTCTTGAATAGTTATGATTTCCCCAACTTCTTGCAATAGGAATGCTTAGTAGGTCATCAATTTCCTTCAATCTGTACCTCTGGAATAACATGTGGGACAACATTTGCAATTGCAAGTTGATCTTTTCATGAAAAAATAAGTTAAAAACTTGATTTAACGCTAAAAAACTATGATATGTATGAACTAATTTGACCAGTAAAAGTTGATCAAAACATGTCTTAAACGGTAGGGGTATGCTAAAAACTTGACGAACATGGACAAATATAGGATGAACCCAGCTACATGGCTATTTTTCAGAGAAGAAATTTGTTACATGCAATGTAAGTTGAAGTTTGAAAAAGCTGATATGAATATGGCCCATCTAAAATCATTCCTTTCATTGTTCCTTTGATATTTGTTTCAGAAAAACAGTAATAATGGGGAGGAGAAAATGTTATGAAGAGGTTGAGATCACCACGTGACTTGCCTTTACGTGTATTTTGAACAATCCTATGGCCAAGAGCAGCATGAGCATTTAAGTGTTAAGCTTTATTTTAAACTTGATGGTGTGAAGGAACTTGAGAAATTGTAAGAAGACGACAAGGTAAGAGGTGAAGTGGAGAGTGCATTGAACAAAAATGTGGCATGAGGAGACAGTCATGTCAAGTGAGGAAAGTACCTAGAGCAGCATGAGGGTAGTTAAATCTAATAAAACTTGGTCCCCATAAGGATGAGAGAAACCATAAAGCAGCTAAAACGTTTGTTTCCTTGTGTGTAGGAAGGACCAGGGACCAGAGAGATGTCCATGTCTGCTAGCAACCACCCATTTAGGCCATGGATCACCAGACACGGAAGGAACCTTCACTTTTACTGTCTTTGAATCAGTAGGGCTCTAAATTTGCACTCAGTCAAATCTTCCTCTGCTACTTCCTCTGACTCATGTCTTTACTCTCAAAATGAACAAAACGAATTTTTTTTATCTTTAAATTAATTACTCTGTTTATTTTAGTCCAATTAATGTATTTCTTAAAAGACTGAGGTTACTTCAAAATATAAAAGAGTATATTTATTATTATTGTTATTATTTTATGTGAATGAACCTTAAATTGAATTCATTGTGTATTTGGCAACTCTCAACCTTTTAGTGAACACATTACAAGACACTAACTTAAACACAACAGACTTGTATATAGGTTCTATATATACTGTTTGTGATCATATAGGGTCAAAGTGGAATTTAAACCTAAAATACCTCACAAATATATATATTATAACTGAATGTTATACCAAATTCTAAGCCTTATACCCATCTAAAAATACCAGTTCAAAAAGACCATAGAAAAAACACAGAAATAGTTACATGATGTGACATAAAAGGAAATGCAATATGCATTAATAAAGTGTTAAAAAGATGTTCACAAATCGTTAGTGCAAGCTCTCCAAGGGAGAATAAGGTTACTATTAACTCGATAGAAGCAGCTAAACTGAAAGTTTAGTTAAAATACTTGGAATTGGAGGAACGTTACGACAAAAATCAAGCATACACTTGGTTTTACATTTATAATCAATATTCATTAGTCCTCGCAAATGTTTATAAGGATTTAGAAAACGTATTCGTCATTTCAGCTAGCAAGTTCTGCATTGTACTTTAAAATCATGTAAGCATAAAACTTCTACTTTTGGTGTATGACAAAAAAATGTCATTTACACAGAATGATACCTTAATAGCACTTATTAAGACTAAATATACTATCCAACTACTTATATACAAGTTCTGCAGCAAGCCTAAGCGGGTGGAATTTTTCGTTACATGTAGGCAGAAAATTTTTACTCATACATAATATAGAGAAATTATACAACACTGAACTTGCGTTCAAGCTTTGTAAATATTCCCAAATAGCTCTATTCCTTTTGGAAGAAAGAGAGAACAAGATCTGTATGCACAGAGAAGAGCTGTGTATCCACGAAAAGCTGTTTAGCACAAGACAACAAAGAAGAAATCCGCATTAGTAAGAAACTGAGAATAACACCCAAAAACATAAAACATCTGCGCAAAGGTAGAATAGAAATGTGTTGAATAAATTACATGAATATGATAAACATGCCAAAAGTATTTAAGCATCTGACAAATAAGTCCTCTAACAGAACATTTAACCCATGTCTACTTATAAGAATTATTGCTCATAGACATTCACTTGGTTTGACACACTAACAAGCAGGAGGATGCAGTTGAGAACGCAACAATCACGTGTTAACTTGACTTTTGAACAAGTCAATTACTCAATCAAGAACTATATGGAATCCAAGGTGACAAGTAGCTATCCTCACCCATGTGTATCAAGCGTACAAGACACTTAACAGCCACATGGTAAAGGTTACATATGAATCTCAAGATTTGAGTGAAACCCTTCAACACCCTGGCTTGGCCTGATGCCAATAGATAGAAGCTTGTCATTGGCTGTAAATAGATAGATAGATATCCCAATAACAGCTTTAATAGTTGAAATAAATAGACCACACCTCAAATGTCAAGTATTACAATGATTCTCAAGCACTAACAATTTAGCCAGAAAAACTACACCATGAAACTATGTTTGAATCATATTTACAAAAATATAACTTTCGGAATTGGACTTCAAGTAATTGAAAATCAAATACATTTTGGGAGTCAGTTCCAGTCATTTAAAACCAGAAAGCAAATAAAGATAACTTTTACATAACTAGCATAGATCATGATGTAAAGTTCATGAGCCAAACCTTCATGAAAGGCCTATCCCGATAAGGAAATGAGTCGATGAAACTCTCCTTCAAAAGCAAGGATACCTGAAAGTACAAGCATTCATATCTTCAAATTATGAGCTAAAATATGTTATTTGCAATGCAAGTTTATATTTGCAAACAATGACACGCATATGAATAAGAATTATTCAATTTACATGGTCTTGTTATGATTGTTATTTTAGTTCTGCTTATTGCTTAAGAACATGATCATTCTACATCTCAATGCTAGCAAATTGCGCAAAAGCTAGTATAAATTTTCTCCAAGGGACGAAGAAAACATAAGTATAGACAAACAAGTTAAACTTATCTAGCTTGTTTGCCATGTCACTGAAGGTAAAATTATAGTCAATAAAGAATTGTCAGGAAAAGGTAATGTAGTTGTATGGGGATTATTAAAAGATTACCCTCTAAAGAATTATGGTGCTTGTTTTGTTAAAGGACAAACTATAAAGTAAAACCAATAAATTTAAGATGTATTTTTACAGCCCTACCCTTCCAGACCCAACTCAACTGAGCATTAAATATTAACCACTATATAACAGGGTCCAAGTGTAGGACCTTTGATTAAATCCTTATTTTCAAAGGTGAGACATTAGAAACAATTCGAAAAAATATATAGATAACACAAAAATGTAATTCTGTTTGCTGTTAAGAAGAAACACGGACCTTATCATCATTGGACTGTACATTGGTTATTGTATGCGAACGAATGTTGTGACAAAGGGAATCCAAATAAGACCTTAACACTGATAAGAATCCCTTGGCGGCTTCTACCTGTTGGAAAAACAATATAAGATGATGTAACATTATGCTGACATGGCTGGCGACAATGTAATATAGAAATATGAATAATTGATCGTTTAAAATCTTGAACTTTTTACAATATGAATAACTGATTGTTGACAATATGACATTCTATAAACCTATCACAAACTACTTGTATTTTTTTAAAATTTGATACGTACCTGCGCTTCTGTGCATTCATATACTGGCCTTCTCCTACCCAAGTAACTTTCTCCCACAAGAGTCGCATGATAAGGGCGTAAAGAAGCTATTAACTCTTTCTGCCTTGGCAGTTGAGGTATTGCCGATGACTTCACCTATTGTGAGAAAACAGCATGATAGAAGTTAGAATACAACAATATAAAAAGCAAATACTTGAGAAGCCATGATCCAACCATTTTCAGGGCAATATTCAAGGAAATCTGCACTCACATAAACCCACAATATATCATCCAGACACATTACTTTTTTATCTTGTTATTAAAGTGTTACTCTGTTTCTTTAATTTACTCGTTGTGCAAAAGAATTGTAATAACTTTTTACTTTTGACAATTGTAGACTCTAACTAACTCAGTTTAGTTATTGTGCAATATATTGACACCCTTTGTATAACTAATTCTGTGGGGTTGATTATATTTTGAGTAGAAGTTGCGGTGACCAATTCAGTTGGGTTGTATGAACAATTTGAGCACTTTCTTCCCAAATTAAGAAAAGAACTGAATTTGATAAAAGAAAATTTCAAAGGAACACGAAATAAGAAAACATAAATGTATGTGTTGCAAGCAAATGACAATAATCGAGCAGTATGAATTCAACAATGCACAGAAATGTTTCATTCATTTTCAACCAAGAATTTTGCAAGATAATATGAGGGAAGTAGCCATGCATACTATTTTTTAACAAATACAATACAACATGGTTTACGGGGAAGGAGATGGAAACTACGTTTTATGCCATTCGAGACTAGCAAAAGAAAGAAGCAGACCTGATTCCTGTTGGCGTCGACCAGGATAACATTATTGGTTAACTTTGACTGAACTTCATTGGTCTTGTTTTTGATACCAACCTAGAGTATCAATTTTGTGGCAAGTCAGTTATGATATATCATATCATCAATATAAAAGGCCACAATAGAAAACAGTTCAAACCAAATTTAAAACTACATACCACACTAATCACTCTGATTTTAATGTTCCAATTTATAGAAGCTGTTATTAAATGGATTTCACAAGCTCCAACACAATATATTCAATATCATTTATCTATGGCAATATAAATCAGGTATTAATCTTGATAGTAAAGCAAGACCAGAATACTCACTATGTAAGGGACAGGTGCATCCAGAAACTCAAGCATGTCATTTGGTAGAACCTACAAGAGTGTGCTCTTATCAAATACTAAAGTGGAGAAGTGATACTAAAACCTACGAAAATCCATACTGAATTTTAATCTGAAAGGAGAGGAACCAAACCGGCATTAGCAAGCTTTGCCATTGGTAGGGCCGGATTAGTGAAATAACTGATAAAACTGATGCAGATAGGATTCCCTGATCACAAAAGAATCACATTGTTTCCATTAAGTACTATATAAAATATCAACTATTCAAGTGAGATGCCTATTTCTGACAATTAAAATCTCTAAATCAGCCAATCCAAGATTGGGTCAAAACCACAGTATAGCTAACCATATTCATTGTGGATGTAATCAATTTGTAAACAGAAGATATGCACATTAGTTAGATCCAAAAATAACTAACACAACTTCTGATGCTGTCTGTACAAAACAGATTACAAGTAGCAAAATAGCTGATCATTAATGCATGATCAGGTCAGCAAGGCCAAAATGGGCACATCAAAATTCCAACTCAAATATTCCTAAAAGAGGAAGGGCAACTTAAGTACAAATATAATTACTACTGTTTAGTAATAAAGAAATAACAATAAATCTGAGAGAAAAAGGCATCTATAAGTATACAACCAATGGCTCAGATAACATTAGCATCAATATAAAATTGAATAGAGAAAATAAATAATATTCACAATATCATTACTGACTTAATTTGAGCCACAAGACATACCAAATCAGAACAGACAAAAACAATCTGCTTCTCCAGTAAAGCTCCTGCAAAGAATATTAGCACCTGCAGAATAGACATAAAGCCATTCAAACCAACATGTAGCGGTAAAAGTCCTGGACAAAACATTATGAAACTGCTACACACGTATCAATACATTTGAACTCCAGGGCTCAATGGATCAGCAATATTTTAATGCCATCTGCGCTTAATTCTTATTTAATCACGTGTCCTTCAACTCTTTACAGTTGTGTCATTTTATTATCATGTATAAATCCTAATTTTGCAATTGTTTTCCATTCCTATAAATCAGTTGTAACATATGTAACATCTCCTATAATCTCTGCTTTCTAAAGTTGTTGACTAACTATAAAAATGGCACCGAAGTCAACTCAGTTTTTTCCACAAATGTTAAGATATTTGGTATAAGAACATATATTCAATCACAAGGTAAAACAGAACTTACATGTTCAAGTCTCAAGGTACCACACATGCACCCTACAGCCCATGTAGATAATGCAGTTGCCTCCTCCTCAGCCAGAAGAGAATTATGAGCCTGAGAAGAACAAACAAAAAAAATGAAGTATTTTCATGAGGATATGACCATCAAACACAATACATAATTAGTGTAACTTACCTCTGCTAATGCCAGACCTGTACTGAAAGATTTCAAATCAACAGTTGAACCAGCAAGATGTAGAATTGCCTCATCTGGTCTGTGATATTCTAAGGGATGCAGGTGCTCCAAAGGATGAAACCTAAGTGATGTGCCCCTTGCAGGACAACTTAAGCAATAATACGCACTTATAATCTGTAATAATCCACAGTTATTTGCCTGGAAATTGATAAAAATAACAACAGTTATAAATATCGATACACAATCCAGAAAATAACAGTGCAAAACGAATTTTAAATTACAAACCTTAGCCCACTCAAGAATACCATTTAGGTCATTTAAATCCTCTTGGCCAGAAACTGAAGCATCTTCTGTCTCAGTATCATCGGCATCACTCCTGAAATTTCTTTCATCACAAGGAGAACCCTGAAAACTGCACGAGGCAGATGTTTAAGATGCATCATTCATAAGAAATGAACAGATTATGACTAAAATATCCTTCACAGGGTGAACCTTGAAAGCAGCATAAAACAGACATATGTTTTATATAACCATTTGGAAGAGGCAACAAAAATATAAAATACCACAGCATATTCGGACTAAAACATAACTGCATAAATACATCACGATTAGCTTGGATAAGTAAAGATAATTTATTAGAAAGAAATGTGCAAGAAAAGAAAAAGGAATAAGCAATTCTAGGTGCATTCTACAAAAAGAAACCACAGCAGATTGAGTTAAAAATACAACAGGTAGGTACCGCGAGTCATTCAAATGACCGCTATTCCTCATTAACTCATTCCACATACCATACACAAGAATACACCAGAGAACATAATAGTAATGAACACTACTGAATCAAAAACAAACCAACATATCTGCTGTCAAATGATGTCAAGGAATAAACAAGTAAAATGATTATTTGAACCTATAGAGAACCAAGTACATCAGACAATTCATACAGAAGATTCTGTTATTAGCACTTTCAGATCCGACCACGAAACAAAACACGTCTATGACATCAGTCAAAGCACAGTGAACACCATTACGTATGTTGAGTTTACATAAATACGGACTAAATGCACTGAACAATGACAAATTCTTGTACCTGCAGGAAGATTCAGAGCTTTCATACTGGCAATACCGCAAGAGTGGTAGAATAGCATTGGGTAAACGCCTATCTTCTGACTGTTTATTCGTTAAAAAAGCATCTCCATACAAATCACTACCGTCAGCTTTTGCAGTGCCAGATTCTTCGATAACAGTTTTTCTATCATTTTCAGGATCACAAGGC
>Ga0099825_1000624_pt1 | contig 39365 bp, 12 predicted proteins | sample SiratroredBW_FD_76838 | JGI IMG/M metagenome (GOLD analysis project Ga0099825, IMG submission 76838) | Root nodule microbial communities of legume samples collected from California, USA - Siratro red BW | ecosystem: Host-associated > Plants > Roots > Nodule | place: USA: California | collected...
AAAGTCCCAAAATTTCATCTTCAAATTTAACACCCATAGAAGACAATTGATCAAAACAACCTTGAAATTCACTTAAATGATCAGAAATAGACGTACCTTCTTTGTACCTCAAATTCATAGCCTGCTTCAATAAAAATAATTTGTTGTTCCCTGATTTTGAAGCATACAAAGTTTCAAGCTTGTCCCACAAGGTCTTCCACAAGGTCTTCGCATGTGTGTCATTAACAATATGATTGAAGACATTATCATCTACCCATTGACGAATATAGCCACAAACCATCTCATGCTCAAAAGCCCAGTCTTCATCAGACTTGTTCTCAGGTTTCTTAGTAGTAAACATAGATAAATGTAATCTTTTAACCAATAGCAAATCCTTCATTTTTTCTCTCCATTTATGATAATTAATTCCGTTCAAATTAATCATTTTACCGTAATTAGGCTCCATCATTCAGTCAAGTAAATTCCCAGAAAAATAAATAAATTAGCTCTGATGCCACTTGATGGGAGAGGCACAGTTATGCAGCGGAATAAAATTATGTTTGAGAAATAAAACATTTCCCACTTGAAAGAACCAAGAGGAACTTAATCTACGACAATCCAAAAATTCAGAGTCTAAAAATAAATAATATGAAAGAAAGAAGATCACACCAAACTTTTAACGTGGAAACCCCTAATGAGAGGGACAAAAACCACGGGACCTAGTCCAGAAAAATCTCCACTATAATATCAAAGAGTACAGAGTATAGAGAAGCACTTCTGAAAAATAATCTTAGTTCTACTTACAAATAAATAGTGAAAAACACTCAACAGAGGAATAGAGCGTGTTCAAACAGTGAAAGAAATAAAATTCTAAAAATATAAGATTGATGTCGGTGGTGAAAGGAGCAAGAAGATGAAGTTTCACAAAAAACATAGCACAAATGAGTACTCAAACAGCTGCTCAAAGTAATCAGGAACTCTAGCGGGCAAAGGCAACACAATCTGTTTCTGCTCTCTTTTTTGTGTGGAGTGTAAAAACTTGCTAAGTCACTTTAGGATATTTTCTTAAAACCTGTCAGACTGTCTCAATATTTTATTATTTTAAATATAATATTATTGGGCCTAACTTGAGGAGGACCCATGTTGGGAGATGGATTATCTGTGTTGTTGAACTGAATCTAATCAACACATCTCAATATGGTTTCTTCATTGCATGAATCATTACCTTCCTTGCATGAATCATTACCTTCCTTGTGATTGATTTGTTACGTTGCATGATCTAGATTTTCTTTTTTATAGAGGATTTGTGTAGAAAAAGTTCCATTTATCCATAAGAACAATCTCTTCCACGTACGCTGCCATGAGTTAATCTACATAAATTCACAATCGCGCAGAATTGATTTGAATGGAGTGGATTAGCTTTGTTAAGAATTATTGCATAAGAAAACACTACAATTTTTAGTGGTTGAGTTTGGTTGCTTCTGCAATGTTAAATGAATCTTGTTTTCTTATGTTATGAGAACCATGATATTGTACTGTCAAATGAATCTTGGATGCTCTTTTTACTGCTCTACATGTTTAGTTTAATACTCTGCAGATAGAAATCTAACAATTGAAAACAATTACAAGCCAAGAGTAAAATCAACTTTTGGATAAATTTATAATTTCAAGTATTACAGTGATGTAATTATCATGAACAAAATTGTTTATTAATCAAAATTGCTTTGATTATAATTGGTCATATCTTTTTATTTATGGATGTCTACAATCATAATCTCATCAAATATTCTTAAATAAGTTTGTAACACACATTCCAATGAAATCTATGATTTGGGGTGCCACCACACTAAATTAATTCTCACTCATGGAATATAGTAAAGTGATGGATGTGTAATTAACCAAACTTATTGATTTAGTAAAGACCCGAAGACATCTTAGGTTGTTTGTTTAAGTCTAAAAAGATGAGGAAGCAGCAGCAAGAGGAATGCTATTGATCCAAGCAGTGATATAAAAAGAGAAGCAGCCACTTGGTCACAAAATTTGCCAAACAAATTGCACACTTTGTTCCAATGCACATGTGAGTTTCCATGCAAGTCAAGGAGGCCAATTGCAATGGCAGCTCCTTGGCTAGAGAAGAGCAAAGCCCCCATTAGTGTGTCAAACTCAGTGATCACTGTCTCCATCCCTTTACGCCTGTTTCCAACACTCAACAACAGAGACAATGTTGCATATGAACATGCTATTGCATTTGCCCCCACAAAGTACCTAATATGCATCACATTTGTGTCAATTTCATTTGCCGTATTTATGAGATTATTTTAGAATGTCTTATTAAAAAGGCAAAGATATAAAATAATGAAAATTTTAAAATATAATAAATGATGGGATAGATACAAATAAAAAAATGGCGTTTGCATCGTTCTTGATATTTACAAGGTTTCTCAATACAAGAATATATTTGTGATTAGAATTTAATTTGAAACAGCAAAGAACTCCCCTATCGCATTATGGTACGTAGAGGAATCTGGCAATTATATAATGTAGATTTGAATTTAGAATTTTTAAATAACTGTGGAGGAACAAGGTATGTTTAAAATGGAGGCCACCTGCTCATTTGATGAGTAAAGTAAATTTATTAGCACTTTGTCCTTTTGTGCAATTCAATGCTTAAAAATGAATTAAAGCACATTCAGCACATTTTGCTTACCTGTGGAAGGTTCGATGGGAGGGGGAGAAACCGGTGTTCAACTTATGAAAAGGAGTATTTCATTCAAATTTGTGAGGCAATTGGTAAAATTGTCAATAGGAGATATAACTACATTTGATGTTCTGTACATGAGAAATGACCCCAAACATAGACTCATGCTCTGTCTCTTGTGGTAGGAATTGTCACACTCTATTCATATCTTCTAATATCTAAAAGCAAATTCTTCCTTTATGCCACCTGGAAAAAAATCAGCAATTGGTACGAAATTAAAATTGATCAGAATAGATGATGTCACACCACGTGCTGGTTCAGGCATTGGAACTAGGCGAATGCTTTGTTGGAAAGAAAAAAAAAAACTTGTTTAAAATCAATAAGAAAACGTTTCTAATTTCTGAATTAAATTATCTTTTTATTTTTTTTAACCTGTTGATTAATATGTTTTTCGTGAATTACCTTGCTTTAAGAGTACTTACTAGTAGGTAAAAGAGAGTTTATTGATATTTTTTTATTTAAATAGTATTATTTTATTTTTAGTTTTTTTTAATAATCCTTTTTATTTTTAACTTTTTTAAATAGTATTTTTTATTTTGTAATTCTTTAAATAACACTTTTTTTATTTTTTTATTTTTTTCTTTTTGTATAATTATATTAATTGTGTTATTTTTATTTATTTTATATTCTGTTTTTTACGGTCACTTTAATTATGCTATTTTTTAAGAATTATTAAAAAATTTTAATTATTAATTAATTAAAATTAAATAAAAAATAATATAAAAATAATTGAATTAATTTTTCTTAAAAAATTAATACAAAGAGAATGAAATAAAATATTTTATATATTTTTTAACTAATTAATTATAACAAAAAATAATAATAAATATTTTATTTTATATTAAATTTAAATTTGTTATTTAAAGATATTTATAAAAATATTATTTATTTTTATAAAGATATTATTTAATATTTATCATTTAACTTTTTACAAAGATAAAATTTGATTTTGAATAAAGATATATTTTATTTTTAATAGGGATAAAAATTTGTAATTGTATTTTATATTAAAATTAAAATTAGAAGAAAAAATTATAATAAATTATAAAACTGTTATTTGAATTAAAAATTATATTTTTATTTTGTTAAAAAAATCTAAATAATTAATAATAAAAATAAATAAAATTTATGTAAAACAAAACATAATTAATTATATAAGAAGTGAATCTTCCGATAATATTGAGACATGTTGTTGTTAATTTAAAAAAAAATTAATTACTTTTATATTATTTTTATTTAATTTTAATCCATTAATAATTAAAATTTTTAATAACTCACATAAAACAGTACAATTGCAGTAAAAAAATATAAAATAACACAATTGATATAATAGTAAAAAGAATATAATAATAAATAAAGAAAAGTAAAAAATAGTATTATTTAAAAAATTAAAAAATAAAAAATACTATTTGAAAAATTAGAAGATAAAGAATGTTATATAAAAAAAAAGTTCTATTTAAATAAAAAAAATATTGATTGACCAATTGGAAGCAAACAAGAATAAACAAGATGATGAGCAATGGTCTTGTTATTTCAAAATAGTTTTTTTATTGTTTTAATTTAATCTATTTTTCTTCTAATTTATATTTATTCAACGTAGTAGCACAGTAGGATGCGGTGAGGTCAGACAAGATATTATGGAACGGAAGAACGTTAAATCATTATTTTATGAAATTAAACAATATATTTCCTAAAATAAAGTTTCGTAGCCACGAGGCGGTGAGGTGGTGCGCCACTTGTTTCCCGTCCAGTTGGTTTTGTGAACTCTGTTTTATTTCATCATTTATCCCTTTTCTCTCTCCCTTCTATATATATATATATATTTCTTGTGCAAGTGATCAAAATAAATGTTAAATATTAAATTTTATTGTAAGTGATTAAGATTGAAATATAAATACGAGATTTTCATTTTAAAATATATCTTACTCATGAATATCAAACATAATAACAGAATTATTATAAACTTTACAATTCTAATAATAAATAATAGATTACACGTGATGATTTATGAGATAATGTTGATTCAAACAATTAAAGAAATATGTTAGTTAACAACTTAATTCCAAGCAAAACCACATTGATGAACATGGGCAGAGGTAGATGAAGATCACCCATCACAAATTCCAGTCACTCTCTAGTTCCATGTTTGCTTTTAATAATATATAATATTACTTCTTAAATTTAATTAAATTTTCAGATTCCTTTATCCCTAAAATGGCTGAATTGAAATAAATAAATCATCGGTTTTTTTCTTATGTAAAATGGTTAAATTTCACGTTGTTATGTATAGCAGAGTCACGGGAGAGTCCGGATCACTTATTTTTTTGTTAGTTAACCATAATTACAGAATATACTAGTAAATATTTTTATTTTTTATATAATTATTTCACTTTACAATATAAGATGTTGAATTAGTTAAAACTCAAATTATAATGTATATATGAATATATTATAATAAGACATTTTTATAAGTACATTAAAACGGTCATGTATCACATATTTTACATTCCACATACCCCGTATTAAAGATGGAGAGGAGTACTAGAAAAATCTAAATACGTATTTATTAGAAATACAACTAAGGTAACGCGTGTGTGTGAAAAATTACTTAGTTTTAAAATTATTTTTTTAAATTAAATTAAATTCAAACTAAATTATAATTCGATCAAGTAACAACACTTAAGAATAAGCTAAATTAAGGAATATATAAGGGTTTGTCCCGCACAAAAGAAATATTGCAGTACTCTCAAATCATATGATTGACCACAATGTGTTCATCAATTTATCTGAGTAATTTGAGCACAAGAATTTTGCAACTAATTGTCTATCAAATTGAACCAATCGTATCTCAAAACATTACCAAAGATATTTACAATATAGAAATCATAGTTAAACTAGCAGTTTTAAGACCTGACCTTATAAAAAAATATAATTAAAATATGTTAATGTGACAAAAGAAAGCCTTAACTAAGATTCTGAATAAAAAAAACTGCTTATTATTTATATAAAAATGTAAACAAAAAATTACGAATAAGCAGGCCTTATAAGATAATTGCATTAAAACAAAACTTGCAAGGAAATCTAGAAAATAACATGACTCAAAAGGTAAAATAAGATCGACCCTTGCATTGGATGACCTTATTGCCGTAAACCCATTTATAAAATAATATGATAGATAATTATTTGAATGAACTCTAGAAATGAATTTCAGTTAAAATTGATTTTAAAATAATATTGTTTTAAATCTTATTCAAAAAGATTTTGTAATTTTCAACCCAAAAGTTAGTAAATTGTATACAAAATATTTTTTTCCATCTCAATAAATCCTGATAAAAAAAAGCATGCATCCCATAGTATTTCCAAATGTAACATTTCCAACTACCCAAACGTTGAAGCAAGGGAAAGAAAGAATAACCAAGCCATGCATAAAACAATCCAATCAACACTTTGGTACAATAGTTACTCCCTCAAATCCAAAATTTGCAGTTCATGTAACCACAATACAGAGCCAAATCATATTCATGATTATAAGTCACTCAATCGGATGTCAAACTCCATTCGAACAAAAAAACTAGAACAAAGGAATGTTCAAATATCAGCCAAAATGATTTTAGAATTATGGGATTGAATGGCATTTTCTGGAGTCAAATTGCTTTAGAACAGAAAAAGCCAAATTGTTTTTTTTTTTTTTTTCATTTACATTACTCAAGTTCAAAACTTTATTTAAAATATTTAAATTCAAATTGACTAGTTTGTGAAAACAATAGTTAAATAAATAAAGTAATGATGGTAATAATTTAAAGCTTACAGTGTATTCATTAAATAAGTAAAGAGCTTAATATCTTTCCACCCTCTAAACCTTTTTTTTCTTTTGGTTTCTGAACAATATTTCAATATATCTTTATACTTTTATCTGTCAGAATTTTAATACATGTTATCAAATAATATGGTTAATTAGTGGTTTAAATATCATGTTCACACTTCACTTATTTACCACGTCATTCCAAAGATTGAAGGGAAAATCACGCCTAATGTTTTTAATAAACTATGTCTACATCAAATAAATTTTACAGATTTCATCAAACACATTCATATGATTTAAACGAGTTAATTATAATACACTAAAATGGTATTAACCTGAAGTTTCAATTCTCAAAAATATTTTTTTGATTAGATCATGTTTATGTTTGATACTTCTACCGAGGTTGATGATCGACGATAAAAAACGAAAGAAAGAAGGATCCCGTATTATGACAGTTACGTAGATTAATTAGAGCATTTAAAAACATATGCTAGGAAAAATTAAAAAGAATTATCCAAAATGTTGATCAGAGCTGAAAGAAGAAATAATGATAAAGAGATGTTAAATGAAAAATAAATTGTTATATTTTTTTATGTATAACCTTTTTAAATAAAACTTTACTATTTTACTTATTTTCTCTCTCTCTCTCTCTCCCTCCCTCTCTCTCTCTCTATATATATATATATAGAAGTGCTTGCAAATAAACTTATATTATTGCCTTCCATACAACAATAACTTTGTGAGAAATATAAATTAAAACATGTCCAAAAGATGATGTTATTTTTTAAGGAAACAAAAGTCAAATATAAAAGACAAACATTTTTAAATCAAAATTCTGAAAAATTTTAAAACTCCACTTTTGCCAATACATCTGCTAAAAATTACATTAGAAAACAGTTTCTAATAATTTACTACATACAAGTAGTTATATTTTCTATCCATGTGTTGAGATAGGGGTCAATTAATCAATTTAATACAATTTTTTATATTTAAATGTGGTTAGATGAAGAGACTCTTCAAATACTTCCACTAAGATGCTAATGCGACAGAGTACATGGACAGTAGAAGTTTGCTAATATATTACCACAATGACATAAACACAGACAACACTAATCTATAGTTATCCTTAAACACCAGGAAATATCCTTGAAAAAAGTTGTCCATAAAAAAAAAGTACATTAGAAAAATTCAAATCAAAGGTAACCGTTTACGATTTTGCATCTTTCTTCTCCATCTCTTTTTCTTACCAATGGTCTCGACCCCACCATTTTCCAATCACGAAAAGCAAAGTGACGACGAGAAAAAGATAAAGATAGAGATAAAAAAAGTTAATACTTTTATACTTTTAAACGTCAGACTTGTCACTTATTTTCAGCACTTAATTTAAAATGATCACCGATACAAAATAAACACCTAGTTCAAAACGTATATAAAACAAAACTGCTAAAAAAAAAAAAAGTCTAGAAATAAAAAATTAGTTTGAATACCCCACATTATGATTCGATTTTTTGTTAACGAGAAAGTAAGAGAGTAAAATGTCCTTTTACATTTTTTGGAGTAAATTTATCGTAAGGAAGAAGAGTGAGAAGTTGGGCGGGGAGAGGAGAAAGGTTAAGTTACAGGCAGTGTGTCGTAGTCCCACACCGTCCCCCCAACCCACGTAACCAACACAACACAACAGAAGCACAATGCAAAGCTATGCCTCCTTTTCTCTCTCTTTTTCCCATTCTCTCTTTCTCTCTTCTAAACAAACTCTCCCCATTCATTCTCATTCTGCATCCCTCACATGGCCACGGACCTTCTCCTAATCCATCCTTCTCACATCACTCTTCGCTGTAAGTTTTCCTTTCTCTCTCCACCGCTCCTCTCATTTCGCTTCCTCACTCTCTTTTTCTCTCAGTTGAATTGAAGAAACAGAGTTCCTGTGTGGTTCGTCTCGCCAACAACGATTCTCACTATGTTGCCTTCAAGATCAAAACGACGTCGCCCAAGAAATACTGCGTCAGGCCAACCGTCGGCATTGTCCACCCCCACGGAACATGTGATTTCACCGGTATCTACTACGCGCTCTTACTTTTCAACTACCGTAACATGTCACAGTTAATGATTAACGTTGTTCTTCTGCTCCTTTTGGTTGGATTGGAGGTAGTTACTATGCAGGCTCAGCGCACAGCCCCGCCGGATTTCAACTGCAAAGACAAGTTCCTCGTTCAAAGCGCGGTTGTCGCCGCCGGAACAACCGAGGATGACATCTCCTCTGACCTGGTCAGTCACGTTTATTACATTATGTTATTCAGCTTATCTTGTTTGTCATGTGGTTTAGTTACACATTAATCCCTTCCCTTTTCGCTTTCACAGTTTGTGAAAGATAGTGGAAGGCTTGTTGAGGAGAAGAAACTAAGGGTGGTCCTCATTACCCCGTCTTCTTCCCCTGAAAATGGAGATTTGAGCCAAGATCCACCCATCAAAATGACTTCCCCTCTTACAGTGAGTTTCTCCCTCTTATATTTCACATTCATGACAAATTATTTCATGGTATTGGACCATTACGTGTTGTATATTCCCGTCTTGTTTTTATGTGACGTGTAATGTAACTGAGTTTTTCAATTTAAGAAGTGAGTTTTCAAAATTTGATTAACTGTCGGTTGAAGTTTTTCTTGGACCATGATAATTCTAACTAAACCAGGTAATAATTAACATGAAATTGTTATATGTTTGTTATATGTTTCTGGACCACCGTGTGTCTACAGTCTTCTTGACTAATATGACGTGTTTTAGTTTTTTTAATTTACAAGAGTTGATAACTTAATTACAGGTCAAGAAGAGATTGTCTGAGGCTAAAATTTATCGAGAAAGAAGAACATTGCTATTAAATTGTTTCTTTTTTTGTCAGGATGAAAAAAGTTTGGAAGTGGCTAAGGGTTTGGAGGAGGATGGAACGGAGAGGGGTACTGCTCCAAGACTAGTTGAGAAGGAGGGGGACATGCAACAAGTAAATGATATTGAGAAAATGAGTTTTCTTAAAGATTTCAAGGAATTGCAGTCGAAGTTGAGTATAATGGATGCAAATTTAAGAGAGGTTAGTCATTAGTACTTTTTGACTTAGATTAGCAGTTATCTCACGGTCGCTTTAATTTTAGTGTTGGTTGGTTGGTTGGTTATTGTTTAACAAGAATATTATCCTCTCACAATATCGCTGCCAGTGACAAATATTTGAATTTTGAACCTGAATTATGATCAAGCTATTTTTGTACCATGTGATAACTTGGGATTTTACTTAATTTAAAAGAAGCAAGAGTTCATGAAAAGAGTGCATGAGACAACAAAAGAACATGTTTTAGATAGAAATATGATAGACAGCGATTAAACACAACTTGCAGTAACTACTTATTGTTACAAAAGATATAAAAGTACCAACCGAATCTAAGACATGTTCTAGCTTGGTGAGTTTCCAAATTTCAACTCACCTAAACTTTTTTCTTTATGAAAAGAAAAATAAAAAGAGCATGTTTTATCATTATGTTTAAAAGTGTCTGTTTTCTCCTGTAGTGTACTCACGATTGCTTATTGCCAAGTGCTTAAAGATGTAAAATGTTTATGCAGTACCATATTAATTACCTTACACAATGATGTGCATAAGGTTATACATTCCTTGAATCAGTTACTTGGTTTATACTTTGACCTTTCGAATAATTTTCAACCTTAAAAAGTAATCAACTAGTAGTTATTATCTTTGCAGGCCGAAGGAACCATCGTGAAGTTGAATGAAGAGAAGTGCAGGAACACCCGAGAAAAAAATTTGCTCAAGCAAGAGTTGGTAGGTACTTTTTTATTTTATTTTACGTCCTAATAAACTATAAAAAAATTTCGTGAATTCCATTTTTCATGTTCAATAGCCCCTTTTATATACGGTAGATGGAAACAGTTGACACAATCCAGACGAGCATAATAAAGAGGGGGGAATAACAAAACAATAGGTTGGTAGATTTTAGCAATCATCTCACACCATTTTACTTGCCATGTAAGATGTAAACGTAAGCGAGTAGCTTTTGTTTTAAGTACAACATCAACACAAGAGGCTTAAGTTATCAGAGGCAAGATGCGCAACTCAAAACCTCTATGAATCATCTCTACAACTCTTTTTAAAACACAAATTCTTGCTTGTGACTGCAACATAACTAAAGGGACCAGCAAATCTCACTCTCTTTCAATGGACAATAGATTTTAATTTTCCTACCTTCTTAAACAATCTAGTTATGGTATTATCTAGTAGATGGTTTCTGTGGAGTGCTTCATCCCTCTCTGTTGCTTGGAAGAAGTGCACCATGTTTGAAATTATTGTTAATGTTCAGTTGCTGAATCACCATTTTTGATATTGACACCCCTTTTGTTTTTTTGTTAGGACATGATGAAGAAGAAAATCAAAATTAAAAGAGCTCAGGAGGGCTTCCCGTTTTTGTTTGTTTGTGTGGTTTCGCTTGTCAGTATGGCAGTCGGATATTATATTCATCCGTAACGGGGGGGAATTGTGTATAATGGCTGAGGTTCCAAAATAATGATCTTCTCGTTAATGCTTCGGTAGATAACCGTTGTTAATTGTAATGGTTGTACCCAACCAATGTTAATATGTGATACATGGGAACCTTTCTGAAATGCTTGTGAAATGAACTGCACTTCTTAGGAGAAGTATAATATGCGGCTCTGATATTTGGAGCCAAAATCAGAGAGCAGAGCGAGATAGTTTTCTCAATGTTATTGTTCATAATGTTCTGGTTACGTTCGGTGAACTGTTTGGTTATCAATGAAAGGGGAGTAGATTTAACAAAGGTGAGAAGAGAGAAAGATACTAATATATTGTTTGGTTTTAAGGAAATGAAAAAAAAAAAAAAAACTACTAATATGTTACTGCACTTTAATAATTATAATGATAGAAGAAATGAAAAGTAAACTAATATTTGCTGAATTAAAATAAATCAGAAAAGTTTAGTTTTAACCTCTTCCCTCTCCTTTCTTTCAAATTCTGGAATCAACTGATGTAAAAATTAAAAAGAAAATATTAAAATGAAAATACATGGTCACCTTTTTTTGTATTGGAAAGTTACACTCGAATTCAAAACGAAAATATATTTCGTATTATGTTAAAGATATGCTTTCTGTGAGCAACTTTATCAACAAAAAAAAAAAGAGAGTACTGAAGCAAATATATACTTTGAGAAAAAAGGTTGTTTTTAACAATTGGTAGGAGCTCTTGCTACCTGCACCTCTTGATTATTAATTGCACTCCTATAATTTTTTTAAATAATCATTTTACCCTTTGTCACAGTGATTTTTGGAACGCCTTATCAGAAATTTGTTGGAACAAGGTTTCTGAAAATATTTTTAACAGTATTTTGGAATATATAAGATGCTTTAGTTTTCTAAAATAAACTTTTCAAAATAAACTTTTTCAAACGTAAGAAATATTTTTTAGAATAATCAGCTTTTCAAATAAACCTTCCGAAAACATATGAATGTTTTCGAGAACATAGGAGATAGTTTCCACAAGGAGCTTTTCACCAAATCCGATGTTTTACTCTTTTCCTCCCTCTCTCTCCTTTTTCCTCTCAAAGAATGCAGTGGAGAAAGTACAGGAAAGAAGAAGAAGAAGAAGAGACAGTGACGGTAATGACCATAGTAGCAGCGTGGTGAGAGAGAGAGAGGGTATTGTAGTTTTTCTGTTGTTAGTATGGAGTGCAGAAAGCAAAAAAACTTGATTGGGTCAGGGTTAAGCAAGTAGGAAGATATTTGGGCTGGTTCAAATAATTTGGACCAAGATTATAAATTATATTTGTGAATGGTATTAAAATTCAGCCCGTATTTCTGAATATATAAATGATACTGTTATTCAAATTTATAAAAAATGATTATTTTAATATGTTCGCACGAGCGAGTTTATTAAAACTTGGATATTCTCCAATTTCTCGTATGTTTTCCTTTGTACTAATAATCAATATCATGCATCATATTCTCTCTTTTCTTTTATTATTGTGTAATAATCGATTAAGAATTATATGTTGCAAAACATTAGCCTGATAAAAAAATAGTTCTAGACTATTCATGTTGGATCGGGTGACTCTTGTAGTGTCATTCAACCCTACCACAATTGAATATGTGAAATAATAAACATCTTAAGTTTATTTATTTATATTTAGTTTTTCCTATATGATTTAAAAAATGTTACCTTTTTAAATTATTTTATATTATAAAATATTTGTATCATCTATGATATACTATCTATAGTAATATATCACACTACATGAGAATTTCCTCATTTAGTATGCTCCTATTTTGTTATTTGATTATAATTTAAAATTTTAATCTTTTGAATCTCAAAACTATTAGGTATATGATGATAAAAGAAAAAAAAAACAGTGAAGAAAAAAATCACTTCATTAAAAAAAAACTATATAATACTACTTCATAATAAAAATTACATTTTTTTCTCATATTTATTATCTTTTAATAGTGTTTTCATTCAAATTATATATTACAAATTAAATACACGAAATAGAATACACATATCTTTATTTAAATAAATACATCGAATTAGAATAGTATATTTTTGACTCATTAAAATAAGATAATATAAAAGAAAATGCGGACACATAGTTACAACATCTAATGTGTTTTCGTCGTCAAATACTACAAATGTTTTTCTTTCTTACATCAATATTTGGAAACTATATACAAACTGAAAATGAATATATATATTTTTAATTAAAGATAGAAGATTAAATTAAAACAAAAACAAAATACTCTTAGATTATATTCGAACAGAGAATTTTAAACTTCAAAAAAGTAAAACATTTGAATTTGAATTCTTTATTTTTTATTTATAAAAATAAATTTAAATTTAAAAACTTATAATTTTATTAGCATGAAGGGTTTAATTTAGCTTTTATTATATGAAAAATATAAAAATTTATAAGATTATATCTAGTTATGTGAGAATAAATTAATTAAAATTAATATAAAACAATACGCATTAATTCAACAAAATATGAAGATTACTGTTCACAAATAAGAGAGACACAGGAAACAAAAGATGGAATAACATAGTAGGGGTGTAATGTTTGTGAGTTTGCAGACCCACAATAGAATAATATGGGACAACCTAAATCTGTAATATGTGTGGGCCAAATAGAATGAAGGTTGATCAATTCACAGGTGAGATAGGTAGGCCGAAACAATTTTTATAAAATTGGCAAGCTAATTTAATATATTTTTAGACAAGTACAATTTTTTCCTTTACATATAATTAATTTAATAATATATTTAAATAGTATAAATATTAAATAAAATTTTAAAATATTAACAATTTTAATCAATAAATTCATCATTTTTGCTTTTTGCGGAATTAATATATTATTGAAATTTTTATGTATACGTTACCCCATAACTTAACAATTTGGGTTAATTTGTAAAGTATCATCTTTTCAATTAATTTGTTATCATTTTAAAATATTTTCAACTTTTTGTTTGTTTAAAATAAAAGGTTGGTTGGAACAATTTCCTTTACTCACATGAACCCATACCTCTGATGATGTATATTTTATACTATTGAGATATACTTAATTGATACCATAATATAGTTCAATAATTATACTGAATATCTGTCAACTGTCAATTAAATGTTTTAAATTAATATGTACTGGTGAAATTAGCTTTAAAAATTGTGAGAATTTGAAGTTATCATAAACATCCATTGTTATAAATAACATTACATTATTTTATGAAAAATAATTCAAACCAATACTTTAATTTTTTGAATATTTAATACTTAATTGTTGAAAAAACTAGAATATTAATAAATTAAAATTCATTTATCATCTTTTAAAATTGTCATTGCTCTATTTTTTTTTTGTTTAATTTAGATCTTAAAGAATTATGTGTTGATTGGAATTTGTTAATTGGTTTTTATGGATAAGAAAAGGCATGACATTTTTTTATGTTTTTATGTTAGTGTTATGGAAGTTGGGTAGCTATTATATAGTGAGAGAAACCTGTGATAGGTAGTGATGACATAACCAATGTTTTTATTATTCATAAAAATGTGCTGATGATGTAACCAACGTTACAGTTTCATAAAGTATAACTTTTTATAAGCCATATATTAAATAAATTATTAAATACTTATAGAAAGGTTTAGCAAACCATTAATTTTTTAGTATTGTTTTAATTTCGGTGGAGGGAAGGTAGTAATTATTAATTATTAAATATTATTAATATAAAAGGTAAGTGACGGTACAGTAGAATTACAGTGTGGAGCAGAAGAAGCAAAACGCACACCCCTCGCTCCTTCAAACCTCTTCCTATTTTTGCCTTCTCCCTCTTCTCCTTCTCCTCAGAGAAGAGAAGAGAAACAAAAACTATAAAAGAAACAAAAACAAGGTAAATCCTATTCTTCTCCCACTCTCTCTTCTAGGGTTTCTCTTCCGCCATTGCCAATCTCATCGCAACCTCCTACTCACTCTCCTCTGCAGGCATTGCTTTCTCCTCCTCTCTACTCCTAAATTCTATTCCGATTCCCTCATTTCTTCCTCTCATTTTTAGGGTTCTCATCGCGCTCTAACCGATTCCGCCGTTTCTCGCTTCGAGGTATGCCTATTCTCCTTTTTTCGATCTATTCTCGCGTTTATTGAATGCTGTTTTCTCTGTTCTCACTCTTCCTTCATTGCTATCTCTCTTGCTTTCCCTATTCAGCATTCTTTCGATGTTAACTTCTATTCCTTCTCTCTGTTGCGTCAATTTTGTGTGTTGCTCTTAGATTGATCATTGCTCTTAACATGCAATGACTTCGATGTCGTTCATCGGTTTTGCAGGTGCATTGTTTTTTCCTCTCAATGGTATGTTCCCCGGGAGGTGGGAGAATGGAACTCATGGCAAGGCTTCTTGCTTCCGGGAGTTTCTCTCAGACAGTGGCAGGTATTTGGAGACCCTACCTTTCTGTGACTATTAGCTGCTTGGTGTGCTTGACACTGTTTGCTGGATTCTGGTCGTCATATTTTATATTTAATATAATATAATATAATAGGTCGGTACAAATAGTTTTTAATTCTTGGAATAAACTAGTACAAGAAGTGGCTCCATTTATTTTCTGTAATAAATAAAAAGATAAAGAAGTTAAATGAAGAAGAAAGAAAATAATAATTGATAGCAGCTTGCAAAATATATAAAACCATTGTATACATAATATATAAAAACATTGTATTCCCTTGATTATTATAGATTATGGATTATATATAGTATATGCATCGACAATGTAAATCATTTTTTTATATCGTTATCTAATCACAAATCACAGAGCCATTTTTATTTTTATTTTTATTGTAAATATCTTAAAAGTTGTACTTACCTTGACTTCTGAACGATTGATAGTGTAGTTTACACTGACAATGCATGTCTGTTAAACTATTTAATTTATGGATTTTGCTTTCGTATTCAATATCTGATTGAACAGCATTTGTTTGTGCATGGCTTTGAAGAAGACTTTGCCCATCAGAAGAAGACTGCGGAGTATATATGTACAGAACTACTTGAGGCAGACGAAGCAAATTTGCTTCCCGAAGAAGGTTGTTTAAATTGTTTTTGTTTTGTTAATCAACCTTTTCGTAGGACAATCTGTGGATTCCTTGATAGATAGTAATGCATCGTCTTCATTATTTATTTAGTTCAATGTGATTAAATTGGTAGAAGAATGAATGGTAATGATTGTCTCATACTGAAAATCAATAAGGGTCTGCTTGGAAAAAACTTCTTAAATAAGCACTTACAGAAGAAGAAAATAATCAGGTAAAATGGTTTTAGCCTCTCTCATAACTTACAAATTAGTTTATGCGAATGTTGAAATTAGCTTTTAGAGTAGCTAAATGAAAGAACTTCGACAGATTAGTTTATGTATAAGCTAATTTTAAGTTATGGAACAACTTATTTTGTATTATCTTTTTTATTTTCTTTTCTTTTAAGTTTTCATTAAGAAGCTTATCCTAACAGAGTTTAAATGTAAATATTTTCTTAGGGGCAACGGAGACAAGTGCTATGTCGAAGTGGAACTAAGTATAATGGTCAAATGAACATGTTTAGTTTTGAGGATTTTTGTTTTTTGGGCTTAGCTTTCTATTATCATCGTATTTCGTTTTTCTGAGTATAATTCCTAATTTGTGTTCATTTTCCAGTTTTTTGGTCTTTGACAATTGTCATTTTCATCTGGGATTTTTAAAATGCTTCTCCACATATTTTGTCCCAGATATGCATGTCTATGGTGAGAGCCCCCTGACTGATGCCTTGCAGCTGGTAAGGTTTGCCTCATGTTTCTACTTTTGCTTGTCTGCTAGTGGACTAGTATTCATGTGCTTCTTCCCAAGTGTCCGGCCTGAAACTTTCATGTGGTTTCTTTACTGGTATAACCTGTTAGTATATGGTTTCATGCAGATATTATGTGGCATAATATTTTTATAACCTGTTATCGCTTCCTATAGTTTGGTATACCTTAAGTTCAGTAATTATTGCTTCTTTTCGTTACTTTTCTACTGCGATATTCACCAGGATGGCACACAGTAGCCCATCTGACACAGATTGGAAACAGTTTATGCATTTTATTTCAACTATCTAAATTATAGAATTGATTTAGATGTTATAACTTGTAAATATCTTCATCTGCAGGCATTAGCTTTTAAAAAGTATAATCTAGAGAAATTCATCTAACTGATTGCTTGATATCCTTTTTGAGGTATGCTGCAACAATTGCAAGAAGCCGATTAAGGAAAGTCAATTTGCTGCTCATATAGGTTTGGTGGCTTCTTTTGTATTTGTAATAAAATTTTCTGTTTTGTATGTGAGGCTTTTCTAATTATTCAGTTACACATTGACCTGCAAATGTTGCTGGCTAGTTTACTACCAGCTTTTGTTTTTTGTCCCCAGTTTTTAAAAGGTTGCTAATGCTGAACCTTGTTTCCCCACCCTCTCGTATTTTCAGAACTTTGTAGGTCATTAAAGCTCACAGAACAAACTCCGTTGGAGCTTGATGGCAGTACCGGGAATCGGAAACCTCCTAGGAAGGAAAAGAAAAAGTTACCAGCTTATTGTGCTAGTATCCTTAAAATATGAGTTAATCAGTTGCAAATATATTTTTAGTTACCATACTATATTAGTATAGCTTAAGTTTAGTATTCAGTAGTTTAATCTTCTGCTGATTTTTCTTATAGATGGTATATAACAATCATGTCTTCTGAAAGGCTTTTAGCATAACTTTAGTTTAGTATTCAGTAGTTTAATCTTCTGTTGATTTTTTTAATAGATGGTATACAACAATCATCCCTTCAAATTTTTAAGTCACTGTATTTAGTCCCTTGTATTTATTTTAAGATAGATGAATAATATTTATTTTACAAATCTTATTTTTTTTAAGTGACATATGGTAACATTGCATTACAACACTAGTAGTATGCATCGCTTGGAAGCTCTTAACACATAAGTAGTTTTTTTTTCTTCTAATCAGCTCAACTCATAAGTAGTTAATTAGTGTCATGTAATACTAGAGATCAAAAGTGGTAATTTGTAATTTTAGAGGGACCACAAACATAGGAAAAGTTGTACAGGGGCCAAAATCAAAACTTATTTATTTTTTAGTTTGACTAAAAACATTTAATCCTTTCTGAAAATTGTATTTTGAATTTTTTCGGTAGATTTATTCTTTTAAGGGAGTCCTTTACTTTTTCTGAATACATTCTAATGATAGGTTTTTGTAACATTAGTTTTTGTACTTCATAACCCCTCATAGACCAAGCTTCAGCAGTCGGGGAGCAGAGAAGGTCTGGGTCTACGGATAATATTGACTCGGATTTGTCACAATCCCACCTGAGTAGTCAAATCAGAGTGATTCCCTTTTCAAACAAGGTTAAAGGTAAAAGCCCAATTTTTTTGTAAGTTTTCTCTTTCAAAACAGTGGAATTCTTACACAGAAGTTTATGCATGTTTCTTATAAACTCCATTTTACCAGGATTGCTGCTTGTTTTAAATTTTTTTTTTCAAGATTGAATTTATTATAAAATGTTTTGTTCAATCATTAAGGCATCTTGGTGATAAAGTGATATATCAGTTTGCCATTTCTATCACTTGTGTTGTTGACTTTCACTGAAACATTCAACAATCAAATATCTTTGGCTCTTAAAGTGATATGTTAGTTTGGCATTTTTATGGAACTAAAATTTGGCACTCCCTCTACCATTTTACTCATGACCATAGGAGAATATGATCTTTGTTTTGTTTTTCATTGGCTTACAGGTTTAGTTCAAAACTTTTCATTATATTGCTGAACATGGATTGATTTGAAATACTATACAGAGTTGATTGATTAGAGTTTAGTTTATACTGTAATTTCTTATGTTAAGACAAATTTGATCTTTTTTACTTATTTTATTGGGAATATGGTTGATGTATGACTCAAGTTTATTTTGCTGGATTGGAGTACTATTATAGTTTCTGGATACAGATATCAATTTTTCCGTACCCTAAGCTATTCGTTTACTAATCAATTTGAAAACTTGATTCATTTTAGTTCCAATGTCCTTAGGACACACTACTTATGTCGATGCAGCATCTATGGTGGATGGTGCTGGAATTAATCCTGGAAATAAGGACCACCCAGCTTCTGTGATGCATCCTCCAACAAAACGTCATAAATGGTATGTTTTCTTGGTTCATCCAATGTGCACACACTTGTAGTATGATTATTTTGATATCATTGTCATTAATTTTGTGGCTTAGATATTTGGAGCCTTCTTGTGATTTTGTGTGTCTCTGCTACCAGAAAATTATAATAAATTCTTGTCTAATAGAAAATAAATTTGAATGCCTCATTTCTTGTATAATACTTCCATTACTCCTCCGCCCCCAACCCCCCAATAAAGTATTACTATCAAATCGAAAACTAGATTCAAACTGCAGATATAATAAGTTTTTAATCAATTATCAAGTAGGCTGGCGTTCAGTGTGAATGATTACCATAACCAGTATACCTTCACTGTATTGTTAGAAGTTAAAACTACAATTATTGAGGTTAGTACACGGTTGTTTTAAAAGTATGTTTGGAAATTCAATATTTATTCCCATTTATTGGAGTTTTTAATCATCCCCCTTAAATTTATATCGAATCTGTTATGTTTATTGAAGGAGAGCAAACACGCACCTACCTGTACTAGAAAGCCCTGGAACAGATTCTGGAGAGACCAAAAGTCTGAGTTTCACTGATGGAATAACTCGTAAGTGTGCAATTATACTTGCTGAAATAATTTGTTCTTGCAGGACATATCATAATGAGTTTCTTCTATTGTATTTTTGGTTATAAACTCTAACTTCAAGAAAAATTCTTTGCATGATGTGAAAACACAATTATTAATTTTGTTCCATCATATTTCATTTTTATTAGTGAACTAGAACATGGGCATGTACATTCTAAAAATATCCTAGTGTGCAAGCGAAGGCATGTTGAATGCTAAAACATGGATGCTAAAATTTCCTGTTCGGAAAGTTACAATTAGATAAATAGAGTTAACTAAATCTAGCTCTGCATTCATAATTTTCAAATTGTATACAAGCTATCATTCATCTTCATGTATGCTCAAATTTAGATTTCTTCAATAATAAATGTGTATCCATCAAATAGGAAAACTGTGTGAAAGTTCTTTTCATATTTCTAAAATTCTATAAACTAAAGGATGTTTAACTTTTGAGAAACTACTTGTAATTTTCTCATAATATTCTTATGCCACCAAAGGCCTCCTATGGTGTCTGTCCAGAGCAAATGACTTTTGGTCTTGCAGAGCTTTTTTTTATCCTTTTCTATGTATATGATATTAATGGAATTGATCCTTTTTTTTATGTGACTGTGTTCTTTTCAACTTTTATATGTAGGTATATGCACAGTGAACACTTGGTTTTTGTAATGTTTAGTCTGACATTAATGACAACTGTCCTATTGCTTTTACTGTATTATGCTGTTAGCCTTTGGCGATTGGGGACCTCTGCATGGAATAAATCACCTAATTAATTTTCTGGATTCCATTTAGGCAAGGACTTGATTGAAAGAACTACTTCAGAACATGGAGATCCTAACCAAAAAATCCTTGGGCAGGTTCTTGTGCAACATCCAAACACAACGAAGAATGGTATTAAAAATATATAGTTTAAGTTTTGAAAGTCATTAACTTTTGGCAACTGGTAAAATGGAAGACCTTTCCTCAGTTGTTTTTTCCTTTAATTTTTCAGTTGTGTTTTTCTAATACAACTTGGTGTTTGTATGACATGTATTTTTGTTGAATTAGAATTTCCTGCACCTCTTGCTACGAAGATATTTTATTCACAAAGGACCAATAGACTGCGTGCCAGACTTCGCGATCTTTACTTCCAGAACTTAAATGAGCAATTGCGTCCTGATGTGTGTCCAAAGACATCACATGCAGAGATGATCGCATTCCAAGATTCATCTCTTAGGTGCCCTTCATTTGACCAAATGGACAATGTGCACGAGGTATAACATTCTTTACTCTTATTTAAGGCTGATCATTTAAAGTTATAGGTCGAATCATGTGATCAAATTTATGCAGTTTGAATGTAATTCAATCTTTAGATGTACACATCAGACTGACAATATTTAATGTCTTTAGATGTACACATCGGACTGAAAATTTATTGTCTTTAGATGTACACATCAGACTCTCAAAATTTATATGTTGTAAGTTCTTTACTCAGGTGATTTTGTTTAAATCTTTGATTATTAGAAACAGAAAATAATGTGGAATTAGGCTCTATACTCTACTGGCAGGCTATGACTTTCTGTTAAAGGATAAAGGTGGAAATGCCTTCCATCACCACACCCCCAAACCCAGCTTCCCACCAAGAAAAGCTTATTTCCATGCTAGTGAAGCTAACTCTGGGTATTTCTTTGTTTTTGAAAAATAGGGCCGATCACCTGCTCAAAAATCTGATCATATTTTTGCCAAAAGCTCAGAAATTTGCTTACTAAAAGCAGGAGGCCTGCCAAGTAGTGGTTTGTCAAATCAGTTTCTTCTTGAAAATGTTTCAAGGTCTGCAGCCACTCATGTTGGTTTGACTAGAAGCAACTTTCTTCCAACATCTTATTCATTTGCTAGCAACACAGGTAATCTAATATGTTATTGAGTTGTCTTTTTATTTTATAGTGTAAGCTAAATTTAGAAAACTAAGTAATCATCAAAAGCCTGTCACTAACTATATGACTGATTGTGGATCCACAGCGTCTTGAGATGAAAGCTTTTACACAAAGCTGACAAATTTTGGAGTGATACTTGCATGATAAGCTGTAGTATGTTTAGTTTGAAGGAAAAATGATTGATACAAGTTGTTAATGAGGGTTGTCTGTTCTGTTTTTGTAGGAAATTCACTGAGAACAATGCAGCAACCAAATGGGAGTGTTCCTGTTATTTAGTAACCATGGTGGAATTTTTTTGGGTTGGTAAAGGTACAGGTAACCAATAGTTGAGTTTAGGATTTAGCTCCTTTTTTAAAGCTGATTTAAGTAAATTACTCAAATTGTGTATCCTGTCATCTGCTTTGTACATGAAAACTTCTGTTATATAAATGGATGGAAATGAAGAAATTGTTAGTTCTATATCCCCAGTATCTTCAACTTGATAGTTAATCTTCTTTTATGTATGCTGAACTTATATTCGGCGACATTGCATAGCAGCTTGCATCGTTCTTGATATTTACAAGGTTTCTCAATACAAGAATATATTTGTGAATAGACATGAAGATTTACGATGCTACTAAACGGGTTTGTCTGTCAGAAAAAGCGAGTTTGGGCTGTTTAACAATATGATCAGATGATAATCAGACTAAGCTTGTTTCTCCTGTTTTTTTCGGGAAATCTTTAATTTATTTCGTTAGATAATTTGCTATTATTATCCAGGATCACATTTGCAGAATTGCTAAATTTGTAATTATCTCGACTTTTGTATTTGTTTCAGCATGATTCTGAAAATTATTCATTCCTTGTTTCGTCAGGTATGTGTTGTGGATAATTATTGTTGTAAGAGTAGATTAACAATCAGTCACGGCTCTGTATATCCTGTTTAAACTAAAGCCTCTCTTTCATTTTATATGATTCCCAAAATTCAACTTTGTCAAATCGTTGTTTTTCCTTTTGAATTTATTTTGAACCAGCAAAGATTATGGTACTTAGAGGAATCTGGCAATTATATAATGTAGATTTGAATTTAGAATTTTTAAGTAACTGTGGAGGAACAAGGTATGTTTAAAATGGAGGTCACCTGCTCATTTGGTGCGTACAGTAAATTTATTAGCACTTTGTCCTTTTGTGCAATTCCATGCTTAAAATGAATTAAAGCACATTCTGCACATTTTGCTTACCTGTGGAAGGTTCGGTGGGAGTGGAGAATCCGGTGTTCAACTTAATGAAAAGGAGTATTTCATTCAAACTAGTTATTGTTCCTTTTGTGAGGCAATTGGTTAATTGTCAATAGGAAATATACTACATTTGATGTTCTGTACATGGTAAATAACCCCAGACATAGACTCCTGCTCTGTCTCTTGTGGGAGGAATTGTCACACTCCATTCATATCTTCTAATATCTAAAAGCAGATTCTTCCTTTATGCCACCTGGAAAAAAAAATTAGAAATTGGTACGAAATTAAAATTGATTAGAATAGATGATGTCACACCACGTGCTGGTCCAGACATTGCAACTAGGCGAATGCTTTGTTGGAAAAATCAAAGATACTTGATCTTATTTTGACTTACGTGAAAAGAAAAGAACTTATTTAAAATCAGTTAGTAAGGTAACCTCTCTAATTTGTTAATTAATTTATCTTTTTAATTTATTTTAACCTGTTGGGGTTAATATGCTTTTCGTGAATTACCTTGCTTTTAGAGTAGTAGTAGGTAAGAGGGAGTTGATTGACCTAAACCCTAAACGGAGAATAAACAAGATGATGAGTAATGGTCTTATTATTTCAAAATAGTTTTTTTTTTATTGTTTTAATTCGATCTATTTTTCTTCTAATTTGTATTTATTCAACGCAGTAGCACAATAGGATGAGGTGAGGTCATCCAAGATATTATTGAATGGAAGATTAAATCATTATTTTATGAAATTAAATAATATATTTGCTAAAATAAAGTTTCGTATCCAGGAGGCGGTGAAGTGGTGCGCCACTTGTTTCTCTTCCAGTTGGTTTTGTGAACTCTGTTTCATTTCATCAGCTAACCCTTTTCTCTCTCCCCTTCTATATATAATCTATTTTTTTATGAAAGTGATAAAAATAAATGTTGAATATGAAATTTTATTGTAAGCGATTAAGATCGAAAATATAAATACGAGTTTTTCATTTTAAAACATATCTTACTCATAACTATCGAACATAATAGCAGAATTATTATAAACTTTATAATTTTAATAATGATGCACAAATAATAGATTAAAAATGATGATTTAGAGATAATGTTGATTCAAACCATTAAAGAAATGTGTTAGTTAACAACTTAAGTATTAATTTGACTTTATGTATAAATTGATACCATAAGAAAATTACATGTGAATGAATTGAAAGAATTTTTAAGAAATAAGGTTATTTTATTTTTATTAATAAAATTCAGATTTATTATTGTATTAATATAAAATTAAAGTAATGTTAGTTAGAATTCTCTTCTGAATGAGTAGAAATTATAAAAATAATAAACAGAATGAAGTATTAAACCTTCTCCCTGCTTTCTAGTAAAGGAACAGCAAAAGCTAGTGTTTTTTTTTTCTCAGTAGAGCCTATATGAATAATAATAATAATAATAATAGTAATAGTAATAATAATAATAATAATAAATACATATACTTGGATAAAAATTTTATAATGTAAAACTTTTAAAGATTTTTGTCAGATAATGATTTTGCACGAGTACTGTATGTGTTGTTGAAATATCTAAATTAATTTATAGTTTTTATTAAAAGTTGTGTCAACATATTCATATTTTTTTTAGTTAAAAGTAAATTTTATTTTAAATTTCTCTTAACTTTAAAACATTAATAAGTTATTATTTTTTTAACTTAATCCCAATTTAGTTGTCTAATATACGACACTTTTTGGTTTGGAAAGTTAGTTAACTGTTCTGTAGTGAAAATAAAAAATAAAAATACTAATTAATTTTTATAAATAATTAATTATATTTTATTTAAATTAATTTTAACCATAAAAATAAAATTTTAATTTTACAATATTATCAAGTAAAAAAAATAAATTATAGATAACATCAATAGTATCACTAAAAAAATTTCATAAACCTTTCTCTTAATTCAAACAATTATCTCAAATTTAGACAAATCAATCTCAATTTCATATCCTATCTCAAATCTACACAAAAATCAAGTCACTCAAATTTATCATTTAATTCTTACAAAGTATAAGTTATATACACAACTTCGTTACATAACGTTAATGTAGGTTATGTACGCAACTTCGTTACATAAATTTTAAGACACACACTCACTGCTCCTTCTTCTGTTACCATCTATATTTAGCTACAAATATACATAAATAACATTGCGTCATCCTTTGTTAACACATTACTTAAAACAACACAATTGTCATTTGCCTACACGTCACTTCCCCGTTAATATCTCCTCCCATCTTGTCAAATCCATAGCCTCCTATTAAGAATTGTCTTTTCTTCAAATATAAAAAAAGAAATCACCTTTGTTCTTATTGCGTGTTATCACAGAGTAAGCATCACAAGTATAGAAATATAATGTTTTATTGTTTCGCCTTTTTCATAAATTACATGTCCCTTTTTCTAGTTTTTATCCCAATTAGGAGAAGAACGAGTCTTCTCATGCTAAATTAAGCATAGGTTATGGGTTGTTATAGTATTATAGAATAAGTCTAGGAATTGATCGATGAATTAATATAAATGAAAAGTTATATAAGCCTTCGTAAGTCTTTGTCTTTTAAAATGATTGCTAGTTATGAGACAAGCAGTTGTAGTCGGGCATGTGATTTTATTAGCGTGCTTCCAAATTTTCAACTCAAAATTTTATTTATTTTGTAAAAAAATATCAAAATAAGTTGACAAAAGAAAACTGTACAACTTAAACAACATAGAAAAATAAGTAATAAGGCTCTGAGTTCGACTCTTGTATAGGTTACTGTTTTAAATATTTGAAGTGCAAATTTTGTTACTGGTAACGAAATTATCTGACAGCGTTCTATAAAAATACACTTGTAATCTATATAAAAAAATTGCAACAGTTATATAATATGAAACTTTGTATAAAAGAAAAGGGTTTGTGACAAGTAAAATAAAGTGGCTTGTGACAAGTAACCAAATCTCTTCTTTTTTTAATATTCATTCATTTAGTCATATAAAGTATGATTGAATACTTTAATAAGTAACTTCATTTAAAACGTTGCTAAACTGATGGGAGAAAAAAACTTATAAACATGCATTTTATTTTCAGTATTTTTTTTTTTTTAATTTAGTCCTCTGATTGTTTTAGTTATAATTATTCCACCAAAAATGTTGTGTATTGAGTTATACTTAGGTGGCACTAATATTATGAATTATGTTAGTTTTGGTTTAACTGTTTTAAATTTTTCAAAAGGAAAATTTGTATTAAATATATTTTGAGATCTTAAAAAATTAAATATCTGATCTTTTATAAAGAACATATCACTAAAAAAAAAAAAAGATAACAGAAGTGGTGTCCTTTTTGTATTCTTTCTCATGTTCTTGCCTTTTTTTTATTCCGCCTCCTCTTTTTCTTTACTTTCTTGTGCATCATTTTCTTTATATTCTAAGTTTAGTTTATTATTACAACATTAAATTTCCTCAAATTTGTAGTTTACGCAAAGATCCACGTTAGTAAACATAAATTTTAAATAAAACAAAAGGAACTATTTTGATAATTTTATAAAAGAAATTAGATCTTACTCTTCTCAATCCTTCACATTGTTGTAGTTGGAAACTTGCAAAGCACCACTATCTGTTACATCACAAAACCCTTTATAACATTATAACATTTAAGTGTTAAAAATAGTTTAAGTGAAAATTTTTGGCACCTAAGATTAAAACCTTTTCTTACTGTTGGGGTGGGTTTTAGCATGTCCAATGCTTAAAGCTTTTATATTTACCGAATAAAGTACTGTACTCCAAAGAAATATGTTTTGTTTTTTTTTTTTTATTGTTGAAGGTGAAAGGTGAAGTTTTGTGAAGTTTACTTCATTCAATCATAAATTACTTTAACAACTAGCAAGAATTTGGTTAGAGTAATATTAATAAAGGAGATTTTTTTTAATTAATGATGGACAAAGTCAGGTAGTATAAAAAGTTACCTGCAATATATTTCTAAAATAATTATGATCAAAATTTATGTGTGATTGGGTGAAAATATAAACTATTTTACTTTTACTTTATAACTTTTTTTCCCATTTTTTGAATTTATAACTGTTTTAAAATTTACTTTTTTTACTAAAATTTATGTGGGAAAAAAAGATGAAAAACCAGTGTAGCATGTTGTTAATGTTTGGTAGCATTAGCCTAACTTGAAGAGAAGTTTTAGGAGAAGTTGTTCTCCATAGTTGGAAAAGAAATCCAAACCTAATTGTACAGGTAAAAGGGATCATTGAGATGAATAAGTATTTGATGGTGTGAAAAGGAAAATTGGTTAGCAAAATTAATCGAAGTGGTTGATAGAATGGACCCTAATAATGCACTGAAAAGCATTGTTTTTGCGTATAGATATTAGTATGGTGGGGTATGATGAGTTCTACCCACTACTCAGTTGTGGTAGGAATGCTAAGAACAGTGCCACTAAACTCATCCACCCTAATTGGATAAGGAAACAATCTTTCTTTTCTCCTTTTCCTTATGCACTCATTTTATCAATTCCACAATAATAACATTAAGGACAATAAGCTTCTTAGGCCATTCCTTCATTATACTATTACTCATCATTTAAAAGTCTAAAATAATTTGGTAAAAGGGAAAGAATCTACTAAAACATTGAATGTTACAACAATCACTAACAACTAGTGATTCATCATGTATGATGATGTATTTGTCCTCATGAATCACTCTAAGTAAATAGTACCAAAGATATTATCATTTATCATTTATCATTTATAATTTATAATTTAAAATTTAAATATGTCCTTCCAAAAGATATTGTATTTTTTCTCATGATTAAAAAAAATATTTTTATCCTCCTAACTTTAAAATAGTTGTTCTTACTTTTTATAGGAGATTAAATTTTTCCCAAAATTTAATTTATGGACTATACCAAACATATTTTATGGAATATTTGATAACAAATGAAAATAAAAAAAATACAAAAACAAAAGATATTTTGATAATTAAACCATGTGAATGTGACATGTTTTTTAATCTTTTATTATCTAATCAAATAAAGAAAAAAATTCTTATTAAGAAAAAGCTTTTTTTTTTATGTTTTCCTTGACTTTTTATTTTTTTTTCTTTCATTTTCTTGTATGTTAAACAAAGCGCGCTGTTTGTAATAAGAAAAACACAATTAATCACATTTAAATTTGAGTACGAAGATAAAACTAAATTCAAATTTAAGACCTGAAAAGTACATGATTTTTTTATTGACGGTTGAAATTAAGTATTAGTTGAACTTTAAGAACACTAAAAGTAAAGTTCATACTAAAATTAGCGATGATAAAAAAAAAATTAAGAGTCATTTGAGGGAAGGAAATAAGAATAAAGGTACAAAAAAATAGTAATAAAAAGATAATATTTTCATACTATTCATTGAGGAAAAAATAACAGAGAGAGAAAGAGATATAACTTATATGATTAAACAGAAAATGAAACAAAGTGAATAAAAATAAGAATTGGAATGTACCATAAATAATGACATTTATTTGGTTTGAAAGGTAAACACAATTTTGAGCTTCCTTCCCCCTCTCCATCTTTCACAAACAAAAAATGTTATTAAAAGTTTAGATCTAAACAATAATGATTTTTTTTTTCCTGTTTTGTAGGAAAAATATGTTGCATTGCACTTGATCATGAACAAGTAAACAATGCTGAATGTTTTGTTTGGCTGCAGTTGTCGAGTTTTGGTGATATTAAAATGTATGTTAGATGTGAAATGGAATGATACTTGATAATGTGTTGTTTAGTACGGGTTCAGTGTTAAAGCTATCATAATATACAATAATATATGCCTAACAACTACTAAATGTGATTAGTAATTTATCATATCACTCAATTGTTTCAAAAAAAAAAAAATAACAAAGATATGAGTCTGTATAAAAGAACTTCGAGAAGAGAAGGTTAGATCAAAAGAGATAACTGAGTTATACTATATGCTTAAATTTATTAAAGTTAAACACCTCATTTAAAATTGTATGAGGTTTCTATGTAATCTTTTCGTATGATTACAAACAATTTCTTTTAAATTCAATTCATGTTATTCACCATTGCTAGCTAAAAACACTCTTTTCTGTACATAATCATACAGCTATATCAATTTATATATTTTTTGCAAATTCTGTATGAAATTATTTTTTTCAATCTTTTTAATTTAGTGAAAAAAGATCTAGAAAGAATAAATAATAGGCACTCCAAGAAAAAAAAATTCATATAAGTTTGTGACTGAATTATAATATAAAAATATATTGTTTTTTTGTTACAAAAGCTCAACTTTGAGTAATTATGATCTCTAAATCTTTTATTGTCAAAAGATAATTAAATGATAGTAAATATATTTTACTATAAGTAATAATGAAAGAGTACTTGTAATGTTTAATGTTATACTTTTTTAGTAGAAAATATTTACTCTTAATTTTTCAACCACGCATTTAAATCAAATGTTGAAAAGACACATTTCTTTTATTGAGTAAAAATTGTTAAAATAAAAAAGAATTAATATGTTATGCTAACATGTTAAAATATAATTTGCTATTATGTGATGCTAATTTATTGTTTTTCTTTCACCTTGGTCTTAAAACGTTATTAGAATAAAAAAGTATTAATATGTTATGCTAACATGTTAAAGTGTAATTTGCTACTATGTGATACTAATTTATTGTTTTTTCTTTTACCTTTGTGTTATGATTTGTATTTGACATGTAAACCAAGAACATAGTCAGCAATCCATGTTGTTCAAAATTTTATAGTGAGTATTTAATTTACTTTGAAGGTCTTTCATTAATCTCACGTACTACTAAGTGAAATATTTTCAATTGATGGATTTCATTTAAAACATGTAATATCACTTTGTGTACTATAATGATGAAAATGTAATTTTAATTGAATCCACATTAAAATTTCTTTATTTATTGAATATTCAAAAAATTATATTTTTAATTAAGTTCTGCTAATTATTATTTTTTACTTAGATAATGTAACTAATATCATGTTCTATCACCTTTTTTATTAGTCTTTATGTTATTTCCGGTTAATATTAGGACTAATTCTAATTCTTGTAGTTAACATAATAGATGACTTTTATTGTTGGATGGATAAAAAAAAACAAAAATCTAAATACAGTTTTTAAAAACTACAGAATAAACATGAGATTGAACAATATAATAAGGGTGAAGTTAAATTTGCATGTGAGGGTGGTGACAGATGGATAGAAAGGCTTGTGTGTTAAATTTGCATGTGAGAGTAGTGACAGATGGATAGAGAGACTTATGTATTAAGTTTGCATTTGAGAGTAGTGGCAGATGAATAGAGAGACTTATGTGTGAGACATTTAATAATAAAAAGTAGCTTTGTTGTTTTGGTTCAAACTGACAAGTAATAAATTGTTTTGATGAGATTGAGAAGGAAGTGAAAAAGAAATGAAAAAGAAAAGCAGAACAAAATTAAAATACAGTGTTAGAAGATTAAGGAACAACAATAAAATTAGATGATAAAAAACTTACCACCAACCATTGCATTTGACCCCAACACACTTGTTCTATCCTAATCCTAATTGTTCTACTATTCCATAATCTTCCTATACCATATCTAAGTCTTTATTTTTGCTTTCCATTTTGTATTTGTTTATCATCATCCAACGATAAAAATCACTTACTATATTGTATTAATTATAAAAGTACATGCTTTAATATTAACACATAATAATGTTTAAAAACAATTAAAGTGAATGAGGAGACAATATAATATTCACTATTACCCAATTAATCTAAATATTAGACCATAGAAATTCAAGTATAAGTATAATTTTTTTTAATCGACCAAAAATATTTAGTAAGTATTCAATAAAAAAAATCTAAATTTATCAAGCACCTGAAATTTAATTAAGTCTAATAATTTAAGGATGACTTAATTTGCATTTTATTATAATTTTATGACGGTCTTATCCCGGATGTAGCATTTTTATGAGTGGAATTAATTATTTTTGAAACAATGTTTCAAATTTCAGTATTTGGATTATAAAAAAAAAATAAAATGCAAGCGAGGTTATATCATAGAGATCGGTGGTCAATGAAGTTGATACTAAAAAACAATGGCCTTATTGATCAACAATTATTTTTAAAAAAAATCATGTTTGTAAAATATATAAATTTTATTATATTATATATATAAAATACTCAACAATTTAATTAATGATTAACTTTTCTAAGTAACTCCATTTCAGTAATGACAATTTTTCATTGATATATTTTTCCAACTCTAAGAATTTCAAGTTGTGATTCCCTTAAGGAGTGTTGGCAGTTGTATATAAGTTTTGTAAAAAATATTATATAACAATGAGTAAAATTAAAATGAAAGAAAGAAAATTGTGTGCGAAAGTAATTGATATAATACAAAAATAAAAGAATAATATTCTAAAAATATTATTTTATAAATTTATTTTAGGAGTGATATAACTTGATTTTTAAACTTCATTTTCTTTTTCTTCAGAAGTGCTGCCTAATCTGACGTGTATTTGATAAAGACAAATTATCAAGTTACTCATTGACCTTTTAGATTAATTAAAGCTTTTATCATCTAATAAAAATAAAAAACTAAATTGCCTATCATATTATGAAAAAAATAGTCATATATAAGAGGGATTACTCCTGGATAAGGGCAATCTTGTGATATCCTAAACACACCACCTAAAACAGAAAAAAAAACCATAAAAATGATGATAAAGTGAAAACTTTCATGATTCTAAAATTTGAAGTTATTCACTATAAAGAAAAAAAAAACACTCATCAGATATAGTAGGTATAAACTCATAAGTTACAACTTTAATACAATTACTATATATATAATATAATAATAACAATAACATTTATTAGGAACCAAATCTGACTAAAATATTCTTTTCTTTATTTGTAAAAAACTTTAATATAAAACTTTTACTAGAGACTCAAATTGAAATAAAAACACATTACAATTAAAAAAGTCAATCAATATTAAAATAATACTAAATAACAAGTACTTTATAAAAGAGGAAGTATTACAGCCATAAAAACATAACAAAAATAAGAAATGGCCCAATAATTAAGTATAAAACTAAATGATATATAGTGATCTGTTTTTCTATTGCACAAATAATTAAGTGAAAACCTTTCCTCAGATAGCATGCTTACCCTTTTCAAAATCAGGATTGGATAAGAAGTATCCAAAAGTAAGAAGTTATAAAACTAATCTCCCAAGAAAATAGAATATTATTAATTAACTGAGAATTCCCTTATCAACAATATCATTCTATCTACATATATAAAACACTACCACAGGATTAAAGAACTAATCTAGTTTAAATTTAAACTAATCCAACATTTAAGAGTTTAATTTCCTTCATCAACTAATAAAAAGTATTCTTCAGATGAATTTGAAAACAATTAATGTAAACAGTGAATATCTTTACAATGTAAATGAATGAAATTTGTTGGTAGACTGAAAAATTAACCTTTCAACCAGATCATCATCATCATCATTGTGTTTTTCTCCATTTGGAGTGATCAAACCAAATTTACCAAAAAGCCCCAAAAACACTCTCCAAAACCACCAAACAGTTACTACCAACCATAGGATGTGGCTAACACTCCTCTCTATATTGCTACCCATTGCCCTCTTCCCTCAGTAAGAACCAACTCTCTCACTCTCTCATCAGATCAGATCATCACATACCATTTCACTGCATCATCCTTTCTCTTTCCAAAACACAACACAAAAGTACAAAATCACTGACCATTCTCTCTCTTATCAGAATCCCATCTTTCTCTCTTCTGCATCTCTCCTACCCTTTCTCTTATCTTCCCAAACCCACCAAAAAAGAATCAATTTTTTAATCCCCGTGAAGAAAAAAAATCTCCTTTTTCTCCCTCAATCAACGCAACACGCTTAAATCACTACCCTTCTTCCTTCTCGCTTTCTCTCTCTCACACGCGCGCACTCCTCCTCCTAAAGTCTTTACCTTTCGCGGAATCGGAATCGGAATCGGTGATCTAGATGGGCATAATCAGAAGCATGAGATCGAGGTCGCATCGCGTGGTGCAGGAGCAAGAGGACTGTGTTGGTGACAGCATGAGACAGAGTTGTTGGGCCAACATGCCCCAAGAGCTTCTCCGAGAGGTTCTCCTACGAATCGAGGCCTCCGAGGACACGTGGCCGCCGCGGAAGAGTGTCGTCGCCTGCGCCGGCGTCTGCCGCAGCTGGAGACAAATCACCAAAGACATTGTCAAAACACCCGAACTTTCCTCGAAAATCACCTTCCCCATTTCTGTTAAACAGGTTTCTCCACCACCCTTTTTCCCTTGCCTTCAATTTTCTCTGGGATTTCCTCAAAATTCAATTTTTACTTCACGCACTGCACAGAACTTGACACTGTTGATTAATCAGAGATCATAGTAGTTGATACCACTTCTTTTCAGATGGTTATTAACTGTTAACCATTTTTACATATCAGTCTTTATTTCTAGAGCGTATTTTAATTTTCTGTTAATCAACGCATCAATAAATAGAAATTGGAGTGTGGTATAGCCCAAAATATTCTGGTGGTGGATAATTGCCAGAAATTGTGTCTTTAGCATCAAATTTTCTTTTTTTGCATTTAAACTGCTAAAAAAATTCTGACAGTTTTCTTAACAGAATTAGGTCACAGTTGAGGGTAGGAATCAAAACAAAATTAAGATGTGATGGAATGACATAATGATCAGATGAGTTACATGTCTGTGATTGGATTGCATTAATATAATTACTACAAAACTTAATAAACTTACAATAAAATGTTTATGTACAAGTGCTTGCATCACTATTTATTTATCTTCAGTTAAATATGTATGCTTTCAAAAAAAAAGTTCACACGTTTACTTTTCTATTAATTTTTTGTTGAGTTGGGAGGGTATTTTGTACTTTTTTGCCGTTGGGATTATTTTATTGATTGGGTTTGGTATTATTCCTCATATTATCATGATTGTTTGTTTGAGCGCAACGAGGTTTTCTTGTGTTACCCACTGTTTGTTTTCTTTCCTCCTAACGTTGGTTTTTGTGAAGATTGATTACGATAATCTTGGCTCCATGTTGTGATGACCTGTGCTTCGATTGTTTTATGGTTGAAAAAATAAAAATAAAAATATTGATGCACCCTGCTGCGTGAAGGCAAGGGCGAAGGTAATTGTGAGCTGATGGGTAGAGTTGAATTGAACCAATAAATATTTTTGGGGTCTTTCACTTTCACTCTGTGACTCTATTAAATATTATTAACTTCGTTTGTTTGGAATATTAATAAGCTTTTCGTGCGGTGCTTCTTCCTTATCTCTTTATATGACGTATAGGAATATAGTGCATGAATTAAAATATACTGAACTGCATTAAAATTATTGTAATTTTTTAATGCCTTTTATCTGACCTTTTAATTATCATGACATTTCATATGCTATTGGTTTTCTCTTCTTTTTCACAAGAGTAGTTGTGAAAAGAAATTAATTTCAATTTTTAAAAATTTTAAATAGAACTGTAATTTACCGCTGAATGTATGGATAATCTGATTTGGGTTGTTTCATAGTGGTTCTATCTAACTAGATTAATGGTGAATTGTTTGACAGATTCTGTTTTTCGTGATTTTTAACAGTATCTCCTGGGAAAAGAAAAATGCTAAATCCCTGCTTATTCAGTATGAATCCCTTGAATGTTCTTTTTATCATTGTGGAAAGTTGTGATTTTGGTTGGACCATCGTATTTGTGGATATTTTGTGCGTAACACTAGATTCTCTTTTTGCCCCTCCATAAATAGGATTGAATGTTCAATATCACTACGTAGGAGGCTGGGACCACTATATAGTGATGTCCTTTTTTTTGTTATGAAGTTTACATGGGCATTTACTCACTAATACCTTCCACATTTCAAAAGGACCACTTAAAGTGGCATCTGGGTATTGTCGCTGTTACTATTGGCATGGCATCCTTAGTTGTTTTCTTATGCTGCCCAGTTGTTCTAATTTAGCTGGGATGTATTATGTTTTGCTTGGGTGGTGGCCATTGTTATATAATGTAGTGGGCAAAAAGGTTAAAGGAGAGGTCACAGTTTTGGGTAGAGTTGGTGCCAGAAGGTGCCTCTTTGGTGTGGAATGCTTTGATTTGTTTTATTTCCCTGCTTTCTGTCGTATCGCTCAAAAGATTCCTTGTTCTCTGAAAATGCGTGATGCTTGAATATGACTATACGTAGTACTTCATTGTGTTGTTTTTTGACATGTTTTTATCGTGAGTAATTTTGGCAGCCTGGCCCAAGGGAGAATCTGCTCCGATGCTTCATAAAGCGCAACCGGTCCACCCAAACATACTATTTGTTCCTCAGTTTAACCAATAGTGAGTATATAACATAACTTGTGGTTGAATCTTCCTGTTAAAACTTTAGTTTCTTTGTTTTTCTGCCATTTTTAGCTTCTAATCCTAAGAGAGTGTGTTCTTCAACTCAGCGCTAGCTGAAGATGGGAAGTTCCTTCTGGCTGCACGCAAGTGCAGACGTCCAACATGTACCGATTATATAATCTCTCTTGATGCTGATGATATGTCAAAGGGAAGCAACTCCTATGTTGGGAAACTAAGGTGTGATGTAATTGGGCATTGTGGCCATTTTTGTTGTCTTGTTTATTAGTGCATTGACTTACATCTTTTTCTTTCCCTTTTTTGAAACAGATCAAATTTTCTTGGAACAAAGTTCACAATCTATGACAGCCAGCCACCTCATTCAGGAGCAAGGATCATGAAAAGTCGCTCCACAAGGCTGGTGAATCTAAAGCAAGTTTCGCCTAAGGTCCCTACAGGGAACTATCCAGTGGCCCATATCTCATATGAATTGAATGTGCTTGGCTCCCGGTAAGTAGAGCTTCTTGCATGAAATTGACTAATAGTTCATAGTTGGTATGCTTATTTGCATAAAATTTAACCTTCCATTCATAGATTTACCTTTTTTTTGGACATTGATGATTTGACTTTGAGTGGGCAAAATGTTTGCTGAAAATATTTTAGCTAACTATTCACTCTTTTTATATTCTTACCTTGTGATACTTACAATCTGTATGCCTTAAGCAGGGGGCCTAGGAGAATGCACTGTGTCATGGATTCTATTCCTGCTTCTGCAATTGAAGCTGGAGGAGTAGCTCCTACACAAACTGAGTTTTCTCTTAACAACATAGATATGTTTCCTTCATTCCCCTTTTTCCGATCAAAATCAAATCGTGTAGAAAACTCCATGTCTGGACCCCTGGTTGATCAAAAGGATGGGATGCTCGTGTTGAAAAACAAGGCTCCTAGGTGGCATGAGCAGCTCCAGTGTTGGTGCTTAAACTTCCATGGCCGGGTGACAATTGCCTCGGTTAAAAACTTTCAGCTGGTGGCTTCTGCAGAAAATGGACCTGCTGGACCAGAGCATGATAAGATTATCCTCCAATTTGGAAAAGTTGGGAAGGATTTGTTTACAATGGATTACCGATACCCTATTTCAGCATTTCAGGCCTTTGCGATGTGCCTCAGCAGCTTTGATACCAAGATTGCTTGTGAATGACATGTTTAAACAGGTATTAATTTGAAAGTTCAATATTCTAAAATTTGACTCTAGCCGGTGAAAAAGCATGGATCAATAAAAAGCTCATAATACAAGCTACGTGGTGTTTATAGTAGTTCCATTGTTAGATCACTGAGAAATAACATTTTGTTTTAGCTTACCCTATTGTAGTGTCATGATACAATTGTAAGGCTATAAATTTAATGTTGGTTCAAGTAATGAGTTTTCAAACTCTCATGATAAGGAATCAAATAATTGAAAATGTTCAATGAAAAATACAATATTGACATCACATTAGGAACTTAAAAAACTTATTCAATACTTTATTTTAATCCTTATAGTGTTTGATTGGCATATTCATATGACCATCCTTCTAAATATGTTACCCCTCATGCTGTGTATGCATATTAAAGGATTAGAGGATAACTACATGAAAACCTCATTACTTATTCTGTCTATCTAGGATATTGACAGTTATATGAACTCGTATTTTCTGGCCAGTGTTTGATTTGATTTTTTGTTTCTTCAGTTTGGCAATTGACCATGTTTGATTCTTATCTGTGCCAGCTTCAATCCAGATTATATAGCTATCTCCTTTACTTCTGGGAGAAGTATAGTTTGAATGTCACTTGTTGGGAAGCAGAAAGATGAAAAATGTTTGGTAATGTAAGATTGGTTGGAAGGGTGTTGAACTGAATTTTCAAGGTCCATTCAGTTTCTGGGATCAGAATTCACCAGCTCTTGTGAAGATACCATGAACTTGGAATGTTATTTGAAACTCCTCCACCTCACCCACACAAGGCAACACAAAAAGAGCAAAAGGGGAAAAGTACTTTTCTTCTGTCTCCGTGTACATAAATATCTTTCTCATTTATTTTTGTCTTTCAACAACTGTTTGGTTGTTTATGGTAATATAGTAGTGTTTTTTAAAACGTGTCCCCCACGAGACATGTTTTGTTTATGGGACTACTAGCTAGCTTTCAACTTATCCTTTCATGAGAACATGTTGTGTTAGTTGGACTACTTGCAAGAACACAAGTGCAAGCAACTTGCTATGTGTAACCCCTTTCCTTCCGTAATCCACTCTCAACGTGCTTTTTCCAAAACTGTAGTAACACGTTCTAACACTGCATCTCACGACACATGAATAAACCTTCCTAGGCTTTGTATTTACAAATAAAACCGCCATATGCTAAACACAAGTTTTACATACTCTATTGGGAAGTCTTAAAAGTTTTACAAGCCACACATGGGTAGAAGTTACTCTGAAAATATTTGAGCCAAAAATTACTATTCGAAGTAAAAGTTTTGTAATATATAGTTAAATTTTTCTTTTGATATAGATTTCTTTATATTATTATACTGCAAAATTACTGAATGGAATTGGCGTTTCATTTTAATCTAACTGAACGGAACACCTTGAAAGAGAAGAGTGGCATTGGGAAACATAGGTACAATGTTGTCATCTAAGATTGTAGAAGGGTGTGAGTGCATGTTGCTGGTGCTGGAATAAACAGGTAAAAAGTAAGAAAAATCAGTCAAATAAAATGACATAATTTTTGCAATAAAGACACGAAAGTGCATTATTAGTTCTAAAGTGAAATAAAAGTTGTCTTAAAATGATGTACGGAGTGTGAGCCTGCTGAAAAACCAGTGTTTCTTCTCTGAATGGCTTTTTACATTTTTTGCTTAAGCGTTTGATTATATATATATATATATATATATATTTATTCTGTATCAATAAGAAGTAACAGTTTTCTCTTTCTCTTGTTTTGCTTTGCCTATATTTCTTTATTTTTCACTTTCAATCTTGTTTTTCATGGAGAAAGTCTTGTTATTGGGTTCTGACTTTGCATGTCAAAGGTCAAAAACATTGTGTTGGATACCATTACCCGTTAAAAGAGTTAAGGAGCGTGAGTCAATTTTAGCTTATGGAGTTAAATTAGTTTGATTCATTGTATGGTAATAGTGGTTGATTTTCTATTTATTTTTGTACAAAGTGTTTTGAAATAACTTTACCCTAATAAACTCTATTACAAGTACACAATTAGAGTTTACCTACATTAATTTTCATAAAATTATATCACTTATAGGTATAAATTAAAGCAAAATATTGTCTGAATTCACAAGAATATTGATGTAAATGATTTTCCAAGAATTTATCTCAACTCGATTGTTTAACTTCATCTACTCATCTAGAAAGAGAATAGATAATTCCTGTGAGCAGATAAAATCTTAAATATACATTAATGGTATTGGAATAAGAATCTATGAGCAGCGTTGACCACATTTATTGACGAAATAATAATTAAAAAGTGGATAACAACCTTTTCCTAACAACTTTAAAAAAATTTATAAACTAATCTGTAAAGAGATCATATTTTTATTTTTTAATTCATAAATAACATATTTTAATTTACGAAAAAAAAAAGTTATTTTTATAAGTTGCTAAAATTACACGAATTTCAAAGGGAACCTGTCATCATGCGACACGTGTCCCACGATTATAAAAATCCACTCTTCTCTCTATCAATCATGTGAAGACATCTACAGCAAGTCTAAGCAAAGACCGAACAATTATGATATTTCAGAAATATCATATATTGATATTAATATTAATATTTCAGCATTTGGAAAGACATTTCAATCTCTCTTACTCGTACAATATATTGATATTTATATTATACGATAACTATATGATAGAATTAAAAATATACAGCTATACTTAAACTGTATTCTATAATATAATATATATATATATATATATATA
>Ga0099825_1000628_pt1 | contig 39181 bp, 22 predicted proteins | sample SiratroredBW_FD_76838 | JGI IMG/M metagenome (GOLD analysis project Ga0099825, IMG submission 76838) | Root nodule microbial communities of legume samples collected from California, USA - Siratro red BW | ecosystem: Host-associated > Plants > Roots > Nodule | place: USA: California | collected...
ATTTCAGAATAGACGATATAATTTTAGAATAAATAACTGTATAATTATTTTGATATAATTCTCGAATAGACAATTATATAATTATTTTTTAATATAATTCTCAAATAGGTAATGATATAATTATTTTGATATAATTTTAAAATAGACAATGATATAATTATTTTGATATAATTTCAGAATAGACAAGAATAGACAATGATATAATTATTTTGATACCTTCACTTTCCAAATAAGCAATAATATAACGAGATAATTAATGATATACTGATTTTTTTTTTGACACCTTCACTTTTAAAATAAACAATTCTGAAAACTATTTTTGAATCCGAAATTATCTATTTCAAAATTTATTTTTTTAAAAAAATATTTTCAGAATGAATAAATTCAAAAACCAATTCTAGATTTAAAAATAGTTTCTAGATTTACCTATTTCAAAAATATTTATACTGACACTTCTTTTTTCTTTCTCTTTTTTCTTTTTCTTAAGAATAGACAATTTTAAAAACTATTTTCAGATCTAGAATTGATTTCCGGATTTAGTCAATCCAAAAATATTCTTATTTGTTTTTAAAGTTAAAGTTAAGATTAAGAATATTTTAGGATAGTTATAACCTCTTCTAAAAATTTGAAGATACGTCGAGATGCGGAAAGATGCAGTCTAAGACAAGGATATTTCCCCTTTTAGCAAAGCAAAAATTTGATAGTTCAACAAATTGTATCTCTCACATTTCAATTTAACCTTTACATGACCTTTCTTTTGGACATAAGCCCAAGAACTTCATCCCAAAGCCCAACACTACCCACACTGCCAAGCCCAACAACACTTGGGCTACAGGCAGCAACAGTCCAATAGCCAGCCCTTATCTCGTCTCTAAGTTGCTCTCTCTCCCACCCACAGTACCCATCAAAGAACCTAAACTCTCCAAGCCCAACCACATTCCTCTTCACCATTTCCGCAGCACAGCCCACACTCTCTTTTGCCCCATAATACAACCCCTTCATCACTTCCTCAAACACCCCACTCTTCCCCACCCCGTCATCACCACCCTCACCCACTTTTGGACTCAATAAAAACAGCCCTTCCTCCAAGGGTCCCCCAAAGAACAAGGGACTGTTGGAAAACGTGCCCTCCACATCCAACGCCGTTGATCTCGTCTCCTTGATGGACATCAGGGACGGTCTATTCAGGATGATCCCTGATGGGCCTATGGGCCCAGTTGACAGCAGAAGGATCACCGTCCGCTCGAAGATATGGACCCCATCCAGCTTTTCGGTGGCAATTAGCAAACACCCCTTTTCGGGCTCGTGGATTACGTGGGCCCATTTATCAGCCATGGTGATTGGTGGAGGAGGATCTACAACAGTGTCTAGATCATTCACCTTAGAAACCTCCTCAGGCCTTTGCAATTGCTCCCCTGCCACCAGTTTTGCACGGAAAGATCGCCAATCTCCACTTAGACTAGGTTTCTCATCATCATCCAACGGTGATGGTGATGACATGTGGCAACCTGTCATCAAATTACAAGCTTTTAAGACCATGACCAGTTCAATTTTTACGAACTCAGATCGATCAGGTAGGTATTCAGTTTACTAATAAAAAATTTGGATGAAGATTTAGACTTTGTTGTAATGAAAAAGTATAATTTCAAACAGAAATCATGGTACATATAATCATTGAACTTGTGATTAGATAAACATATGCTTTGGTGGGTGAAAATTGATGTTAGTGTGAGGAACTTACATGATATAGGAAATGGGGTTCTAACTTTTCTACACTGAAAAGGTTGAGAAGATCGCTTGGGGTGTGATAGAGAGGCGTTTCTGATAGTGGGGATGGGTTGATCTGTGGATATGGTGAAGGAATTGTGGGAGAGAAAACATGCTTCCATCTTTGTAGAGTTCTTTGTTTTTGAGCAGATAAGAGTGAAGTGATGAGAGTTTGGTGGAATGTGTATAAATGTAGAATGAGCTTTAATTTGCACCACATACTTTTTTGTACAACATCTACATCTTTTTTATTTCTTTTTGACAAGAGCATCTAATCCGAGTTGGGTGTCTCTGAAGTATGGGCCATTGGATAAACTTTGACAAATGCTACACACAATGACAAACACGTAGGGTTCCCCTGAACTTTATTTGGGAGTGTTGGATGGATCAAACCCTTTTTTTGGCGATGTGTCAAGTTCTATGCCACTAACTTGTTTCTACACCAACTTCCAACTTCGAAAAACTTGTGGATGTTGGACACTGTTATATAGAAGACACGTAGGATTCAAAAGATAAAAAGAGAAGAACATAGGTAGCATTAAACTAGGGTGGAATATTAGTGTTGGATTAGTCTGAAATTTAGCTCTTACCATGGTTAAAGTATCAAGGACCACCGAATGGGTCAATTTACAACATTAATGTCGGATGATATTTAGGAAACTTTATCATTTGATTAGGCGTTGATCATACGGTTTAAGACCAACTGTTTATTCACTTATGATATTTCAATGAAAGTACTTACTTATTCAAACTTAAATTGGATTCTGCCCAAGTTAGATAATATGATGGTCAGATAAAAGTCAACATAATTTATGTGAGGTAAATTAAGATGTATATATATGTAATATAAGTGTGTTAATATGATACTGTGTTATCTGAAATATTATGAATTAAGTCAAGTAATCATTCAACTAGCTCAAATACCTGCATTGTATTTTTATGTCAGTATATCCGCATCTTTATTAAAATAATGTAATTTTAAAGCATATAACAAATAAAAAATTTTATAAGAACAGGAGTGAAGAAATTATTTGATTATTTTTTAAGTTAAGAAATTATATCGTTATTTTTAGATAAAAAATATACGGTTATACATCATATTTAATAGTAAAATCATTTTAATTTAATAAAAGATATAATAATTAAAAATTATATCATTTATAAAATGGTACATAGATACATCATGGTAAGACAGATATTAATACATTATACATATTTTATAATTTAAATTTATCAAAATCAACTTATATTATGCATTAGCCAACATCTTGATGGCCACTGGTAGGGTAGGGATTTTCTAATTATCTTATCATTCAGAACAATTCAGTTGCATGAGAAGACGATTATGATCCTAATATAGAAGAAAGTGGTGCTTGCATTTATTCATTAGGCTTACTCAATAGACGGATTGGTCTATTTTAAATTGGAATAAACTAATACAGCAAGATGAATCTTGCAGATCCGAAATACCACATTATATCTTATTACAATAATTAATCCTTCTTTCACATCCTCATCTCGCATATGTAGAGTCCACCCACCTACTGATTCAACATGAAATTAAAATAAAGAACCAGGTTGATTAATTTTATTTTTATTACCTTATATACATTATTATTTAAAACAGATTAGTATTTAATAAATTAATAGTATTTAACTTTTCTATTAACATGGTCTTTCGAATCTCAGAAACCGTGACTCAATTATATGGTATCTATTTGGCAGACCCAAATTGAAATTCACCATAACCTTCACATATTTTTTTAATCAAGTAAGCACTTTCTGGGGATTTGTCGGAATTCTCTTGAAACTCCTTTTTTATCCATAAACCAACATCTTTATCTGTTTGAAAAACACTGATACCCCTTAATTGTTTGACAAATATTATATTATGTATTCCTACGAGGTGTCCTTCATATTTTTGGCAAAAAAGATTAGAGTAATTTATTTTTATCAAGTAAGTTGTTGAACAGAAGTAATCTAACTGTATAGAGTAATTATAATGAAAATTACTTGATAAATATACTATAAAAATAATTGTAAGATGGCTATATGGGAAAAAAAATCTTCAGAATATCATCACTCTATTTATATAATTTGTTTTAGAAAATAAAGAACTTAATTTTTCTAGAGCTTTTATATAAGGAATATTTGGCACAGCTTTTTCCTTTTAAAGAAAATAAAAGGGTAGAAATAAGCTGGCCCAAAACATACCTAATACACCATCGGTTGTATGAAGTTGAGTGAAATATTTTTTTCTCTCTCTCTTGTCAAGTGAGTACATGAGTCAGTATAACAATATTCAATATTCTCCTCCTATATTTTACAATATCAAAAATAAAGATGCACAAAACGGAGCTGTTACATTGAAATTTGTATTCTTTAAACCAACATTGTCGGCACCATGATGCCCATGAGTGCCTTTGAATCCAATCTCCATCTCTCTCTTGCTTGTCTACATAAACAATGAACAATGTTGTCCTCCACCCTTGGGTTGTTTATCCCAATGGATTTCTCTGCTGTATAATGATATTTTGCAGATTTTTTTGCTTCTGGTCTCTATATATTCCAAGGGAATCGGATTCTCCTTTTTAATTTATTAGAGAAGGTAGAATGGGAAGCCACTCCAATATTGTTATTTGGTAATAAATTGCATGTTTATGTTTCAACATGTATTTTCCTTAATTTAGTTTTGTTTCAAATTTCAATGAATACAGTGTCATTGTATTTTAAGTATTTAATGTCATCATCATAAGACTAAGACACCATATAAAGAGTAATGTATGCTATTTCCTGATGGATGGACTGTTTAGCTAATAAATACTTGAACTTTTTTAGGTTTCGAAGTTAAACCGCATTTTAGACTTTAGTAAGCTACTAGCAGAAATACATTCATATTTGTTAAACCCTAAAAAACTATGCATAGGTGAGGGAGTCGGATGGTAGAGAAGAAAATAAGGTAATGTAACCGCCTGAGAAGTGAAACAGATCAGGGATTAAATTGTCTACTTATACAGGCTCTGCTTAGTCAACTGAGCTTACCATGCTGGGACAATTGCCACCCAGTATACATATATATGCTAAGTGTAGATTCTTTTTACAACAAGTAGTCGACAAGAAGACCAGAGCATTTTATCTTTGCAACTTTTCCTTTACAAAAATATCTCCTGCCAGAATTGCTAGGAATCCGGATGATGCTTGCACTATAAGCATAGGTTCTTATAAAACTTTGTTGCTCAACAAGTGGTCGCAACCGATAACATGATTTGTTAACTTGTTTTTAGTAAACCAACAATATGCTGAGCGCAACTAAATAATCATATACACTTCTTGAAGCATCATTTTAGCTGTGTTGTGCATGCTAATGCAACCAAATGATCTCATTCGCCTCTATTGGTGTATCATTGGAGCAAATCCAACCTGCTGGAGGTCCTCTGCCAATCTGCTAATCATCTGATATATATCATCTGATTTAGGGTGTGACTGATCAAATACAGTAAATTCGTGCACTTCTTCTTCTACCTCTATGGAACTAGCCCCAGAAGGCTTTTGGCTTCCTGTATTCTTCATTTGTAACCTTACATTGGCCACATTCATCCAATCGCCTGCTTGAGCATAAATATTTGACAGAAGGGAGTAATTCCCAGCATCTGATGGCTCCAACTTAAACAGTTGTTCACACACGGCTTTAGCAAGATCTACATCATTATGCATCCGACAAGCATTCAAAAGAGTACCCAATATAATGGCATTTGGTTCCACAGGCATGCTGCGCAGAAGCATGAAAGCTTCTTCTAGGTGTCCTCCACGTCCAAGAAGGTCCACCATGCAACCATAATGCTCAATTTCAGGAACGATCCCGTACACTTTCTCCATTGAATAAAAGTATTTGCGCCCTTCGTTAACAAGTCCTGCATGGGTGCAAGCACACAAGAGGCCAACAAATGTACATCTATCTGGCTCAAAACCTTCGTCTACCATCCTAGAGAAAAGCTCGAGCGCTTTCTTGCCATGTCCATGTATGGCAAACCCCTGGATCATGGAATTCCAAGACACCACATCTTTCTTCGCCATCATTCCACTGAAGACATCAGACGCAGCATCCAAACAACCACACTTGGCGTACATATCAATAAACGCATTCAACAGCTTAGTGCCACATCTAAACCTCCACTTCTTCACAGACGCGTGAATTCTCCTCCCCAGTTCGAGCATTCCAGACTCAGCACAGGCCGCCAAAATACTAAACAAAAACCCTTCATCAGGCCTCAACCCAGCCTCCTCCATTTTCCCATATAACTCGGTCGCCTCCCTCGCATTCCCCTTCTCAGCATACCCCGCTATTATCGTCGTCCAAAGCACCACATTCTTCCCCGGACACCTATCAAACAGCACCCTCGCCATATCCATGTCACCAGCCTTACTATACCCACAGACCATAGTGGACCATGAAACAATATTCCTATCAGGCATTCTCTCAAACAACTCAAACGCCTTGTCCATCTCCCCCGCCTTGGTGTACCCATCCAACATCGTGTTCCAACTAACCATATCTCTTTCAGGCATTTCATCAAACAGCTTGCACGCACACTCCAATTCCCCACATCGGACCAACCCACCAATCATAGAGTTCCAAGTGACCACATCCCTTTCCTCCATGGCCAAAAACAAGGTCATGGCCCCATCAAGCCCGGAGCTCCCGCACCTGGAGTACGAATCAATGAGCGAATTGGGCACGAAGATATCCGCGTAAAGACCGAATTTTTCAACATGGGCATGAATCATTCGGACCAGGGGAAGCGAGGAAGAGTCGGTACAAGCCTTGAGGAGAGAAGGGTAGGTGAAGTTATCAGGAAAGAGACCGCTTTTCTGCATTTGGAGGAAAGTGTTGAAGGGGAGAGAAGGGTGTGAGTGGTTGTGGGCATGGGCTCTGATGATAGAGTTGTAGAGGTGGACGTTGGGGTGGGGGACCTGGTTGAAGACGTTGACTGCGGCGGCGAGGTGGCGGCAGAGGGAGAAGGCGGCGATGAGTTTGGGAGCGACAAAGAGGTCGTGGTGGAGATTGGCTTTGAGAATTTGCGCATGGATTTGGTTGACATGGTTGAGGTTGGTGCACTTTTGGAGGTGGCAGAGCTTCTCTTCCAGGAGTCTCCGACGAGAGAACCACGTGGGCACTCTCCCTCCCACCGGAACTTGCATTTGCATAGCCACTCAAACAGTGTGTGCAGCAAATAATAGTACCTTCCCTTCACTTCCAGGTTCCACCATTTACAATATACCAAAACTTCAATACAAAAATAAATACATGGAGACCTTATGTGTTGCACCAAATTAACTAACAGAAATCAAAATCCAACTAATAAAGACAGAAGAATATCCAACTTAATTATTTTTTTTTGGTCAAACAACGATGGCAGAATTTTTTTGTGTCATCAGGAGGAATTGAATATAGACATAATATATATATATATATATATATATATATAATATTTCCGTAAAATTAAAATATTATTCCAGTAAAATAATTTGTTTAAGTAATAATTATCTTACAAGATATATACTATCTTAATTTAAGATGGACAGCAGAAGTATCTTAAACAATCAAATATTGCTTGAGAGAAACAACTAAGTTTCTTATGATGGCAATTCTTATAAATCACTTTCATGTACAGAGAAAGAAAGACGTTATTAGTTAACTGTATATACGCATAATAGATTAATACTATTGATGACGATTACTAGATAATAACATGTCATTAGAGGAATAATTTACACAATTTTTCATTGTGTACGGGTTTCAATAACCCGCACTCAAATCCTATGGAACCTTTGTTTAACCAAGTTTCTTTCAAAAACAAAGATCATGAAACCCAAAATATAATTTCATTCACTTTATTTTCTCTTTATCCTAATCTTATACTCTTTGTAAGAGAACAGTGAATTTTAGTTTTAATGAAGTTTCGGCCATGATTTCTAGAAGTTAATAGTTATAACTTTCACATGTTAAACACATTTTTTTTTAACAAGTTTTTAAACATGCTATAGAACTTACAATTTTTCCTTGTAAGAACTACTTAAAGAACTGAAAATAAATAATTTTTTAAGATTAATGGTGTCTTTAGTTATGAGGGTAAAAGACGACGAAAATAATATAAATTGCTTGACAGAAAAAAAGGATAAATAATTTTAGAAAAAAAAATATATTGACAATGAAAATGTCTTAAATGGATAGGGCCATTTGGCAAGTTGGTTGGAAGCACGTTGAGATATAGGGTTTGGTGGCAAATGCCAATTCTACATCAATAAGCAAGTGGCACTCTCATGCCTCTTCACCAACTTGCTTTATACCAAACTATCTCACATTTTCATATTCATTTCTCAAACTACAACACAAAATTTAACTTTCTTAAATCCACACTCTTCTCTAAGGATAAATAAAGTATGTGTAGATTATGATTGGAGTCATTTTCTTATTTTGAAGGTAACACCCACATTCACTACAACTCATCACCCAAGTAATTTAAGATAGAATATTCACATTAAGATTAAGTATTTGTCATCTGATATTAAATGAATTAATTAATTATAATTTTATTATTTAACTATTGTAGTTTACAAATTTATTATTATTTTTTTTCACACACTTTACTAATATAATTTTAACTTCTGTATTTGTTGAATATATAATAAAGCGGTCATCTCTAAAAAAATTAGAAAAACAAAACGATATCGGATGATGTTTTATATATATTTTTTAAATTGTTTTCTATGAAACGCTAAACATGAGTATATATTTAACAGATTGGTAAAATGCGTGAAACTAAAAAATATATAAAAAAAATTGAGTGATTAATTTGAAACGTTAATTATAATTAAATATTGAAAACAATAGTTATATGAAAATTTAAACCGTAATAAAGACAAAAATACAATTGTCCTACAATTTGGCATACCTTAATAGGAGTATGTGCGAACCACTGCATATGATATACCAATGGACATTTCATGTGGCGGCTTTGTGGTTGATTATTTAGTTAAAGTGTATTTTTTACTTAATTTTTGTATTTGCTATTATATAAAGTAAATTTAATTTAAGTGATTAATTATTATATCTAATTTAATGAATGCTAAAAAAATTATTCTTTCTATATATTAAATTACTTTGTTATAATAAAATTTTAAAACTTAATTTATAAGTATTAGTAGTTTAAACTAGAATATTATTATATATATTTATTTTTCAACTAACACAAATACATAAATTATAATCATTTAAATTAATTTTAATTTTAGGAAAACTTAACCCTCCAATGCATTAGTAATAGATAAAAGATGTCAACTCAAAAGTGTGAAAGTAGTCAGTTGCTAAGAAGTACTTTGTGATCCCAGTCACAGTCCATGATAGTGAACTCAAATTTAATGTGACTTTAAAATTTAGGCCACTTGCTCTTTTATTCAGGACCCCACACTCCTTCTTCCCCTCTAGCTGCCATTGTTATTTATTGCCACTTTAGTTAGATCACTTCTTTATTGGAAAGTTTTCCAAAATGGTATATTTCTGCCAAAGAATTATTTAAAAAGATTTTCTATATAGATAACTATTAGATGATATAACTTTATTATAAAAAATCATACATACATAACATTTGATATGATAGAGGAAGATGTGATTGAATAGTTTTTTATTTTAAATAAAGTCATGTTACTAATTTGATTTGAAATAAAGAATAAGTTTTAATTAACATTAATTAAATTTGAGTATGTTAAACATGAATTTTCTTTTTAACTTCACTTTCATGCATGATTATTTTATAATAAAATTATGTGATAATGATACGATTTTACATTAATAATTTTTTCAAAATTTATCTATTTTGATAATTCTTTTACAAAATTCATCATTTTAGAAAAAGTTTCCTTCTTTATTCCTACTTATATTTTATTTCTTATACTGTTTTTGACGAATCATGTAAAACTACAAATACACCATTGGTTATACAGTAAAATTAGACTCTTATTTTAAAATTTAATTCATATTTTATAGTTAAAAAGTGTAATTAAAGATTAGATGGAAAATTTTGCGAAGAAAAAAGTAGTAATTTAAGTAAAATAATTAATATATTAATTATGTTGAATGGAACATATTATTTATATATATATATATGTGTGTGTTATATAGAATAATATAACTTCCATTTTACTGCATCAAATAGTGATTATCATAAATAGCACATTCACTTCCTTTTTTAGCACATGAAGTTTGTCTTTGTTCATCAACTTGGTTTGATTTATTTATTTGATTTGTGAATTTGGAGCAGACAATAACATTGCAGAGCGTTGAATTCATGAATGATTTAGCTTGCTCCACGTACACCTATCAAACCCAAAACTTTATATCTTCCATTGCTTAGAGCATTTCTTCTTCTGCAAATTAAGTAAATTTAAATTAGTTTTACATTTTTAATCTGGTTTAGTTTAAACAAATCAATTCAATAGTTTTAGGTGCAAAAAGTTTTCTAAAATATCTTTCTCCCAATCACCAAGCCAAAATTTAACAAGTTATACATGTTACTTAAAATTTCAAGCAGCACTGTTAAAGAGAAAAAAAAATAAAATTGATAGACAGATCAGTTGACAACAACATATTTTGTAGGGAAGTCCTAAACTTAGTTTTTAGATAACATATCTTTATGGAGGATTGATGAACTTCAAATATCACTAAGTCCTGAATAGACAATTAATTAGTGTCATAACCATCACATCTCACCAAGAATGGAAAATACCTAATTATGATAGTTAAAAAGTATTTTTTAAAAATTATGGCGATTTTAAAATGTAAAAGAAAAGCAAATAAAACCACCAAAAAAGTATTCTCTCTTTTTTTTAAAACGAAAATGTGTATATGTGGTTACTATCTATTAGAGTTATAATGTTTTCTAACAGTTTATTGAGATTAAAAAACATAAATTATCATTATCAATATATTAGTTGAAATATAATAAAACTAATAAAATGAATTGTGTTTATAAGGTTAAAATCTATTTACTAAAAAAGTTTTTAATGATTATAGATATTATCTTATAATTTTAAAACATGTTGAAAATTTTCACTCATTCTTAAATTTATATGGTTTAGTGCGTTAATAAAACTAAAATGAATTAAATTTGTGACTAATATTAGAATAAACTATCAAAAATGATTTTTTTTAAAGATGAACCAAGCTACTTTTTTATTCAAAATTGAAAAACTAAACTACAAAAAGTGATACACTCCTCAATCTATTATGAAAGTTGATAAAAAAATAGCATTATCATCTTGAAGTTATTGATTTTTTTATGAGTTTTCGACTGTGATTTTTATTAGTAAATTTAAATCAAAGTTGTGAACTTTTATCACAAAATATTTTAATATTAAGAATATAGTCCCAACAAATTAAACCTAAAATATATTTTAACTAAAAAATGAAGCCAAATTACTTATAAATTTACATTTTTAAATAATTAAATGAGTATAAAAATTTCTAACATAATTTATTCATTCCATATTTAAAAAGATGTTACCATTTCAAACTCTCAACTATACTTAATTAAAAATAACAATGCATATAGTTGTCATTCACAGCAAACCAAGTTACTAAATTCACTTTAATTACTTAAAAAAATTAACTAATATTAGAATAGATAACATCATAAGAGTGGAATACTCTTTTTGTATGTGAAAAACGTGTGGAAAATCTAAATTACTTTGAAGATTTTAAAACATCTTTATGTAGAACTGAAAGGATATATTTAGAAAGGGTTAAACAATGGTGACATTTTGTCTGTGTTTAAATGGGCCCCTTCAATGAAGTTATGAATTTTATAGTTGAAAATGTTGAATCATTTTGTTGAAGCAAGATCTGTTTGTGAAATGTGAAAGCATGGTGTCCCACTCTACTCATCATGCTCACAAGTTAGATACAACAAAAACTATAAAAAAAATAGTAAATGAAATATTTTTATTTTTACTTGTTTTAAGGCTATAGTAAAAGATTAATATGTATTCATCTTCATTTAAAAAACTAGTTCTTTCAATAGTTACTTTTACTATTTACCTTAGATATTTCTGTACAATTACACATTTCTAGGTTTTTTTTTTCAAGGTTTAAAAATATGAATAACAAAGAGAAATGAAAATCATTATTCATGGATACTCCTACACTTAGATATAACAAAACATATAAATATAATAACCAGTAAATGAGGGTGACAAATGATGTAATAAGATAATAAAAAATATATTATTAGACATGTATATGTATATTTTGTGAATATATAATACATCATTACTCTGATAAATTAGATGTGAATATACCAAAAAACAAGTCTTCAATACAAAATCAAAATAAAAAGTAAAAAAGCTTCCCAAATGTTAGTTACAATATTTTTGTAAAATTAACAAAAGTCAAAATATTTATATATTAAAATTCCATAAACATTTGCTATATTTTTAATAATTAAATATTTATTAAAACATTATACCACCTCCATTCCTAGCTATAATTGAAGTATCTCTTTTATAGTTAAATATTTCCTAAAGTTATTCACATCTTTTATAGAATTTCTTTGAAATTGTCTTTTATATTTATAGTAACTGTTTTTGACTTTCTTTTACAACCAATAAACTATAAAGTTTAATTAACAAGATAATCTCAATTTCTCTTAGAATTAGAAAGAAGTAACTAGCATATTAATTAATTCAATGGAAAATTATTATTAAACTGTCTCTTATATTAATTATATCTGCCAAAATATTTATAAACCTTTATAATTTGTATAGGCAACTGACAAAAAATATAAAATTAATAAAATAAACTCATATTCCAGTTAAAAAAAAACCAACACACATTAATAAATTGAAAGAGAAAATTATATACTAATAAATTTAATATTACCGACCATATGAATCGATTTCTTAATTTTATAAATCGCATAATAGTAATAAGAGCTGGAAAAAGGGTACAAGAAATGTAGTAAAAGAAACAAAAAGAAAAGAGACCAAACAGAAAAAAAGACAGGATATTAAGGTTATAAGAGATAAGAATAATACATCTGTAATCTATATCATCATTATATATTATTATATAAAAGGATATTTTTTTTGAACCATATTTAACATCATTGTTTATAATTTTTTTAATAAAAAGATATATTTATATATATATATATATCTTATGGCTAATTTTATCTTTTTATAAATAATAAATTTGCTATGTAATAAAAAACATATTTTTTTCCGACAATTATTATTATTATTATTGTTATTATTGAGTTTTGCACGACACCGATTGGACTTTGAGCTGAGAGTGTTGAAGATAACACAACACAAAACGAAACCATAATTTTCGTGCTTCTCTGGCGCTATCTATCCATCGTATTTTCTCTTCCATAATTTTCTCACCCACCACCATCCATGTCCACTCCCAACGCCGACTCCGGCACGCCGCCGCATCCGCGCCCCACCATCACACTCCCTCCGCGTCCATCCGCGGAGGCCTTTTTCTCCGCCGCCGGCGGCGCTAGCCCCGGTCCCATGACCCTCGTGTCTAGCTTTTTCGGTTCCGATGCCGCCGCCGACTGCCGCTCCTTCTCCCAGCTACTTGCGGGCGCCATGGCCTCCCCGATGGCCTTCTCCGCGGCCGTGGCCGACAACTCCGGCAAGGACGACGATGGGCCCCACAAGGGCTTCAAGCAGAGCAGACCCATGAATTTGGTCATTGCTCGTTCCCCTGTATTCACTGTCCCACCCGGGTTGAGCCCTTCTGGGTTTCTTAACTCCCCTGGCTTCTTTTCCCCTCAGGTGATTAATTTCATTCGTAATAGAGCTTCCTGAAGGTGTGTTGTGGGGATGAATTTCAAAAGGGGTGTGGTGTTTTTGTGAAGATGTGATTTTTTTGAAAGAAGGTTGTCGGATCGGTTGAAGGGCACGGGGGATTGGATTTTGGTGATTTTGGGGTTATCAGTGTTTTCTCAGGGAAGTGCTTGTGGGCTCTGATTGTAGTATAGTACTCTCAACAATTCAGATTTGATCTGGGTTTTATTACAATTGTGCTGTGTCGTGTTTTATGTTTTCAGTGGACTACTTCACTAGTGTCGAAGGATTTCTGGGTTGTGGAGTTGTATGTGTGGATTTTCAGACAAGGGGTTGGTTTTTAGCGACTTTAACTGGGTGAAAAATATTAATTTGGAGTAAAACAAGCATGAATTTGGGGTTGTTGGAGGGGTTGCTCTAGTGATGGCAGTGGGATTTAGATCGCACCTTTTCAAAATGTCAAAACTTTTAAGAGGTATTATGTGTCAAAGTGAAATGGTTTTGGTTGCATTACCCTAATTCTTTAATTTTAGTTTTGGTATATGGCGTTTTGGAAATTACCGAAAATGAAGGTAAAATTCGTGGCTGAAACGTGCGATCTCCCTTGGTCACTCGATAGTGAAAATAATCGAGATATTTTCATTGGCCATTTCTATGTTGACAATGGAACTCAATGATTGGATTTATTTGTCTTCTACATGGTAAATGTCATAACTGTTATCCAAAAATCGTTTTGCCCTTAAAAATTTGTGTCTTTTTTTTCTGAATAACTGTGCATGGTTATGTATGCATTATATTACATATTTTGCTGGTCCTGCTGTTGGGGTGTTTACTCATTATTATTATGACTACTATTATTATTTAATGTGATCTTTGTGCCTTGGGATGGTGGATATACTTGTTTGAGGTTCTCACCATCTCTTCAATTTGATGTATACAGAGCCCCTTTGGGATGTCTCACCAACAGGCTTTAGCACAGGTTACAGCTCAAGCTGTCCTAGCACAATCTCATATGCACATGCAAGCTGATAACCAGATGCATGCAGTAACAGCTCCTACTGAACCACCTCCACAACAACCATCTTTTGCTCTAAATGAAGCTTCAGAGCAGCAAATAGTTTCATCTGTATCAGAAGCTAAAAGTGCTCAACTGGAAACTTCGGATATCTCGCAGGCTGATAGGAAATATCAGCTGGTTTCCCAGGCTATTGACAAACCTGCAGATGATGGCTATAACTGGCGCAAGTATGGGCAGAAGCAGGTTAAGGGCAGTGAGTATCCACGAAGCTACTACAAATGTACACATCTGAATTGCCTAGTGAAGAAAAAAGTTGAGCGTGCCCCTGATGGTCACATAACTGAAATCATCTATAAAGGTCAGCATAACCATGAAAAGCCACAGGCAAATAGACGTGTCAAGGATAATAGTGATTCAAATGGAAGTGCAATTGTTCAGCCGAAGTCTGAGTCAAACTCACAAGGTTGGGTTGGACAACAAGTTAACAAGTTTAGTGAAAACATTCCTGATTGTTCGGTTCCTGAAAGCGACCAGACCTCCAATCAAGGGGCACCTAGGCAACTACTACCTGGGTCAAGTGAGAGTGAGGAAGTGGGTGATGTAGATAATAGGGAAGAGGCAGAGGACATTGAGCCAAACCCTAAGAGAAGGCAATTTTATCCATGTTTATCCTTTGTCATGCAACTATGCACTTCTATAATTCTTCACAATATAGGCTAAATTTCTGCTTTTCAGGAATACTGATGTTGCGGTCTCTGAAGTACCCCTTTCTCAGAAGACTGTCACAGAACCCAAAATTATTGTGCAAACAAGAAGCGAAGTTGATCTTTTGGATGATGGTTACAGGTGGAGAAAGTATGGTCAGAAAGTGGTGAAGGGAAACCCTCATCCGAGGTGATTCTTTAACTCTTTGCTACAATATTTCTTCTAAAAGATTTGTTTGTTCGTATTTCTCAAAAATTCAGAATGCATTTAATTCTTAAACAGTATATCGCTTTGGAATCATATAACTAACTGCATAGAGTTTGATTACACCTTAATAGACATGATATTAATCAAAGATACAAGAATCCTTCGTCATGTTTTCTTTATCTTCTATTGAGGTCTGCTATAAAAATATCGAAGACAAATTAATTCGCAAGCAACTGTTTTTTACGGTACAAGGTGAATCAGTGCTACCAGGTTATAAGAAGTTTAGGTTTGATTTTTCATACAGGAAATCCAGTATGTGTTAATTGTGTATAATGTGTGGTGATTTGTACTGTGAAATCACTTTCTCTATTTGTATATTGTGCATTCATATTAGTTGATTTTAATGGGTACTATGTTCCTGAACAAATGTACAAAGTAGGCATGTTTTTGAAAAACTTCTAAATTTTATGCTAGGGTTATCTGTCTAGTATAACAATTTTATTGTCAGTGTAATTTCTGAAGCTAGAGAGGGAGTTTGCATGTGTTTCTTAAACGTCAAGGAGGTCAATGTAATATACTCGCTTTCAAATCTGTATTGATTGATACCACCTCTTCCAAAAATATCATCTTGTTTTCGATTGTGAATAATATTCCCTTGTACTTTTTGACGTTTTGCTATCATTTCATTCAGTGGGAGATATCAAGAAACGAGGATGAAGTTAGAGAAATTAATAGACATTTTCATAGTTTCCTGAAGTAACAGATAAAATGAAACAAAATTTCTTCTTTAAGACTACTAATGTTTTGAAAAGGAGAAAGTATTTTTTTTCGGTCTTACTGCTAAATTAACTTAACGTGCTTTTAGTTTTCTTCATATTGTGCACCAAAAGTATTCGCTTAGAAATTTGCTTTCGCCCATCCTTGATTTCTGGCTTTTGATTGCTCTGTACAAATGATTGTCTGTGTCTGAATGTCTGCTTCTGCTCCCAGACTCTATTATAGAATTTTATATCAGTTGCTATAATGGGATTGGGTGGACTATAACCCCAAGTGTTACGCTTGACATATTTTTGCTGGAAAATTGGGAGAAACTTGACATTTTATCTCGACAGAGGCCACTAATAGCCACCAGGAATAAGGATGTTATGTTTGTCACTTTTCATATTATTTTCAAGTCTTTCTTTAAATGAATATAGTTAGTTGGAACATCTGATTGGAAATTTGGAATACAATATGCAAAGTTGTTGAAAGAATCCGTTAACTAAAACTAAACCACTTGCTTTCCACAAGGAGCTTTTTAACATATTGCTGTTGTTAATTAAGTTTATATCCAATTTTTTAAATTTAAAATTAGAGAAATTTGTCGTTTCATCTTATAATTTAATAAAAAAAATTAAATTATCTTGGAAGTACACATAAATGTTCTCTTTATTCTCACACCGTCTGTGCTCCTTTGATTCTGAAGTGTTTTCACTCTTTTTTTTTTGTGCTTCTCTACATATATTCTTAACTGGGAGAATCTGCAGTGTTTCCCTACCTACATTGATATTGTCGTAAACTTTTGCTGTTGTTTCTCGTTGCATTAGTCAGCGGTCTGGTTACCAGCACCACTTCTGATGTGTGTGATATGTCTTTGTGCATTTCTTTATGACATTGTAGCAATTTTTTTCATCATGAGATAATCATAACATCAGGATTCAAGTTTTGTTCCGGTAACATAGGCTATTGGTTTGACCTTATTGTCAAGATTTGGCCCTCTCCCCTTTCCCCTATCCCCAGTGCCCTCAACACTCACTGAAATGGATGATGATGTTGGATATGAAATGTTGTTTCTTTCTTTTGTTACCTTGAAGCTAGTGCATTCTCATTTTTGATGCATAACTGTTTCCCTTAGATACACACACTTACTTTTGTCAATGTGTATGAGGACACAGCCACTCATTCTTTCAATCTGACAAACATTTGATAATCAGTGTTGTTTATAGGCTTTATAGCCTTGAATGTATTCTGTTCTGGAATACTTTTAAATTGTCTGGTACTGAATTTCTATGGACAGGAGCTATTACAAATGCACAAGTGCAGGATGCAACGTGCGTAAGCATGTTGAGAGAGCTTCAACCGACCCCAAAGCTGTCATAACCACGTATGAGGGTAAGCATAATCATGATGTGCCTGCTGCTAGAAATAGCAGCCACAACACAGCTAACACCAATTCATTGCCACTAAAACCGCACAATACCGTACCAGAGAAGCACCCTTTGCTTAAAGATATGGATTTTGGAAGTAATGACCAAAGACCTGTACATTTGCGCTTAAAAGAAGAGCAAATCATAGTATAAAAGTGTGATGTCATGATTGCTACTCATTCCTCCTAAAGTACAGAATGAAGTTGTCTAGAAGATGAAATGGATAATGTGAAGGTGTAGTCACTGGTCATAGTTGGAAATGGTTAGTGCATGTTTATTGTTTTCTAGTTTCACTGTATGTAACACCTTCTTTTGTACATCAAAATTATGGAATTGGTTGTATAAGATATCGTTTACAGGTATGAATATCATTTAAACTAATGTACGAACATCATTATATAATTTATAAATACTCCTTGGAAGCTTAAGGGCAGTTCTAGAGTACAATAATTGAAAAGCTTGTATTGAATTCCTTTTGTATGTTATGGAAGTTTAAAGAATCACTTTGCTAACTTCAATCATCTTCAATGGATTTATCTTATGTAGCCGTCCCCACTAAGTGGGACAGTGCTCAAATTTGTTTATTATATAACCTTGTAAACTTGTATTGTTTAGGCTGTAGTAAGGTGGAGTTGTTGAATGATGTTTACCTCATTATTGTTCACATGAGATTGGTGAAGTTAAATCTAACAAAAAATTTGTCACTACTTTCAGCTGCCTTGTACTAGAGGACTTGTCTATTGTGGACAACACACTGAATTTGTATCTAGGATCCCTGTGACAAAGTCTAGAGAAATTGATGGGATGAAAATAAAAAATTGAATGAAAATAGGTGAGACATAAAGTAGAAATTAATGCATTTATTTGGTAGGTAAGAAATAGAGATAGATGAAAAGAAGTCTGTGTGTTTGTAAGAAAAGAAATAATATGGAAATAACTTTTAAAATAATGGAGTATACTGTATTATTTTTCACACACATATACTTGTGTTAAATTTCTCTTTCCTCAAACACGTTTTCCCTTTTCCTTCCATCAAACATTTTTTAATTTTTATTTTACTTATTTTATAAATTGCTACAATTTAAACTCATTTATGATTATATACGTACGAGTGTTCACCAAAATTTAAAAAGTCGTTCAGCATTCCTAATTTCAACAAAAATACTTCCTATTACTTTCTTAAACAAGAAAAAAATTAGGAAAAATATGAAAATTGTTTGATTTAAAAATATGTGACAAGTGTCTGTCAATTTTCATTTCAGAGCTAACTTTCTCAAATTCATTGTAGAGTAGGTGAATATGGTTTGAAGACCACTGTCAACCAACACATGATATAAATGTTATATAACAAAATCTTAAATTTATTACACGAATATTCTTATGTAAAATTTGCATTTTCTCAGAGTCATGTTTTAGTTGGATCAGATTTAGGCTTGGAATGGATAATGTGTATAGCTGCAGTTACTACTTTTATTTGGTCCACTTTATATCAGACTTTGCTCCTTGGTGTCAGGCACCACATAAACAATTGTGGATATTGGTTTTCTTCTTAAGGGTTAAAAGAAAATAAATTCTAGTTGAAAAAGGTTTAGTTATGTTTTATTTACAAGTAAGATGTAATTTTGACATTTTAATATTTTTTTACCCAACTTTAGTATTTCTTTTTTGTTACAATAAATTATTCAATTTTTCAATTCATTCATTCTTATACAACAAATTCTCATTTATTCTCAAAAATATTCATTAAACCTTTTAAATCTTTCGTCAACTTAAAACCACCCATCAATTAAAATATCACCTTTCATCCAACATTTAGAAAAAAAAAAGCCAAATTTCACTTTCTTCAAAACCTTAACCTTCACACTTCACAAATTTTTAAAAACTTAATTAATTTTTTTTACTTTCGAACATTTTGAAAAAAAATATTTACAAATCAATTTTAAATATATAATTATTTTAAACAAAGTATATTAGTTCTACACACAGAAGAAAAGTGGTATACAGAGTATAATGATTAAAGAATTAAAAAAAAAACAAAATTTGAATTAAAATGATTGAAATATTAAGATTATATGTTAATCGTAATAAAAGAGTACAAAATATAATTTAAACGTGAAAAAGAAACAAATTCTTTAGTTATTTGTCTATTTATATGTACTATTGATATGTCCTCTACATGTTCTTGATGATGTGACAAGAAAGTATAGAAAGGAAGCACCCATCTGCTGCTGCCTTTATTATTTTCTAAAGATGGTCAAAACATTAAAGTTTAGACTTATTTAATTTAACTCATCTTTTTTTTTTTCTTTTTTTCTGTTCACTTTACCCGTGTCAAGGAATCTTAGCAACAGAATTTTGGCTCACAACATAGTTCTCCATATTATCTTCATTTTCTAAATAAACCTGTTGAAATAATTTTAACCAGAGTAACTTCTAGTAATTTTTCACTCTGGCAGCAGAATAATATAAATTATATATATAATAACTACAAATAACAATTATTATGTATCACCATCATACAAAAATTTATTACAAACTATTTATTGAGAGAGAGAGTTTAATTGATTTGAGCAAGGAATTAAATCATTTTCCCAGCACAAGATGTGAGCATTACACAACAATTATTAAATGATGCTTAAATTAGAAGTTTCTCTCAAATTTTTTTAGATACTATTTCTTTTGAAAGAGAATACTTTTAAAAAAAGTTCGACACCAAACATAAACACTCATTTTGATGAAATTTCAAACCTTAACTCACTATGAGGGATTAATTATTTTATTAAACTCAACATCTATCAGAAATTTTTATTACTGGTACTGTGTAACTGATACATGCACAACTATTGTGAAACTTTTTGCCACCATCTTATCTTTGGTAATTTAACATGTATCATTGCTTTCTTTCAACAGAGAAAAAAAATCATGCACCAAAAAGCCTAAAAAACATGTACTATATCACTTGAGTCACAATCAAAATACAATCAAAACCAGAAACAATCATGACCCACGTAGTCATGAACAGTTTGAAAGGAAAGAAAATCATAACCACAATCACTCACTGAAGATATAAATTATCCAATCAAGTACAAGAGAGGTGTCTGGTTACAATTGGACAGCAACTCAAAACTAAAAGAACTGTCAGATTATATATAAAAAATCATAAATTTTATTACTATTATGATTGTTGAAGAAATTATTATTCCAACCCAAATGAACTAACTCCATCATGCGTTTGAATGGTGCTGTTAGGAGTTGGCATATAGCCATCGTGCACCATGCTATTACAACACACACACACTTTCTTTCTCTTTCTATTTGTACTTCTCTGTGTATCCAACCAAAGGGACAAACAAACAGAAAACAATAACACATACATCATTCGAACCGTTACATTACACCTTTCTCTCTCTCTCTTTTCTTTCTTTCTCTTACATTAGAACACCAAAAAGAGATATGCGCCCATTGGGACCCGCGAATGTCTCACGACCGTTCGCGACATCCTCGAAAATCCTCCGCAGATCTCGCGACATACAGAGAGAGAGAAGAGGGTTGGATATTGATTACTGGATTGTGTCGTCTTTGGAAGAGAGAAAAAACCGAACCGAAGGAGCGAGGGAGGAGCAACAAAAGCCACCGTTTTTCCTTCTCTCTCGATGCTTCTCTTTCTGGGTTTCTCTCCGTTTTCTCTCTGATCGTTTCGTTTTTCTCCGGAGGCGTTTTCGCGACCCGTTTCGTAGCCGGGTCGGACCCGCCGGCAAATGGGCTGTGCGAGCTCAAAGGGAGTTCTTGCCGGAGGCAGTTCGACGCCGCCGGGGCTGCTCGCGTTGAGTTCGAGCTCGCAGAAACGGTGCAATGGGAAGAGGCGAAACGGCGTCGTGGAGGCGCGTGAGGGGGAGGCGAGATTGGAAGAGGCGAAGGAGTGGAAGAAGGGAAGCTTGAGAGGTCCGGTGTCGTTGAGGTTGTCGTGTAGGTTTGTGGAAGCTGAGCAGAATGCTGCTGGGTGGCCACCTTGGCTTACCTCTGTTGCTGGGGAAGCCATTCAAGGGTGGGTCCCTCTCAAATCCGATTCTTTTGAGAGATTGGATAAGGTACTCAACACCCCATTTCCATCTTATATTAGTTATCAATGCATGCATGATATTCAAGTTGAAAAGTGATTGGTGACATCTCAAATATCAAATTATACACCTTATATGAGAAAAAAAAAATACAGGTATGATATAATGGGATAGGAAGAAAAATAGATATTGTTGTGGATGTTAAAAAAAAATGGTGCTGACAAATTTAAGGGTTTGTCATGATTCAAGTTTATCTGATATGTTCTGCTTTGACAAAATTTAGGTATAAATTATAATATTATATTAAAACTCTAATTCTAATTGTAGATGGGCACTTCATTATTATTGAAGTTGTTCAAATTGTTAAAATTGAATGTACAAAAGGATAAAACTTACAAGCAATTTAATGAGATGTTTTTTTTTAGTTTTGCTTTTCATCGTATAATGGAGTTTCACCCATGCTAATATTTAATGAACATTTATCAATCATATTGCTGAGATGAATCTGTTAGAAAATAATATCAATAGTATGCGAGGACTAAGACTAAATGACAATTCTCCGAAATCATGTTGTTAATATCTGTCATTAAGATTCGATGAAAATTTGACCAGCCACTACTTAACCGTTGTTTTTTTTGATCCAGACTTGGTATGAAAATATTTGATGTTGCATTATCATGAACAAACAACTAGCTTGTAAAGAACAGAGACAATTTCTTGGCCTTATATGGCTTATTAATGTCATTGTGTGATAAACATTTATCTATTTAGGACATTTTCTTTTCTGTAGATTGGACAAGGCACATATAGCAGTGTATTCCAAGCACGTGAAGTTGAAACTGGGAGGATGGTTGCCCTGAAGAAAGTACGTTTTGACAAATTTCAAGCCGATAGCATTAGGTTCATGGCGAGAGAAATAATAATTCTTCGCACACTTGATCACCCAAACATCATGAAATTGGAGGGTATAATTACTTCACAACAATCAAACAGCATATACCTTGTATTTGAATACATGGAGCATGACCTTGCTGGCCTAGTAGCTTCTCCTGATATAAAGTTCACTGACTCACAGGTTGGTCTCAGTTTGTCTGCATTTTATTTACATAATTTTGTGACTTATTACGTTGGTTACTTTAGCATAGTGCATTAGATGTTACCTTAACTGTTGTTTCATATTTTACTCAACAGATTAAGTGTTACATGAGACAGTTATTAAGTGGAATTGAGCATTGTCACCTTCGAGGTATTATGCATCGAGACATTAAAGTATCTAATATACTAGTGAACAATGAAGGTGTTCTCAAGATAGCAGATTTTGGATTAGCAAATACCCTAAGTCCAAATAGCAAGCAACCCTTAACAAGTCGAGTTGTAACTCTATGGTATCGTCCTCCTGAACTCTTGATGGGATCAACAAATTATGGAGTTTCGGTGGATCTATGGAGTGTTGGCTGTGTATTTGCTGAATTTTTTCTGGGGAAGCCCATCCTTAAGGGGAGAACTGAGGTAATCCTCACTATCAACAACATACTATAACATTGTTCCAACAAGAATTTACCTTATCACCACATCACGTTAGTGAATAGGATCCTGGAATTGCCATGTGGTTTTGACTTCAGAAACAATAAGGACAGAAGAATTTACTAGGCATGAGAGCAAGGCTATCAATGCATCATTTCATTTTGTGAGGCTAGCACTAAATCTTTGGTTGTTTAATTTTTTATGTTCTTATTTAATCTTCAGGTTGAACAATTACACAAAATTTTCAAGCTTTGTGGGTCTCCACCAGAGGAGTACTGGAGAAAGAGTAAGCTTCCTCTGGCCACAATGTTTAAGCCTCAGACTAATTACGAAGCCTCTCTTCAAGAGAGGTGTAAAGGTTTTCCTGTAACTGCTGTAAAACTTCTTGAGACTTTACTTTCCATTGATCCCTCCAAGCGTGGGACTGCCTCCTCTGCAATCACGTCTGAGGTGAATTCTTTATGCATTTTGATCTTCTTCCTTTTTCAATTAGATTTTACCTTCATGATAAAGAATGACTCTTCACGAGTGAACTATGAGGATGGTGTTCCATGTGTATTTTTCGTAGTTGTTATTCTGAAACTGCCGTTTTATTAAGATGTATGCTCGCTTTTGGTTGGCTATTGCACATAATTATGTTTCTGATTCTATGTCTCATGTTGGACATTTTGTAGTATTTCAAAACCAGGCCATATGCCTGTGATCCATCACTCCTGCCAAAGTATCCACCGAGCAAAGAAATGGATGCCAGAAGTCGGGAAGATGCGAGCAGGTATATATCATTTCAGTTTTTTCTTGTATACATTATGGCAAAGCTATATTACACTTGAATTTTTCTCCTGCTTTGACTGTTATTTATGAATTTAGTTATTATTAGTATTACTATAGGGAATGAAAATTAAAGGTTGCATCATCTTCAATAAGGCCAAGGCCTAACACTTTCTCACATTCATATATGTTATATCAAACCTTATGCTGGAGAATTAGACCTCTGAAGTGAAAAAAGTTAGTATTTAATATTCATTTAAATAATTCAACAGGTCCAAACTTGAGTATCTTAACCACTGAATTATTTAAAATGGATGGTCTACTTAATCATGGTTTCTATTGAAACGACATGCTTAGTTTATTTTCTGTCTTGTACACAGGAAAAAGACTTCAGGTAAAGTGAGAGAGGCTGTAACATCAAAAAGGCATAGACGAGTCCACAAAGTTTCCCATGACCATATAAATTTCCACAAACCAGCTTTGAAAGAGGTGCTCTTGGTTTCAGTAACAATGCCACACTGCTTGAAGAAAATAACTATTTTTATTCACTTCTCTTTCTTGTTGTGAAGGAAATGCAGAATAATTCTCAAAATGCTGGTACAGATGATGGTAGGGAACTTGTTGCAAAAGTTAAAATAGGAGCTTTGCATAAAGAGCTACCAAAGCCTTCATGTGATGCAAAGTCTGAGGCTGCCCAAGTGGTGGATGGTTGCAGAGGAAACAGTTTATACTCTGGACCCGCACAAGTCTCAGCATCCAGTGGCTTTACATGGGCTAAAAGGAGAAAACCAGAAGCTTCATCCATATTGTCTGATGGTTCTAGAAGCAAAATCAGTGCTCTGGATCCTACATATGATTTAACAAAACATGGGAGAGAAGTTTCAGAAAGGAAACATGGTTTGAAATCAAGACATCAGGACAGGACTTCCACCTATGTGTTACCAATATTCCAGGCTCCTCGCATTCAACAAAAATCATTCGATGTAGCTGATACATACAACTCAAATTTATACATGGAATTTGATTTCACAGATAAATTGGATGCTCTGTTAGATCAGGTAAGTTTGAAATCCTCAGGCGAATTTGAACTCGTTTTGTGATCAAACAAAACCATGGCTTATAATTGTTGATCATGGACAATATATATGCCATTTTTCATATGATAAACTGATCTGTCAGATTTGACAACCAACACTTCATATGTGTTTTTTTTTTTATTAATATCTGAGCATAATTATTTCTAATGGATTTTAATATTTTGACTCATTAGTAGTTGCAAAACTTTCCTTACTATTATAAAAAGAATAAATTTATAACTTAATCCTCCAAATATCAGTAACATCACAATGAATTCCAAATGATAATTTTACTCCTCAAATGACTAATTTGGTCCTATTGAATGCTTCGGACTATTCTGATGCCTACAAATTAACACCAGAGAACCAATCTGGTCTAATAATCTTTGGTAAACTAAATTATTGTTCTTAGGATCTTCCGGTGACCAAAATGAAGTTTCTTTTTATTATTTTTATTTACTGTTGATGGAAATTCTTATTTAGTAGTGTTGTTTTCACAGAGTGTGGGTCATATATGGAATCATGATATGAATCAAAATACCTATGTACTATATTTTAATCAGGTTACATCTTATTTTATGTACCAAAACTTTTACAGGGCCACAGAAAACATGGTGAGCCTGTGAAGCAATTAGCGCCAAAAGTGATTTCATCAAATAAAAATGATGAGTTGTTGCAGCGGAATGAAAATAATATGCGGCCACCTCTTCGTATATCAACATCGGGAAGAGGTAAAGAGACTACTTTTATATAGGGTGATGTTACACTAGAAACAAACATATCACACTGGAAAAATGCCTCATCACCAAATACATAAAAAGATAAAAGATGCAAATTTTTAAGAGTTCTTTACTATCATTTTCCTTGACTGCATCGTTGAATAGTTGAATGAGGAACTCAACCTATTTTTCTTTGATCTCTAACTTCAGTTTTAAGGGTAAATCAGAAGCTGTTAAAACAAAATTACAATATAACTCGTTATGAATACCAGCATATCAATTTGTGTATTACAGACCAATGACACAAGGATCGGAGGAGAGGATTATTCCCACATCTTCAAGGACTGCATTACTAAGAAAACATTGTGGCCATTGGTGGAATCCTTAATGGATATCCGAACCATCATAACTTGCACTTCAGCTCTCTTGATTTGGCAACAGTACCCTTCCTTTTGTTCACTAGAGTCAAGTGTACATATAGGACACTAAATCATACATAGGATTACAGTAACAAACTGCAACCCCCAAGTGTCGGGTGAAATACTTAGAGAAAAGTTAACATTTTTAATAGAATTCTTTTACCTTGGTAGCTTTCTACTACACATGTTCATTTATTTATTTCATCATGTTCCCTCGACCCTTGTATATGCTGCATTGCAGATATTCAAAACTTGAAAAAGAGAGAGAAATTTATTTATACATTTTTTGTGGTCTTTGTGGTTCTAACACTTACATAGACCGTAGGAAATTGCTTCGTGCATCTTTACGAGATCAAAAATGTATTAAAAGATTTCTGAATTACACTTTCCAGAAAAATTTTAAAAGAAAATATTTTAACTATTCAGGATTATTCATTCTATAACAACTTCATTCACCACGTTGCTCCTCTGGGCTACAACAAACGCATCGGTGTGGCCATGCTTGTTGGACTTTGTCCCTCACTGACGACATCATTGCTTGCACGAAATACGTTGGAGTCGGCGTAGGTACAAAGGTTACGTAGGAAAATGCTTTGGCAACCATTGTAGTTTTGATATAACTTAAGCACTCAAAATATCAGTAGGAATTGTCGGTTTCATCCACCATGTAGATGATGTTCCCTCAACTGCAGTGCCAAGAAACTCATTCAGGAAACTAAATTGAATGTTTTCTGACATGCGTGATCCGAAATATCTTTTGCTGCACGTGTAATGCATATACTTGTTTGAAACATTCTAGATTTATATTCTAGAAAATATAAGAATTTTACAAGGTTATTTTTATAATGAGAGTTGCATGAAAATACTATGAAATTGCAAGCCTAAATTGTAATTTCATCGGTTTATGGTCGTCTCAATAAGCTTGGACAAGGGCCTATGAACATGAGGCAAAAAGACAAAATATTGTTTATTGCAAAGGAAAACATTTATTATATGAAAAACAAAGAAGTTATTTAAAGTTCATTTATTTTAAGAAATTTAAAACATTTAATGGTATATATATGATGGGTGCACTCTATGCTTTTGACTACAGATTTCAAAGAATTATGAATTCCTTAAATAATAAAACAGTATAAAAATGTCACTCAAAAAAACACTGTAGAATAATAATAAGAAAAGTACTTATTCTTATCTAATCTCAATTGATACAAAAAAAGTGTGGAATTCTAAAAGGAAAATTATTCTTATCAACTAGGTATTTTTTTTTTTTTAAGAAGCTGCCTCATTTATAAACAATATGTTTGGTTAAATTTGTCGACCAAAAAAATAAGGAAAAAGGGATGATGTGTTATTCTAAGATAGTTCAAAAGAACATTACTTAAACGACACCTTAAAATAAAGGTAAAGAATTTGATTCCAGACTAATTTTCAATTTCGTACTGGTTTAATATCCAAAACCAGAATTTGCTCCTGCATCCTGCAACTAATTGAGGAAGATTTGTTCTTAAAGCAGTTTCCTTGGTGAATCATATAAATTATTAAGTCCTGCAGGATCATAAGAAGAGAATTCATATTTATTATGAGAAAAATAAGTAGAGTAACCACGAAAGAAGAAAAAAAAAAAAGTGATGTTCACGTTGATTTAGGAACAAATCACGTCACTGTCCAGGATTGAATTTATTCTATATGAACAATGATAATGACTATGTATTATGGAAAATGTTGCATCACTGTTTGCTGAATAATATTATCAGTGTCTGTCATAAATTAAAAAGCAGAATCCAATGGAATTTACAGAGACCAGAAAGCATACAATTCTGCAAAATATCACTGTACAGCAGAGAAATGCATTGGGATAACCACCCAAAGGTGGAAGCCAACATTGTTGATTGTTTTTATTGACAATGCTAGAGAGAAATGGAGATTGGATTCATGGGTACTAGTGGGCATCATGGTGCCAACACTGTTGATTAAAAGATTGCAAATTTCAATGTATAACAGTTCTATTTCATGTTTCTTTATTTTGATACTGTATTGACTCATGTACTCACTTGACAAGAGAGAGAAGAATATTTCATTTAACTTCATTCAGTTGATGGACCAGCTTATTTCTAGCTTTTTCTTCTCCTTTAAAAGGAAAAAAAGCTCTTGAAAAATTAAGTAGCTTATTTTGTAGAAGCAAATAATATCAGTAAGAAGCTTTTAAGTAAGTTAACAGGACCAGCTTATGCGCAATACATTATACTTAAACAATTCCAAAATCGCAATTGAAAGATATTCGAGCCTTCATCATAAATTTGTACATGTATAAGCCCATAAGTAAGTGGTTATCTCGAGATAAATACCCTTCTCCGAGACCTGCTTCGAGACCTGCTTCGAGACCCAGAGATTGACACCTTAGAAAGGATCGAGGAGTGTCATACAAGGAGTGAGTGAATCTGTAGGGTCATCCCGATCTTATAGGAACAAATAACATAGCTAATAGAAGTGACACGTTGCATGATTGCTTTAATACTAAAGAAAAATATTCTATTTTACTAGGTTTAAAGACTACATTATTTGATGCTATAAGAGTAACTCAATGTACCTTATGTGCCTTGCTGTGAACTTGGTGAAAATGAAAGAAGAATATTGTTTGAGAAAAGAGATTATACTATTACTACGTCAATATTCTGTTCACACCTATTGTTAGACTCTGTGTATCTAATCATGCACCTTAATTGCCAGCATTTTCAATTTCTTTTTGTCAATCACAGTGTTATATTTATTTCCATATACATTTTATTTTAAATCCATGTCAACACTAAAACAAATGGTAGAGCTCTGTTCACCATCCTCGTAATATAGATATTGTAGAATATAGGAGGAGAATATTGCTGCACTAACTCATCCACCCACTTGAAGCGAGAGAGAGAGAGGAATATTTCTATATGGCTCTTACAAGTGGTGGCATACTTTTCTAATAAAACTATGAGAAAATATTCCAGACAATATAAAAAACATTGTAAATCAATTTGTTAACTTTTATAATAATACTTAAAAAGTAATACCCTACTATGATTTCTTATTGATTGACGTATAGAAATTAAACTCCAATAATATAAAACATAAGAACTTAATAATGAAGTAAACTTAATTTCCAGAGAGAAAGTGCTGCAATAAGGCCAATTATATAGGTGAGACAGCTACCAGAATCTTTACATAAACTCTTCAATGCATATTTGTGATATTTAATACTAGGCAAATGTTTTGCACTTGCAAAAGCAACAAAAAGTGAATCACGCAGGGGAGAAACATCTATTGGCAACATTTGTCATTTCAATAATGCAATGTCTTTCACTTGTTTACAGGTTACATTACAATAGTTAATAAAGAAACACTTCTACCTTTCATTCATTTGGCAAAACATGTTAATCGTCCTCTAAATTTCTTTTCCTTGAATGTACATTTGAACAGAAAACATAACTGCAGGAGTTGCATCCGATTTAATAACCTTAACTCCCACTTTTCCTAGACCGAGGAATTATACAAAGTAACTAATACATACATATGTTTATTTATATTGTTGAATGCTATTCCCTCCAATCAACAGAAAACCCTTAGCATTCACCATCAAGAGTCATTAGCATGGGTATTTGACCATTGTCATTAAGATCAATCTTGTTCAATCTGAGGCAGCACAATACTTTCTCTGGAAGCTCTTCTTGTTTCTGTGCCTGTATTAGAAATTTAGTCAATGTCAATCTTAGTCGAAGGCTAATTATATAATGCAGCTGGAAAAAGTGTTGCAGTGTCTCATAATAGAATATTCAAATTCATTTAAGACTTGATCTTCATGTCATAGCAGAGGCTAGAAGGGTTGATGTGTTAAGATTGGTTGGTTATTTGTAGTCATAGCAAGTTTAAAAGCCATACATTTTATTTTGATGACAATGTATGACAAATATTATATCTAAGAATGCCAGAGTATGCAAACATGATACGATACCTGAATGGTTAGGCCTAAATCAAGAATACCCTCTTTCAAACGATCCCTAAATGCATCAAGTCCTTTCCTGGATATGTAGCTAAATCGGTGAATGTCCAGATCAATCTCAAAGTAATCAGGACCCTGTTAGGAGCAGAATAAACACAAGTCAATTCCATGTAAGGTGCAACAACAGATGTTTGATAACCTATAGAGGAGAAATGTTATGATAGAAAGAGAAAAAAATTGAGCTAAGGTACCCAAACGTCCTAAGTCATGACAGAAAAAGAGCAAAAACTTTGAAGAAAGGAATCACATTAGTTAAAACATCATAAAATTGTATGTTTTGATATTTTTTTTGAATGATATGGTAGAAATATTATTTTTAAACTTCTCTGTACCTTGTAAAAGTTGTGCTGTGGACGTGAGAGTACAGGTTTTCCATTATAAGCATTTACTAGTTTCTTTTCAGCAGCACTCACGTTCATATCCTCTGGGTTGACGAGTCCTACCATGATCTTTAGCCTTTCTCTAAAAGGAACACTAGATTCTTTTGCAAATCCTTTGACCTTTTCTGTCTCATCCTCAACTAATTTCTATAGCACAAACAAGAAACAAGAACCATGTTAATAATATTGATTGTTACGTATTAAAATATGTTGTGTCAGACTCAGTTTAAATATGTTACCCTAAATGAACAGAGAGAAAACATATTTTAACAACACTAACTAATAGAGTCATGAAGAACTGCTAGCACAAAGTATGTGCAGCAATTAGGATGAATGCTTCAAACCGGGTCACAAGTGGAACAGCTGTACAAAAGCCTTAAAAAAACTGGTGTAATCACATCCCAATGACTCAAGCAGTTCAATAACATCTCAAATTCTAGAATCTACATCCTCCAAAGAATTTCTTCTTTGATCAAGTAGATGACTTAAATATAGACATCTTAGAACAATAACCTACAATATGTGACCCTGAATGAACTCTAACAGTCATAAGTATAGGAAACAATATTGTAAATCCAACTGAAACAAAATGACGTGAAATGGAGAACAATATATTATTTACTTTATATAGACTAAGGTAACTTGGTGACATAAGTTAACTAAAATGAAAATGGTCTACAATGGGATAATAGCAGTGGACAATATATTTACCATAATGCTTTCCTGAAACTGGGAAGAAATGTGTTCATCAAGAGTCTCAGAAACTTTGAAATACAGTACAAGACTCATCCCTTCTCCATCACTATCACCAAGGAACATTGCAGCTGGATATGTAGGCAACTGCCACAAAGCACATAAGATAATATGATGTATGTGAAACCAATCAACAGTACAGTCTAATAATTTGACAATATTGAATTAATGATACATAGGCCAACACTAGTACTGAATTTTTTTTAATGAATGCTGTTGAATTAAATACCAAAAAAACTATACCTGGATATTTACAATAAGAAGTTGGGGAATTTTTCCATTGGTCTTCACATTGGGAAGCTCAAGATGTCGAGCAATATGATGTATTTTTCTTCGACAGACAAATAGATCAACACCAATGGGAGTGTAAGGACTATGATTCGGTGCAGGTGCCTTGCGCTTGTCCCTACAAAGAGAATGGTTAGACAATTATATTTTCATGGGACTAAAATTCATATAATGGAAACATCAAGCAAGGAAGGTCACAGTATACTTGAAAAAGTGTTCACTTCGAAGTTGAAATGTTGAAGGTGGAATTTCAGACCAACATCCAGGAGATGGCTTTTCTCCATTCTGGCATGGAATTGTATGACCTGCTCTAGGTCGCAATAAATATCTTTTTGAACGACCTTACATACAAATACAATATTAAGGAGATTAGTTAGCATAATATATTAATGTAGCATACTTCCATGCAACAGATTCAAGCAACACATGCATTACTTACACTATTTGAAAACAATAGTCGTGTTCAACACTTACCAGTATTCAACTTTATAGTTGGAAGTTTAAAGTACAAGCCCCAAGGAACCAATGCAGTGTTAGAAAATGACCATTGTTCGGTTAAATTTATTTTCATGCAATGGAAATTGAAGTATTTCATCACTTACTAAGTTCATTTGCATCCTCTACATCACAGGACCTTCGTTTGAAAGAAAGCTTGAAGATCTGTGACAGTCGTTTGCTTTGCCGATTCATGGTTTTGTCATTGAAACTGACAGAGGGTGCCAACCGATGAATGCCTGATTTCCGTGCACTCTCTGGAGTTTTCTCTTCCAGACCATGTTTATATTCCTTTATACCTTTGAAGCTTCCCTGACTCTTGCTTAAGCGAGACATTCCACAACCTGGTGTATTCACAAGGCCAAAACCACTTTCATCTCTTCCCTTTAAGTTGTCTTGATTGCCTCCATCAACTTTAAGATAGCTTTCACGATATTCTTCATACTGACACCTGCTATCTGAAAAACATGATGATCTTCCATACTGGAGCACTTGGCCACATCCGGTTACTATTGGAAAACCATCTGCATATAAATCTGCAACCCAAGGGAAGAAAGCAAAGAAAGAAACATCAATCTATATGGAGCAAAACAACAACAACAACAACAACAGTAATTTCTATCACAACACTAGTAGGTCATTGGCCTAACTAGACACTCTTGTCTCAGTATATATACAATGATATAAAGTGTAAAAATCATCAGGGGCATAGAATTTATGTGAACATGTTTCAATAATTGTTTATATATGTAAACAGGTAATACATATTACCTCCATGAACACTATTGAAGTCTTCATCTGACTCAGATTCCAGAATGCTGACTGAATCAAAATATGTTTCTTCTTGACTCACTACTGCAAGCAGTGACATAACAAATTCATTACAACTCCCAAAAGAAAAAAATTGAAAATAGTGAAGTGAAAAGAATATACAGTTTGTTTCATTGTCATATTGACTGAGTTGCCATTGAAGCTGAGTAAGATGGAATACTGAATTAGAAACTTCTGAGCGCCTGCAAGTAGTAGTTGCACCATTTTCAAAGTCCATATGAACAAATTCACTTACAGAATAATCTGTCACATGCCCCCCTGCGCTGCTACTCCTTTTCAAGATCATATCATCGGGAATAGGAATAGGAATAGAACTTGAGATCTTTTGACGCCGTCTTGTTATCCTTCTACGGAGTTTCCTTGGTGCTTTTATTGCATGAGAAGGTACTGACACGCAACCCCCCATTGTATATTGTTAGGAATACCAGCTTCAAAACCTCAGGACTGTCTTTGAAAGAATGGCAAACCTCAAAACCTGCAGAATATATGAAAGGAAATTCTAGAGAAAGTAAATCAAAGCAATATTGGAAAACATGTGGACAAATAAGATCATCTATATCTATAATCTTTCACATATATGAAGGCTATTTGGTGTATACATTTAACCTTAAACTGCACAAAATAACTGATCCTTTTTTTTTTTTTCATTTTCTATTCAGCCTCCTATTTCTCTCTCTCTTCCTCCTCTTCTAATTTCCCCACTCATGGCTGCTGCCTCAATGGCTTCCTCTTCTTTTATGTCACACCCCAAGAAATGCAGACGAACACATACTATACTACCTCTATCTTTCACTAGTACTGTTTACCATCTAATTAGTACCAACAATGAACGAATGAAGACCAACTAAAGTTACAGCTTTGACAAAAACAATATTGAACAAGGAAACAATCAAAGGGTACATGACAATCTGAAATGTAGTGATATTCTAAAACTATTTTTCTTCTGAAAAATTTTGAAGTAAGAACTTTCATGGGATATATTATACATGATAATATAACACAATACAATACAAACTTTCATAACTAGGAAATGAAGGTTGCTTTTCACCTTTGGGCTCGGTTTGGAGGAAATGAAGGAAAAGATGAAATTCAACACTTTGAAAAAGGAAGGCTGATAAACCAATGAAGATAGCCACAACCAAAACAAATTTATAGTACACATGCAGTCATGGATGCAGATAGATTTTCCTTTTGAGGTTGTTTCAAGGAAGCTACTATTGTCGTCTCAAAGGGAGAGCAAATACACTTACATATATATATGGAAAAGGCTGAAGAAAAGCAAAAGATCCTCATGTGAGACATCAGACAAACAAAAAGCATGTAAATAATGGCAAAGAGATATGACACAATAACAACCTTCAAAAGAGAGAAGTTATTATTATTTTTGTGTACAATGCATCTATACAGAAACATAACTAATATGATATCGTATAGATTTAAAAAATAAATATTTATTGTTGTATACACAAAAGGTTGTTTGTATAACGTGAAATATTATGTGAAAAGAAAAAAGGTACAATAAAAAAGTGGAACACATGATAATGGCTCAGGAAAAAGAACATGCAGATTTCACAGACAACAAAGAAGAAGACAACAATGCATATAAAATCTGAAACCTACTTGGAATTCCTTCCTTCAAATGTTATCTGATTAAAAAAATACACACACCAAAAGAACTCTGGAATTCCTTTTTTAATCACTTGTAAAGGAAGAAAAAAAAAATATAAGCCATAAGAAAATGGCTGACACTCATAACAGAAAAAGTTATATAGAACTGTAGCAGAGAAGATATGTGACCGGCCAATTCAACATTAAAAACGACAAAAAAAGAAAAAAACATGAATGGTGCCAACTAACTTGTAACTCGACTAACACCGGCCTATGTAAGAATAAGGGTGAGATGTTGATTTTTTTTGTCGTGTGTTATATGAATAAAGTATTCATCTTTGCTTATAACAACAAGTCTCTGTCAAAAAATCTGGTTAATAATTTTTGTGAAGTATTTTGTTTTCCATCAGACTTGAACTTAAAACTTTGATTAACAGATCTATACTTAATTTTATTCAGACCAACCTAAAGTTGATGTTGAATATTCATAGTTCTACTATATCTCCAAAAATAACAACAAAGAATTACCTGTTCTATGAGAGATCTGTTGGGTGGGATATGATCTTCCTCTCCATGCAACAAGGAAAAAAAATATGAAGAACTCAAGGGAGAAGGAAGAACATGAGAGGTGGGTCCGACAAGGGCTATGTCGGATCCAGAACGTTGCAAACACAACACCTTCTATGTGTCTTCCTGTGCAATAATTGCTGCGTTACAAACCACCTAATCAATCATTGATAATGTTGAAGAAAGAATTAAAAGGAGAAATGAAGGGGTAAGGTTCCGTGAGATGATAAGAATGAGAAGTGGGAATGGTGTTGAAGTTTGTTTGGTCGTGGTGCTCCCCTTGAGTTTAGCTCTTCATGCACGAGATTTAGCTGGATTTATCCAATCAAACATAAACAACCAAAAGAGTTCCCATGTTAGCAGCCATGTTGTACTACGCACGATCTCATCTCATCTTAATTATTCTATTTTCTCTCTCTCAAATTTGGATATTATCCTTTTACTACTTCATGTTTTATTTCAGGTGCCCACTTTTTCCTTTTAAGATGGATTTCACCAAATTTAGAAACTAATTATCGTAAAAGTAAGAAGTTGATTATAGACTAAATTGACATGCATGATGTGGACAAACTGATACTAAGTTGAGAGAAAAATATTTTAACTCGCCATAAAAAATAAAACCTACAAACAATGTTTTAAGGTTTAAGATCGAACATAGTGTCATTCTCGATATATAAGTAAAAACGGTTTCATTTTGATCTAAAGATATTTCTCCTCAATTGTTAAGTATCCAAGTGTAGATGTAACCGGTCTTATTTTAATCTTTAATGTTTCTCTCTTAACTATTAGGTACCCACAAGTGTGAGTCTATATTCTAATATGAATCTAAGTCCCACGTTAAATAAAAACAGTCTCATTTTGATTTTCGAGATGTTTCCCTCAATTTTTCCAACATTTTCCTGTTATATATATGTTATCATAGTTTATTGGTTTGATGAGATTCTACAATGTTCTCCTAGTTTTTTTTTACTGTCCACAACTTGTAAATGTATATATAAGCTTTTAGAGATCAATCAAGGACATTACAAACTGTCATTTTGCATATTTAATCAGGTAGTGTTCATAAAACTACTTATTTAATTTGAACCTTTTTGAAAACTTGTGCTTGTTACATTATATTATGCTTCTGCAATACCAAGGGCAGCTATACCGAAAGAAATGCATATAACCGTTGAAGATGAAAGCAAAGAACGAGGCAAAGACACATGAGATATTAAATTAGTACATAGAATAGGGTAACTTTGTTATAGTTTCAAGGGCACCATAAATATGTGATGGAAGAAGGATCTGTCTTCACATGCAAGTGCAGTTATGCACGTGTGTGAAAAAGAGAATTTATTTGGATCAATGCAACCGTCCCAGCCACGGTGCACACGCTCTGCATCATATCACCACTGCACATGTCAACAATTAATACGAAGAAAAGGTTCAAAATTCTCAGGTAACTATACACCATGATGAAGAACCTCCATTATTGTACTTGTCGTGTTATTTGTTATTCAGAGATTCTCTGTATCTTTTGACTACAGGTAATAACTTCTGTGTGGACTTTTCAATTAGTGCTTTGATACCAATCTTTTTGTTGCATTTATTTTATTATTTTCAGATCCATTAATGGTGTTTCTTCCAATAATATCATCATATTCTATTCTAGTTATTGTTGTGTTATTATAAATAAAAGAAAATGATGCTCACAAGTTTCATAATAGACCAAGTTATGGGAATAAGGCTTAGCTGAAGATTTAGTAGCATATATATAGATTATAATAATTCTAGTGCCACTATATTGTAAAAAAATGAAAGGAAAATTTCTTAGTTAGTTAACGTTGTCTTCCAGTTTATATCATTGAATATATGCATGGATCACGTCATCCACCTAGACAGTTTTAATTTTAATTATTTTTACTTTAGTTGTAAGAAAATAGAATAGAATATTCTAAGAATATCTGTTAAGGCATTATTCTAAATTAAGTGAAAGACATAAACAGAAAGAGGAAAAAAAAAATAAAAGAATGGGAGATAAAATGGTAAAATATGACAAGTTAGGCAATCAGGGAAAAAATAAAAATGGGGGAAAGAAAAGATGAAAAAAAGAAATGAAATATTACAAGTATGTTATATATATATATATATATTGTATGATTAGTTGTTATCTTTTTTATAAGTTTTCGTGTTCCAATCTCTCTTTATTTTTTACACATCTTAAATGGCTATCATCATTTATACTTTTTAGATGTAATCCATTTATCAAAATATAATAATGACAGACTCTTACATTTATCAACATTAATAACTACAAACTATTTTTTTATAAATATTTAGCAAAAAATACAGTCCATGTTAAAAAATAGCAATTGTTATAAGCATCTATTCTTATTGAGAAAAAAGCAATAAGAACCTGCTGGTGGATATTCTTCCTCTTTTTCATCGTTTTGGTAAGATAAGTAATTAATTTCCATTGTTTGGTGAAAGTCACTCTAATCATCCTTCTTCACTCAATTTTTTTTAAAAATAGTAATTCATAATAACAAAAATCAAAGAATAAAAATATTAAATTTAATTAAAATATCAAGAAAATTTATACGCAACAAAAGGAGAAAAAGTAAATTTACAAATTAAAAAAATTAAAAAGGGTCGATACAAAATTAATTCACTTTAATTTTGTTAATGCTTGCATGGAGTCACTTAGTTAATCTTGTTAGATTAACAACTATTACTTATTCTGTTTCGATGATATGCAGGATGAGAAAACCATATGTTAGGTTTTAAGAAAATATTTTTATATTTTCGGTTATCCAGACTGTTAAAGGTTTCATCAGAATGACACCTAATTATTCTAAGAAATACATGCACAATAACATTGTTGACTTCTCTTATTTGAAGCTTTTTTATATCATCACGCGTTGTCGGAAAGAGATATCTCCTATTAAGGTTATTTGAGAATTCCCTCGTATCAATAGGGTGAAGGCAACACCGATGGTGCTGCTAGAGGGTGTCCCAATTTTTCAGCATGTGCAGGTATTTTTCGTGGTAGCAGGTGTGAATATATAGGTAATTTCTCCTCTTTTCTTGGGGTACAAAAGTTTTTATACGTTGAAGTTATAAGAGTCATTTTGGCTATTGAGCTTACTTGGAACAAAGGCTTCAGACATATTTTCTTGCTTTGTCAAACATTTAGTTCGTCTAATCTCTCTCATTCCTTGGTGTTTGAGAGGGAGATGAAAAAAATGTATAAAGATATATAAATAAATTGAGTTCAAAGTTTCTCATATATTTTGTGAAGGAAATCATTGTGCTCTTTATTGGATCTCTATAATAAGTAATAAGTTAGATTTTGAAATATATGATAATAACTGTTGTTAAATTATACTTAGACTTTTTTCATAATATGTATCAATTCTTTCTTTGTTTCCTTTTATTTAGTTTGGTTAGGAAGTATTTATTATTTTTTTTTAGTCATGGATTTGGCCTAGTCTCCCATAATTTTGCATATTTTTTTTTTAATAATATATTTCATGTCATGATATATGATGGTTGTCTTTGATGTATCAAGTTAGATATCAAAGTTTGTAATAATGTCCAATAAAAATTAAAAAAAAAAAATAATCTACTTTAAATCCTTAGATTAAGTGAATCTAGGCACGTTGACTCGTTCATAAAGATAAAAAAGAGTGAGTCAAACATTTCTATAGGGTTCCATTATTTACAACCCTTCACTTTTTATGTTTCTAGACTATAAATCAGCCTCGCCATATTTCTCTCAACTCTTTTGATAAGTATGTTTTTTTTTTTTTTTTTTTTTGTTTTTTTAAAAAAAAATTACATTTTTTTTTTTTTTTTTTTTTTAAAATTCTTTTTATAAACACATTTTTATAGAATTTTTTAATTTTTTTTTTTTTTTATTTTATTTAAAACAATTTAATTTA
>Ga0099825_1000630_pt1 | contig 39164 bp, 15 predicted proteins | sample SiratroredBW_FD_76838 | JGI IMG/M metagenome (GOLD analysis project Ga0099825, IMG submission 76838) | Root nodule microbial communities of legume samples collected from California, USA - Siratro red BW | ecosystem: Host-associated > Plants > Roots > Nodule | place: USA: California | collected...
AATGGTTGAACTCTTAACTTGTAGTGATATAGTTATATTCTCTTTATCCTTCAGTTATTGAATTTCAATTTAAGTTGCTTGAAAGTTGCAACAGAATAATTTTTCACACCCATTGGTTAACAAGACTAAATTAATGCATAGTAGTTTTATGTAATGGTTGCAGTGAATGAAGGTTTAGGTATATTCTATTATCTTTATCCTTCAGTGCATTGAATTTCAATTTAAGTTGCATGAAAGTTGCTACTGGATAATTTTTCACTCCCATTGGGTTAACAAGAAGATAAATTAATGCATAGACCATGACACATTCATTTAGGCTGGAAGTTAATTCAGATAGTACCTATAACTTTGTTATTTTGAACTTTGATACATGTCATCTGGAATTTGAACTGACCTATAACTTATTTCAGAAATGATTTAAAGGGCTTAAGTCATGATATCTTTCTAGTTGGTTGCTTGGTGAATTTTATAGGTTTTCCATGAACTAAGGATGTTGATATTTTATTTATTAGTGAAATATGTTATATTTCATTCATCTAATAAACGGCTTTTCCTTGAACTCTTTCATCATATAACGCAATTTTATTTTAGCCTTTCTGCAGAAGCCCTGAAATACTGTAATTTTGATAGTTACATTCCAACTGAGATTCCCCCCTCTTTTCTATTACAGGGATCCTTTACCAGTACCGGTTTGGTGGTTTCCTCCAAATTGCCTAGGTTTTCTGACATGTACACACTCACTATAGCAAGTGCAGATCCAAAATCAATTTCTGCAAATGAACCAGTACATTTTACTAAGAGTGTTACTGAGTGGTATGTCTCTCTCGCTTCTTCCCTTCACTTCTGTATGCTCACACAGTGACCAATGGGCATGTGATTCAATATGCATTTCATCTCTTGCTCTGCTTTTTGGAGATCAAACTGCATCAGTCTATTTTTGTTTGGAGTGCAGGTTCACCAAGGACGGAATCTTAGTTGAGGGCCTTTTCTGGAAGGATGTTGAAGCTTTGATTGTTCAATACACCAAAGAGCCAAAGAAGAGCAAGTAGTATGGAGACATTAATTTTGGTTATGCGGATAACTTTTTTGGATGAGAAACATATATATCTGGATATGGTTTATAATTCAATACTTAGACATTTAAAAGAGAACTGAGGGAATCCAGCTTTCACCAGCTTTAGGGCACAATTTATTCCCATATTTCGTCAGCTTATTAGCATAGAAGGCTCAAACCCATTTTCATTTAATCTCCTAAATAACAATTAATGGTTCTCGTTCACTCCTTCATTCTTCTACCGTCTCGAAGAGAAAGAAAGTTAACTTTTAGTAGTGCAGAGAAAAAAGGTGGTATGTCTTCATACATAATTATAAATAAGATATTATGTTACTTCATCTTTTTAAAAAAATATAAAAATAAATTATATAAATAAAATTGTTTACAATTCATTTCACAACTTTATTTTTCATAATATCATAGTTAAGGTGTTATAGCAAATAAAATTATTACTAAGTATTTTCTAAATGTTTTTAAAAAATAAATAAACGGAAAAAACTGCTGCCATTGGAATACCAGTGATACTGCAACCAGCACGTTTCAGGGATTCTACACATTGGGCGGCTGCAGACGCGTGATTCGATACAATGCATAAAATCAAGAATTATTATAAATGTTTTTAAATATTTTCTCTCACAATAATAAGTACACAAAAAAATATATGTTTGAGTTTTTCCTAAAAATTTAAATCTAGAATTTATGAAACACGCGATAAAAGATTTACAATGGCTTCTCTCTTTTTATGAAAAATGAAACTCATCTACCACACTGAAAATCAAATTAAAATTAATTCTCGTGTGCGTGTGTTGTTACATTCTAATAATTGAGTTAACAACAAGTGTTAGCACGTTTGGACGGAATATTCTACAATAACCTAATTAAATGTGTTAGAAATATGATTTACTCTTTTATTATATTTCTAACAATATTAATTGGAAAAACAAAATCGGACTAGTGTCAATTAAGTAAATTATTGGAGTGAGATCTAAAGCTTGACACTTTGTTTGAATAATAAAAAAATGAGAAGAAAGTAGCGTAAAAGAAATAAAAGAACTTATATAACCTTTTGTTTCTTTGTAAGATTTGCTTTTGGTTATGTTTCTTGATATTTCTTTTTTCCATTTTAGTATTTCTTTTTTTAATTCTCAATGAATTGGTACATTTTGTTTTTTGTCCTTAATATTTTTTTCTTGATCTTCATAAAATTTTACCTTTTTTTATTGCTTTAAAATTGTTTCTATTTAAATAATAAAATTTAATTAATGCGATGGAAAATAATGACATTTCTCTTTAATTAGAATTTGCATCCTTTGTTTCTTTGACCCGTCGCTATTCCCCCATTAAAACACAAAAGGAATGAAGAAGAAAAATATAAGTTTTTCTTTTCCAGCATTCTTTATCTTCTTTAGGCTTTATTTTCAAATAGGATATGTTGAACAAAAGAATGCATGTAAATTCTAATTGAAGAACACGATACTATTGGTACCATATTAGTTTTTTTCACCTTTTTTACTAGATAATTTAAAAAATATACATGTTTCAGTTTTACCCTACCACTGACATGATCTCTTAACACACAATTACTCACTTAAAATATGTCAATAAACCATATGAATAAAAAAATAATTAAAAAATGTATGAATGATAACAAAGTGGAAAGACAAGAAAACAAAAAAAAAATATTTTGACAAATATAACATTTAAAAGTTACATTATTGCCTAGACATCTATATTATTTATTATTATAATTAGTTATTGAGTATACATTGTATACAAATATAACATATCTATATATTGTATACAAATAAAGCTTGTCAAAATATTTTTATATAAAAAAAAAGAAATACGTGGACTAGTTCTACTGGGTTATTAATGTTTTATGGTAATTTATAACTTAATAAATGTCTATAGAGTAGAGATCAAAATAAAACTAAAATTTCATCAAAAACTAAAATGAGAAACAATATATTAAAGATAATAATAAGATTTGTATCCACCTTTATCTTACCTATATACTGTGAATTAAACTGATCTGACGTGGAATCTCAATAATAGGATGTTAAAATAAGGATTTAACTTTTTAATCGTTATATACAATTATTTTTATTATATATACTGGAATATTTTAATATTATTTTTTATTTTACTTTTTCGTCTAAATAAGATAGTTTTATATTTGATTTGTTTACTATCTTTTCATTTTTAATCATATTTTTTCTTCGTATGTATGGCTTCTAATCCAATATAATATTGATGTGAATGCAATGCAAATTGGCAAGGGACCTACAACACACAAGTATATAATTTTAAGCCACTTATACTTGGTTCTAGAGTCAAGACAAACAACTACTCACACTAACTTTTGGGTACAATAATATTGTTCATAATTGAGAATTTGACTTTCTAAGACTAACTTCTTAATACTAATAACGCTATTTTATGATGCCAATTTGATTTATCAATTACTGCATTTTCAACAGAAATAATAAATAAGTCTATTATGATAAATAATGTCAACACATATTCATTTGTGAAATTTTTATTTAAATAGGTTTATTGTAAATAAAATCGCTTTCTTGTTGAATATTTTTTAATTATGAGAATTTTTTAAAATGTAAAATAAATATGCCATTAAAATATATTTTTATACTAAGTTAGAAATAATAAAATTTATGGTACAACATGAAGTGTGCTAAAATTATATATCAACCGTTATCCAGTTTGAAGTTCAATCACCTGCCTGAATATAGTTTAAAAAACAGTGACTAATTATTTTATACACGTCATACTACTTACAATTTAAAAAAAAAATAAATTTATAAAATTAAATTATAAATAATTCTTCAATTTTATTAAGATTTTACTCATCAATATTAACGACGTATGAATTTTTTTTTTTGCCATTGCTAATCACGGTTTTGTTTTTATATGGGAAATAGAAAACTCTTAAGTGTTAGAATAAACTTAAACAAACAAAACATTAAACCAACCTAATATTCTCCATCATAGCCGTCCACAAGAATAAAATAAAAAAAAGGAAACTAAAGATGAGCTCGTTCAGGTCCAACCATTTTTCTTCCACTTGATGTGCTTGCTTACGTCATTTTCCTCATAAAAATAAACTTTTTTTCATAAGTTTATAGCATGTGTGATGTGATTATTATAAATAGTTGCTATCACTTTCGAAAAAAATTATTTGCAATCCGTTTTCCCTTTTAGTCCTAGTGATGGAAAATCTGATTACAAATTTAAATATTTATATTTAAATTTGTTTTTAAACTGAACAAAATCTGATCTTGTAATCAGATTATAAACAATATGATATTGCTGCTGAGTAGTGCTTTTTGCATAGCTAAGATACTGAACAAATATTATTGCAGTAAATTCTCATTAACTTGAGACCGTTATATTTTTTATTTCATAAATTTAATACATACAACCGGTTTAAAAAATTTAATTAAAAATTACAAATGAAAATATTAAATTAATAGTAGAATAGAAAATTCTCCTCTATATGTCTTTTTATACATATATACATATCTACAAGCATAAGTGTGTAATACAACATATTTATCCACGTGTATTTGATATCGATATGTCACTTTTAATGAATATAATATTTTACCATATTATATAGATTAGTTAATAAATTAGTAAATATAATGTTTCAATTATGAATATCAAAATAAAATAGTTTTGAATAATCCTATATTTAATCAAAAATAAAAATATATTATCTTTATATATTTAATTTGATCATATATTATATTTAATATTATTAAGCATATAATTTCAATCATAATATGTTAATTATAGTATTTATTCAATATAATATAATTAAAAAATAAATTATTATATATATGTACTAAATTATATTATAAAATACTTTATATACTAAATGGATGTTAAATATGATATACATAGAGAGAGAAATGTAATTTGTAACACACACCAGTAGTGAGATGTATGCTAAATAAATTACTACTTGTATTGTTGGTTTTTAAAAGTTATAAAAAAGTATTTTAAAATTGTAGATTCAAATATATTAATATGATAGTAATTGAAAAATATAAAACAAAGAGATTGCATGGCACTTATGTAATCAACACTATCTATTATATTTATATTATCAACAATTTTTAATATATTTATTTTATCCTATAACATGTAACCAGGCTGATTTTTTTTTCACATAAATTAGGCATGCAAAAAATTATAACATAATGCAAACTTTAAAATATACTAAAACATGAATAATCTAATTCTTGTTGTTTAATTTTCTCAACAAAATTTTAAAAAGTACGTAAGATAATATATATAATTAATATTTTTGCACAATGTCTGTATATAATGAGATACATGTTAAAAAGCGATCATCTGTATTATTGTTTTTAAAAAAATGCAGAGATAAATTTGCATTAGTATATATAAAATTTACACTCACTAATGTGTCTATATATATATATATATTAAAAGATTAAAATTTATTCTTAATTATATATATATATATATATATATATATATATATATATATATATATATATATTATTAAGAATTCTTTTCAGATTTGTTGAGCTATTTGAACTTTTAGGTCTTCTTGATTGTGCTTAGTTTTATCTTGTGCCAAGTACTCTTTTTTATATTTGAACTTGACTTTGCTTATGATAGGTACAGTGACTGTCAAAAATACTTACTTTGACATTCAAATTAGTATTTGATTCTGAGGGGTTTCTCGGTTATCAATCTATGTGTTTTTTTTAAAATCAAAATATTTAATCTCTTACTATGAGAAATCCTAATATTTATATTATTTTTATATGTCTTTGAATGTATAAATTTTGTATAGATGGTTCAAATATTCAATAATATGATTTTGAAGTTATTTAAGGTTAATCATAATTGCTAATTATATACCAGGATGATGATTACTTTATTAGTAGTAATCCATTCTCAGACTAAAATGGTGTTAGCTAATAATTGGAGGAGATTTTCTCATACCAAAAAGATATTCAATAATAATATAACCAAGACAATCTCAAATGCAAGTGATAAATTAACTCCAATCTTGAACTTGATCGGGATGAATTAAACTGAAAAATCTATTTTTATTATTGAGATACTATTGGACCGTCTTTGATACAAGAAAAATAATTAACAAAAAGTTTATTTTCTTTACCATGATGTATCGTCAAGACATATAACTGTAAACAAAATAAAAAACTCTTTTACATAAATTATACATGTAAATATTAACATTAATTTAAAAACATATAATAATATTCAATCCTTCAGTAATATTTTCACAGCAACAAATCATAAAAAAATATTTGTATGGCTTTTTTTTATTTATCTTTGTTCTCTAAGTCTTTCCTTGCATGTCATATAAAAAAGGATTGAGAGATAGAAACAAAATTTATATTATATAAGATATTACAATTATAATTACAATAATTTTTAAAAATATAGTATAATAAAAGTAAATTAATATTTATTCAAATTTATAATAGTTTCTAATGTAATCAAATTAGTGACACTTTGTTAATTATCATATCCTATAAGAATCAACTTTCCTTTTCATCATTTCTAATGAATATAAATTATATATAAAATAATAAAGGCATTTTAGAAAATTATATTAATTTATCTAAAGACTTTAATTTCATATTTGATAGAAGATTTAAGAAGTATGATAATATTTAATACACGTAATTCATATATCATATAAATGTTTCGGGTTGTATAAAATCATTCAAATCTTTCATTATACGATATTTTAGCGTATATAAATTACTCACTGTATGATGTTTTAGCCTATGTGAATTAATTAATGAGTGAAGTAAGTATATAACTTCACGACACTTCATGTCATAACTATCATCATTATCCAAAACTATATAATTCAAAATACACATATTTTACATTAATTTTTGAAGTATTTAGATTTCCAAAAATATTATTTAAGTTAACAAATAAGTAGTTAATTAAACATGTTTATTAGATTTTCGTCCTTCAGGTTACAAAATGTCACTTAAGTAAGACATCATATTGCTTGAGCATTTTACCAACGTTTTGAACAACAAAATAATTAAAAAATTTGGTAAATCAAAAAGTTCATTGAATCTTTTTATTTAGTTTTGATTTTTCTGCTTTGACAACTTAATGTAAAACATGTTTTTATAAGCATCAAGTCCTATCAGACGCAAAAGTCTTGTTTAGCTTAACAAATGCAAGTAGTGTTGTTAAACAGACACAAGTGATTTGTATGTTATTGGTTAGATAAGTTTTTGCTTGGACAAATGATAAACACATGTCTTCTAACATATATTAAACTATTAACAGTCATAATGGATTGAAGAAGACTTATAAACCTTTTGTTATTGTGCGCAAGAAATGTTCTACTATTAATTTATCTTAGGAGGACCTCACAATTATATGACAACGTGCTTAAAATATAAATATTATAAATATATTAACTATTTGTAAATTTAATTGATTACATTTTATTAATATTTATAGTACACGTTATATATACTTATCATTTTTAACAATTATATTATTGACATATTTTACATTATAATCAAAATAAAATATTAAAATAATAAATAAAACAAAATCAATTAATTTAATATTTTATTAATATATTTCTATATTATATAAATAATTAATTAAATAATAAATAAAATAACATATTTTAAATTTTAATATTTTGTAAATTAATTTATTTTAACATATTCTTATTTTCAAATACAACCTTTTTTAATTATTAAATTTTTATAATAATTTATTATTTCAATTCTAATTAATATTTTAAAAATTATTTTGTATCAAAATTATTTTACAGATTATTATTTAAATATATTAATGTATAAAATATTTATTTATATATCAAGCAAATTAAATTACAATTTTTTTTTTAAATATTTTTCTCTTGTTTTCGATCTATCAAATCAATAATGTATTAAAATGAGATAATGTCCCGAGCAATGTACCTTAACAAGTTTTTGGTGCTCTAGAAAAAATAAAAAGAATTTTTTTCATTACGGAAATACTAGTGCAGTCAGACAAATTAAAATGTATATTAATACAACAAATTAGTTAACAAATAGGATTTAAAATTAAGTTTTATGTAATAACTAAAACACAAATTGCATGGAAACATAAAATTTCTTACACACATTTTCTACTAACAACACCTTTCAAACCCACTAAGGATCAATAATAACACTCAAATCCTTTAGCAATCTCTTTAAATAAATGTTGTGATAAATCATAAAAATCAATTGTATGATGTTTTTTTATTTATCTTTGTCCTCTACATTTTTTCTCTCATGTTATAGAAAAGGATTGAGAGATAAAAATAAAATTTATATTATATAAACAAAATTATAATTACAATCAAAAATATAATATAATAAAAGTAATTTAATATTTATTTAAATTTGTAATAGTTTATAATATAATAAATTTATTGACATTTGTTAATCATCATATCATATAACAATTAAATTTCTTTTTTTTATAATTTCTAAACACAAATGAATATAAATTATACATTAATTAATAAATGTATTTTAGAAAATCATATTAACACTTAATTGGTTTAAGGATTTTGATATAATATTAGATAGAAGATTTCAAAACTAAAATAAGATTTAATACACATAATTTGTATATCATATAAATGTTTTAATTGTGCAAGATCACTTCAACATTTTTCCATGTTTTGTTTTAGCCTATGTGAATTAAACAATTAGTGATGTAAGTATATCCCTTAACAACAATTTATATCAAATCAAAACTAAATGACATGTATCATCATCATCTAAAATTATACAATTTAAAATACAAATATTTTACATTGATTTTTTAAGTATTTTTCAAAAAATCAAAAGAAGGAATTAATTAAATATGTTATTAGAGTCTCATTCCTTAAGTTACAGAATGTCACCTGAGTGAGCCATCACATTACTTAAATATTATGCCAATGTTAGAGCAACAAAATAATTAATAATTTTGTTAAATAAAAGTTCATTAAATCCTTATTTTTTAGATTTGATTTTGTATTTAGCCAACAAAGTGTAAACATATTTTTATGAATATCAAATTATATCCTACGCAAACATCTTAGTTAGCCTATCAAATACAAATAGTGTTGTTAAACATGCATAAGTAATTTATATACTTTTTGTGGGATAAATTTTTGCTTTGACAAATAATAAACGCATATCCTTCATCATATATTAGGCCTTCAACATTTATAATATACATTTAAAACTTATGAACCCTTCGTGCATGAAATGTTGTTTTATTATTCATTTCTCTTGAAAGGGGATCTCACAATTATATATTTACATCAAGACTTACTAAAAAAACGTACTTAAAATATAGAAAAATATTAATAAAATGTTCAAGATATATTAATTGTCCATAAATTTAATCAATTACATTTTATTAATATTTATAGTATAAATTATATATTTATAATTTTAACAATTATATTAACATATTTTACATTAATAATAAAATAGTAAATAATAAATAAAATAATTAATTTACTATTTTATGAAAGTTGTATTTTATATTATAATAAAATAAAAAATTAAAAAATATTAAAATAATAAACAAAAAATTAAAATATATTAATTTAAATTTTAATATTTTGTAAATTAATTTATTTTAAGATATTTTGAAATATAACCTTTTTTATTTACTAAAATTTTATAATGATTTTAATTTTAATTCTAATTAATATTTTTGAAATTTATTTTTATATCTAATTAATATTCAAATATTTTTCAGTATTTTCTCTTGTTTTCGATCTCTCAAATAGATCATGTATTCAAAGAAAAAAAAATATCCTTAACAATGTACCTTCACAAGTTGTTATGCACTAAAAAAATAAAAAGAAAATATTTTGTTATCTAAGCACTAGTGCAGTCAGACACATTAAAATATATATCATTACACCGAATCAGTTGACAAATAAGATTAAAAATTAATAATTATTAAGTAAGTTTTATGTAATAACTTAAACATAAACATTGAAAATAAACCATAACAATTAACTTAAAAATTAAAATTATTACATGAAAATTGAAAAAACTCCATTTACCATCTGACCCTGGCCATCATTATCGCATTCCCTATTCGATGGTGTCCTTTTCAAAACCTAATCAGATAAAGGGTCGGCTATAGCTCCGATGTGGCACCGCCTCACGTTCACAAGTAGGACCCACAAAAAGTGACGTGGCTGAAGGCCCCACCCACCAGTGTCCCCGGACCTGAAACGAGTGCCAAAAACCTCATTCCATAAACAATTTCATGTCCGCCACGTCACCCTGCTGTGCCTACTATTTATAGAACAACTTGACATCTTCATTTCTCTATTTCAATAGTTGCCACCACCTGTTACAGATATTATTTCTCTTTCTAAAACGGTTTGCTTCTCTCTCTAGAAAATCTTCAAATCCCTGGAATCTGTTTTGCCTGATTGCTCGATTGGGGTTCGAGGCATCTGATTGTAACTGAACCTAGGGTTTCGGATTTCTTCGCCCGCAGTCTAATTCGGTTTGAAAACGATTTTGTCATGGCGAACCGCAGAGAAAGAGATTTGTTTATCGGTGACGGTGTCGATCCGTCGAACGGCGATGATTTTGACGATTCGTTGTCTGTGGACGGTGCTACGTCTGCCGGAGAGGACGACGGCTTGACGACGCAGGTGAGACTTACGGAGCGGTTGACGGATATTCTCGTCGATGAACGCGACGGCGATCTGTTGATTCAGCAGACAAATAGAGAGGACCGGTTCTTGCAGTGGCTTCAGGCTCTTGATTTACAAGTTATGGGAGCTTGTCGTGCAGATGAGAGACTGAAACCCTTGCTGAAGATGAGCACTACTTGCGGCGTCGCAGAAGATCCTCTCCTGGCTCAATTGACTCAGGTGAGAAATGTTCTTGATTGTTCAGTTGACTATCTTTTATCTTTTGTCATATTGTGACCTTGTTTCTTTCTCTTGCCGTCTTATTATTCAACTTTTTATTTACTGAAGGAGTTTTACTTATTTCGATGTACAGCATTTCGAGCCATCGGAGGTTGGAATGTTAGCGAGATGCTTCTGCGTGCCGCTTGTTTCGATCCGTGTTGGGAAGATCAACAAGGAGGGGATTCGCTTCTGCCCTACTTCGAATAGGTAATGTCATTTTAGTTTTTGAATCACTGCCGAAATTGACTTTCCCCCACCCTGCAGATGCGACAATCTTTGCAATTCTTTTTAAGCCCTATTTATTTTTCCTTGAGAGTACTATTGGTTCTTTTCCTCCACATCTTGAGTTCCTCGACCTCTAACTTCGATGACCTGTTATTCTATCTCTTAAGGCGATTAATTGTTTTGTCGAGTGCATAACAACTATTCCAAACTGCCATAACTATCTACTGCCAATTCATTCTGTGTTTTGAATTATGCTTTGAATCTTAGTCTGGTGATTTAAAATATTTCTTGGTCTTAGTAAAGTTCTGATGTTTTACAGCGTGTGAAAGATGCTAATATACATGTAAGTTAGTGTTTATGGGTGTTAGATTGTGTGTTTGCGAATTAAGATATAAACAGATTGTTGCTACCCAATTTTGTATACTTTCTGTGCTTCTCCATTCCTTATAGACAATTGAAGCGTGGGATTATTGTTACTCTTTTTACTTTTATAAAATTTAATGTTAAATATGATAATGTAAGGTCACTTATATAATGTTGCCACCTTTTTCTTTAATAAGGCTGCTTGCTCCCTTTGTCGTTTCTTGATCTTGTATTTACTGAGGAATGGATATTTGAATTTGTTATAAGTTCGAACTTCCTATAGTTTTTGCCACCAAGAGTCCCTATAATATGCCTCCACACTTGTGAAGGGGAAGCATTTCTTGAACGGAAGCTTTCTGTTTTGTGTAACTTGATAAATGGGCCAAACCTGGTCCAATTCCTTTCAGGCTTGCCCACTCCAGCTTTTGGGGGGTACTGTGGGTGCAGCTCATCATCACTGCGTAAATGTGAAAGCTAAGGTGTGATGCACTGCATAAGGAAGAATAGGGAGTTTACAGCCACAGCTGCCTGGGGAAGGCTGAAGGGTCTAGACCAGGGTTCGATTTTTTATCAGCCTTCTTTCTGGTTGTGGAGGGAAAAAAGTGGGTCAGAATTAGGCCTTATTTTTGTGGGGTACGTAAAGGGAATGGTCCAATTATTGTTTTTAGCTAAAAAATTTGGCCTGTGAAGGGGAAGGCTGTATTTGATATGTCTGGTTTGTTTGTTTGTTTTTATTTTCCACTAACGGTTGAGTTCCGAGTTCATTTTATAATGGATTCTTGTGGATTAGCAGCTGTTGATCAATTCCGAGTTCCGAATATTTATTGATTCCTTTTTAAGTTTTTTGAAGTTTAGAGTTAAGGATTTTTTATTTCTATGTGACATTGTTTCTTTTTTAATTTATTTTATGAGTGTAATTGCATTTGTAGTTGGTATCTTTCCTATTCATAATTGTGATATATAGTGGCTATAGTCAATTGCTTATGCATTATGTTATGGTACATGCTGTTTTAAATATTGAAGTATCTGTTATGTATGCACTGTCATCTATTATTTCAATTTTGATTTCCGTTACTTCTATTTATTTGTATGAAGCATGTGAAAATTGGTGGATGATCATTAGTAATTACTGGAGTCTGTAGTTTAGTTTATTGATGGTAATATGTTCATTCTTCCAAGTAAAAATGTCTTTTGACTTGTAGGTAACTGGGCGTATTCTATTATGATCTCTGAATTAAGAGGAAGTAAAGGTAGTTTCATGATCCTATATTATATATATCACTGCTGCTCAGATTTTCAGATCACTATAGGTTTGAAGCATTTGTGGGAAAACAGAACATTGACTAGGTTGCACAATCTAGAAATATAGCATTTATTTGCATATCTGTATGCTGTGCTTTGTTATGTATTTAACATTGGAAGTTGTATGTGTTTGCATTGATATGCTGAACATGTTATTCCTATGACTACTACCTCAAAAAGAACTAAAAATGCTTCACTATTGTCACATATTCAAAGGATGTATTTTTTTGTAAAGCATGAAGCAACAACAACATGATGTGATAGCGGTTAGATTTAATGCATTTTGTTCTTTTTGAAATGGATTATCTATCTTTATTTGAAATTATGGAAAGGGTTAAATATTGGTTAGATGATTTAGATTGACTTTGTGCTATTGTACGGCTGTTATTGTGTCTTCAATATACCTTTTGGGTCAGCAATGATTATTTTGCCTGTGGAAGCCAATGGGTAGTTCCCAGAAAACTAATAAATATTATATTTCAATTTATTTACACTTTCCCTGAAAGACAAATGTTTTTTAACTTGTAGGAATTGGGAAAATACTGTTGACAAGAATATCTTGATGGATTCATTGCGTGCATTTTTCCTGATTTATGTTTATGTTTCTCGTAAAGAAAACATAGTCTGCAGCGTTTGTTATGAGGACTGATTTTTGCTGCGGATTTTCTTTTAATAATCATGACCAAAATTTAAATATTTTAGTTGGAAGAGGAGGTCTCTTGTGTTGTTGGGCTAAGGTGTTGAAGCTTATGGGTCATAATTTCATCAGAAAAACTGATAGATTGTTTGTCTTTTTTTCTAATTGTTTTCTTAAATATCACTTACTTAGGCGACTCATCTCAATTTGTGCACAGGGGTAACTTGACACTTGTACTGCTGCCAAGTTCTGATCTTCGTCTATCGTTCATTGGGGATGATGGTAAAACTGAGAGATTATTCACCCTTACCAGCAAATCTCAGTGCTCTGCTGTTGTGGTTGATGAAATTCCAACTGATAGTTCTGGCCGATCCTTCTTTGTCAGTGCTGCAGATAGCAGAACTTTTTACTTCTGGTGCTCTGAGAAGTCCAAGCTTTTGGGAATTGAATTACTCGGGAAGGTAGTTTTAGCTATTCTTTTATTAACTTATTTTCTTTAAGTGTTGTAGGATTAGATATGGATTTATTCTGCATGTTCATAGTTTTTCCTCTATTTTTGTGGTGTTCTGAATATATTTAATGATGGATAATTTTGGTCATCAAACTGATTTTTTTTTGAATCAGATGAAGGATTTGCTCAAAAGGAAACCATCCATTGTTGAGCTGAGTGGCATTAGCAAGTCACGACTTGACTGCTTTGCCACTCAGCTTCGGGCTTTTCTTGTGGGATCAACGGGAGACATCAGTGGCCGTGATCATTCAGTTTGTGCTTCAACTTCTGCCAATTCCGTCTCATGTTGTAATGTTAGTTCCGAAAGTTCCCACCCATCATCTTCAAAATTTCCCCGATCTCGAAACATTGGAAATCAGACAGCAAAGGCAGATACAACACTTTACCAGAGTATTCTTAGTCCAAGATCAAGTTCTTTTAAAGAGGTTCCTCCAAGAAATTTGTCTTCTCACAGGATTGCAGCCAGGGAGAAAATGAAACGACGTGGTGACAATCATCAGCAAATTGTTGATAACTTGACAAATGATTCAACAAACATTTCAGATTTATCCTCAACTTCTGATCATGACAAAGCATCTGAAGTTACCAAAGCTGTTACCTTTTCACCAAGTTTTCTGGGATCACTTGGAAAGCTTGGTGTTCCGTCAAGCCTTGGGCTGGGTGGGGAGGTCCCTCCCGTGGTGTCACCCCTCTTTTCTCCCTACTATTGTTGGTGTCCCCCGGGGATTTCTTCCTGTCCTTCCATTGCAGCAGCTACGCAATCCCCCAAATCTTCTATTGAAACGTTGCCTTTTCCCTCAGGTGCCTCTTTCCTACCAAGCCCTCTATCAGCTGCCCTGTTGGATCCAGTACAGCCTCTTAGTGCTTCCATGGATTTTCCTATGGATTTTCCTCCTTTTTTGCCTGATCCACTGGTCAGAATGACGTTGCCAACATCTCAGCAGATTCCCACTTTCACACCATTAATGTGTGATCCGATTGTTCATGTCCCAGTGATTGATGTGTGCTCTTCAGGTCAGGGCTATCTTGTGAGTGCTGGCCCTGCAATGTCAACTAGCATTCCACCGTTGCATCCAAAGCTTGTGAAGCCGCTGATTCCTGAATCTGATGCTGTAGTGGAGGGTGCTAGAGAGACTCTAAGATTGCTGATCAGTGGTTCAAGCCAGAACCAACAAATGATAAGAAGGGACACTCTACCCGCAATTTTAACTAATCCGGACGAAAATCAGAATAACATTCTTGTGGCTGGCAGCCGAGGTCTTTACACGGGAACCCGAGATATTAATGTTTTTGCTAACAGCATAGCAGCCATGGGATTAGTATCACTATCTGGGGTGTCCAAGGAAGACAGCGGAAGCTATTCCGAGGTATGTGATAACTACGGGAATATGGAAGGATCAGGGGAAAATTCCAACCATTCAGGTGGAGCCTTTTTGGGTGATGATGGCGGTGCTTCTTTTGATTCAAAATAGTAGTGCGTTGGAAGCAATTGTGTCTTTTTTTATGTAGATCTCTTTTGTCCAGCAAATGTAGATATGTGCTTTAGCACTTCGGAATGGTTTTTAAGTTCATATTCTCACCATCCAAGCCTTGATTTCATGTAGGATGCTTTGATTATTCTTTGTTGATTAGAAATGTGGAATGTGGCTGAATCAGATCCTTAGCTAGCTAGCTGTATATCCGTTTTCCGTTCATGTAGTGGTAAATTCGTGGTGTGGAACATCAGATATTTTGTGCGTTTTCCTTGCCGTCTATGTTTCTATGTGGTTTTAGAGATGGTGTGCAATAAACGAGGTTTAGGATTATATACCTTACTGAATTAACTTTTAAGGTTGTGTGGTGTCATTAACTGGGTCTCTCTCTTATGGTTAGATTCAGCATCCTATTTAGTAAGTGAATTTGATGATGTTGTTAAGGTATTTTAAGTTATTTTTAAATACTAATGAGATTTAATTAGTAATTGATACAGTGAATAGAGGTTGAAAATAGGACCGGTTATGGTCATAACAATAAAGAAAGACAAAAATTTAAAAACATAAAAGGAAAGATAGGGTAAAAGTTAAAAGGGGAGTTGGGATAAAAAGAAGAGGAAACATTGAATGTTCTCAGTTAGAAACTAAAAGGGATCACAGAGGAATGGGGAATTAGTAAAATATAATTATCAATGACCAAGGTTCTTTCTTATATAATGCATGTAGAGTAGCTGACAACAACTGAAATATTATACTTTTGTTAAAGAGAAAAAAAAAGTATGAAAATACTTTTTTAAAAAATTAAAATTATTTTTTAAAATTATATAAGAATTTTTATAAATTATTTATGTTTCTTATAAATCAAATTATAAATATTTGTTCAAATAAGCCTCAAGTGTAGATGTACAGTGCTGCATCGATCTTTTGCATAAGCTTCATTTTTTTTTCTTTTTTTCTTTTAAGGGTGTTTATTTATAGATATCTATTGAATACAAAAACATTGCAATACTTTTATACTTTTTTGTTTTTATTCTTTTTATTTTGTCATATTACATAACAAATTATATCAATTATCTATATTTTATTTCTTCAAATATCTCTTTGGCTGTAGATACTCAAACTTGTTAACGAATCATTTTTCTTTGTTCGTATCCTTTCTTTGCATGCAGTATAATTCTGCAGTTACTTTTTGATTTGGATTGGATATAGAGAAATGAAATAGAAAGTGAAAATAAAAAGAATAATTGAGGCTCCTGTTTAAGTTAACAAAGAAAAATGGTGAGTGAGTCTTCCAAAAATCTTTTTCTTCCAGTATATTTATTTTGTGAAAAAAGAAAAATGAGAAGAGGGTGAGGTTTTAAAAGGAAAATTAAATGTATGAAAGATACAGAAGCCAATGAAAAAGTAAAAATTAAGTGTATGCTTAAATTTCAATTTTTAATCCTTTATTTTTTTATTATATTCAATTTAATATATTTAAATAAAATCAATTTAATCATTTATCTTTTAAATTTAGTTTAATTTTGTATTTTCGTCCATATTTAGAATTAACTATTAATAATTATAAAGTTGTTAAAAATCAGCACAAAATAAGACATACCACCCTAGATATTTCTTTTTTCGCACACGAAACCAGATAGTGACCATATATTCAAAGGAATCATGTCTGTTTATGTTTCTATATATGTTTTCTTTACTTTTAGACCTCTAAAGTTTTTTTAGTGTTATTTTCACTTCTTAAATTAATCAAGTTATTTTTTCAAAAATTATTTTATTAGACTACTTTTCAATAATTATGTTATTAGTATAGAGTATAAATTTTTGTCAATGTTTAATCTCCGTCCTAAAACTTGGCTGGCCATTGATTAGTGTTAATGTTACTTTTTAATATATGTTTGAAATATTTATTTTTTAAAATGATATTTGTGAAAATTCTCAACATTATATTTATCCAGAGTTAACAATGTACAAAAAAATAGTGAAATTGATCAACAATATATTGCGCATTGTCCAAGCCTTCAACTGAATATATATATTTTTTTTTTCATGAAGAATTGTTCATCCATTCAGAGAAATGAATGCAATCCTTGTTTTCTAATTAAGAAGAAATAAAAAGAAAAACAAAGATTAATGAGAAAGAAATGCATAATGATATTGTTACAAAGAAATACATAACCAAGTACATATGGAATAAACTATAGTAAGAAAAAGTTATTAGTTATTAGTCATTACTCCTCACAGTTAATAATTCATAAAGAATAGTTACTTGAAACAAAACTAATCCCTATCATTTTATATTACACTTAACTTTTAATATGTTACAATATTTAAAAGTATAAAACATATTGAGTAATTTTACTATTTTTCTTTCAAGATAAACCATTTTTTTGATATATTTTAAAGTAAATTATTTTATAATTCAAAATTGTAATTATAGTATAAAAAGAACTATTTGAAAAGTAAAATAAAAAAAATTAAATTAATCTACAAAGTAAAAATAAGAATAATAGTATAAACAACCAAATGTGGATAATATATTGAAAAAATATAAAATAAAATTATATATAACTACTTTATCAATATAGCATAATAAATATACTATTTAATTGAATTATGTATCTACAAATGATTTAATTTTCTTAATTAAAAATATTATTTCCTATTTTAATTATCTTAAATATAATTTTTTCGTTAAATGACGAAACTCAATAGTTAATAGTAGGAACCAAAGAAGAAAATTAATATAATTCAGAATTGATAAAATTATTATTTTTTTATCTATATGCTTGAGTCCATACTTTTACAATTGGTTTGAGAAATCCAAATCCCACGCAAAGAAATTAAAATCTTTTTCATTCCGATGAAGAAAGAAATCACATGCCCACTTTTTGCACCATGAGTTTAATACCTTCCTTTAGTCTCACCCATCAAATGATTTGGAATTTGATAATTTGATAAAATGTTATGATGAAATAATTTTGAAATTTTTGTCTTCCTTCTTAAATTAAAATTGTTTGGACTTTTAAACTTTTTATCAAAACAGTGTTCATTGTGAAAGTTAGTGGCCATCTGGATTTCGCCCCAACAAAAAGTTGAATTAAAATGACCCTAATTCCATTGGGCTTTTATGATTTCTTAAAACCCATTCTGTCCTTTGTCTAGATCTTTGAATACTCTTCATCTCATAGAATATGATGATGTATTTATTATGCAGGTGTGTGGGTGGGTCCTGAATCATTTTTGAAGTCAAAGTAAATGTATGAGTCTATCATTGGACAAAACACAAAAGGGAGAAAAATGGCGGAAAGGGAAAGGGAGATGAAAAGGAAAGGCTATTTGTGAAAGAATCATCATGAAATGTTTTGATGATATGAACCCAACCAATTCTATATCTTTTTCACTCATTCATCTTCTTCAAGAAATTTGGTATCAAGTCTTCATCCATGATGTTTCCAATAAAAAAGGTTTTGTTTTTAAAAAGTCTTTCCACATCACAATAAATATGGGATCATAATGTAATTACTTGAAAATGTGTTGATAAAAGATAACAAAAAAGTAATACAATTTCGAAGGTAAAGTCAAACCCTAGCAAAACAAGTTATTTAAATCTTAAAAAGAAGAATTTGTCTATGTTTAAGATATTCATGTGAAATGAAGAAGATGGTGGAGAATTTTACTAAAAAAGTTCTATATTATGAACACCAAAAAATGTTAGTTTGATTAAATAGGTTTTACCTAAGTCTATATTTGAAAGAAAGTGTAGAGCGAACACAATTTTATATTTTTTTTACTTGAAATATTCAATAACTAATACTCTTAAAAACTTAATTAAACAACTCAAAATCTTACTCGAAGTTAAATAAGCAATAGAGAAGGATAACAAAATGACACTATAGTGAAGTTTCCATACTTGTTTAATCAATAGTTAAATGTTAAAAAAGTTAATTGGCCTTTTTAGTGATTTAGTTTTTAATTGGGATTTTTCTATCTTTTTAAAAAAGAGTTTGGATTATAAATATTTCCGAGAAAATACAATAAATGAAGTGCTTTAAATTTCTCTTAAATCAAAATAAATGTATTTATTCTAATTATCTAAATAGTAAATAAAAATATGAGAATTTTAAACTGAAAAATTAACATAAGCATGAATTTGCATTTAATTGATTATTACATCAATGATTGGTTTAAAAAATCATGCTTAATTGATTACTTCCTAAAATTATTAATCATTTTTTTAAATTATGTTTATAAAAACAATAACTAATAATATAATCAATTATCATTACATTATGTTTTATTGAAGATAACAATTGCACTTACCTTATTTTGAGAAACATTCCCAAATGTGTAACGAAGCTCTTTGTAAATTCTCATTGAAGACACTTTGATGACTTTGCATCATTTTCTATATTTTGTATCTCTTGATAGATTTTCAAAAAGTTATATTTTACATAAAAGCGTGATTATAATTAAATAATAATTAACAGATTATAACTAAATATTTATTGTGTTCTCTTTCTTTTCCTTATCTATTATTTTATTCCTTTTAGTATTTTTTATAATTTTTGAACTTAATTTTTTAAAATTAATTGATTAAAAAAATTTAAGGTCTATTAATATTTAAAGAAATATTTTAAACACCAATTCACTCACTGTACAGTGGACAACCTAATGAAATTCCTCAGTATTAGTGATTGTTATTTTTTATAGGTAAAAATTAGTGATGACAATTCCTTTTATGCCTTGACACTTTGATGATTGAATTGGAAGATCAGTGTTAATTAATTCAGGGATGATCATCAACCCATACATGCTTCCACTACTTGTCTCAAGCTTCACAAACAAAAATCCAATTATCCAATTGATTAGTTTTATTGCACTTGGTAGTAAAACAAAATTGATCTCACTTGATAGAATTATTTTCGGTTTTCCAACCTCAAAAAAATGAATAACATTTCACAAAAAGGTTAGCAGTCACATTAATTCCAAGAAAATTTGGGTGACAAAATTGTACCATGCTTTTGACATTAATGCTATATCAATTACTATAAGATTTTCATAGTAATTATTATTCATAGCACTTACTATGTATAAAATTTATGAAACAGTGAGATTAAATTGAGATGAACTAATAATAATAATAAACACAAAATAGTATTAAACCTAAAATTAATAATTTTTATAATAATTAGTTTGAATTTATATATAGATTAATTGATGAAGGATGCATTTTTGTAACATTGATAATGTCTTAAAATTTAATTATTTTTCTTTTAAATTGAACTATATTATACGTACACACAAAATATATTATCTTTTCATCCCATAATAAATTGCTATATACAGTAAAACTATAAACTTTTTTTTATAATAATTACATTAAAGATCATGAATAAAATCACTCTCTTTTAATTGGGTAATGTTTTTATATTAAATATATCACGGTTAAATTACATTTCTTACAACTAAAACTTCTATACCTTTTGAATTTTACGTTAAATTTTAAATTTCATAAAATCAGCATTCAACTTTTTATCACTTATCTTTTTATTTTCGCCAATTTTATTATCTAAATTTATGTTAATTTATTACTAGTATAAATAATGTGATAAATGATGACATCAATTTGCGCTCAGTGTAGGTTTGAGAATAAAATATTATCATGTTATATAACTTTTATACTAATATATTAATTATTTTATCATTATCTGAAAAAGTGAATCCGAATAATATATTATAAATATAAGTTATGTAAGATTTAAAGTAACTAAAACAATAAGACTGTTGAGATTATAATTTGGTTCCCTTTGTATATATAAATTAAACAAATAGTTTAATAGAAAAACTAGTTTCACAGCAGTGGAATATAAAACATTGTTTGTAGAACTTGTTTGTTTTGTGGGGAAAAAGAAGCAAGACCTTATAAATGAACTTAAGGGGACAAAGCATGAAGCATGGAGGTACATAAGGTTTTTGTAACAATGGCCATGGTGGTCACTCATGCATGTGAAGGAGACGGCATAAACAATAATAACAATCTGTCGGGAAATATCAGAGAAATGAAAGAACATCCATAATTGTTGATTTATCTCTAATCCTGAAGGAAATGATGTTTCAGCACAAAGAGTGTATAAATGCTCATATATGACAAAAAAAAAAAAGGGTACCCCGCCAAACAAGGACTTAATTGGACCAAATTTGGATAAGCACGACACAGGTTTAAATGTCTGAATCCGGTTCAAAGACAATGCTTGTCATACGTTAGACTTTGGAGTCCTCTGCATGGAGGACCACATGCTTTAAACCAAAGGACACCTAAGTAGTTGGAGATACTTTTTTTTCATGGATGCAAATGAAATGTATATTCATAATCTATAAGAGAAATTATGAGAGAGATTTTTTTTCATTTTAATATTTTGCTTTAATTTGATCATTTTAGTAAATAATTCTTTTTAATCATTAAATGAAAAAGAAAATGAACACTGAAAAATAACTATTAAAGTTATCTTTTAGAATAACTTGGGATTTTTATTGGGCTATAACATGACGATGTCACTGTTATCTTGCTACTTCGCATCTTGTGTGAAATCAATTACAATTTTCTTAGTTCATTATGTGGATTATAAAACATATAAAAGAAACAAATTAAACCTATCCTTTTTTTTTTTCTTCTTAAATCTCATTTTTATTATTTTTTCCTAATTTGTTTAACGATTCATCTTTTCGTTATGTTCCGTGGCCTTTGACACTATCAGTTTAGAGTGAAAAACAGTAATGCAATAAACCATTGATAAAATCAGTTTAGGGTCGTGAAAAAAGAAAATTGCATTAAACCATTCGAACTAAACTGAATCATAAAAGTTGAATTTTATGTTCGATTTTTTTTCGTAAAAAATACTATTTCTATTACAAAATACTACAATCTTAGTCTTGAAGAAAAGTTTAAATTGAGTTTTCAATAAAGTACTTTTTGTTATATTTCTAAGTTTCTAAATAAATTAAACCGAGAGTATTAATAAGTGATATATTTATTTGGCTTAACAAGTGGTAAAATCGATAGTTGTAACAAATAAATATAATGTATTTATTAAGAGAATGTGGTTATTTTATTAAAAATGTTGTAATAATATAGTTACTGTATAAAAAAACGTTAAATTACCATCATTTTATAGCAGAGATAGTAGAAAAATATTAGATTGAAAATGCTATAAATAGTGTTGTGAGTCTTCCTTTTCTTTCATCAATCAATGAACCCACCAGTTTAAATTTATTTATATGAATCCCTGACTTACCAGGTTTCAAAGAAAGAACAAGTGTAATGATTTTTTTGGGAAGTTTTATGGAATGATATGAGTTTTTTTATAACTTTCTTAACATAGAAAATTAACATATTATTTTTTAAATTTTGTAATGTGTAAATTTTATATTTTATATCGATAAAAAAATTTTATATATATATATATATATATATATATATAAAAGATAATTATAATAGTTTTTTCGTTTCTGTTTATAGTAAAAACAGCACACCAAATTATGTTTACGTAAAAAAAAGAAAAATATTTAATTATACCCTTTATAGATTCTAATGTAATCTATATTTCGGAAAAAGACACAAGATTGAATCCAAAGGGCAAACGAATGGCTTCCTCGCACGGAGTTTTTGAATCACATACATGCATTATCCAAATTTGGTCCCCCACTGTGACAATCAAATGTATTGAATTACACTCATTTCATGAAACTCAACTTTTGCAAATTGGTGACCGAATTAAGTGTAGTTATTTGGATAGTATGATTTTTGTTGGATTGTGATCATGGATATAAGACAATTTGTATGATGATTAACAATAAATTACAATTAGAAGCGTTGGTGCTATAAATTTGAATATATATTTACAATTAAAACTAATTGTTTACCTTTGTTTGATTTTTGTATTATGATAACGGTTTAGTTCCAAATTTTGTTTTTAGACATATTATATTTAGTTTACTTCCTCTGTAAAAACTTGTGTGTGTAGTTTTATAAGTTCAATATTACAACGTTCTCGTGTAGAAGATAATATGTATGAGTATATATAATTATGCATAAGGTAGTTATCTGTGTAAGGTGTTATTCGATTACATTTTCGTTTTTTAAGAGACGTGCCATTGCAAAAATATAAAACCTTTAAAATTTCTCACTTCCATTAATGTGCAGAATATGAAAATGTTAAACATCCTTATGAAATATATCTTTCCTTGTTGCATATTGTTATTAAAAGTTACAAAATTAATTATTTTCAATTTTTGTAGTTGAATTCTAATTTGTAAAGATTTGTTATTTTTTTTTTTAAATCTAACGGTTGTAAATAATGTTATTTTATGTAAGATAACTTTATCTTTTCACTTATCAATGCATAGTTCTTTTAATTAAATTTATTCTCTTTAATTAACATACAAAACATTAACACGAAAATCATCATGAGAGGTGTAGAAACTCCATTGTGTAGCTGGTGGAGAAGGAAGAAGATAACACTTGCAAGAAAAGCAAAAATCCAAAAATCTTTAAAACTAGTATAAGCGAAAAGAAGCTAAAAGAGAGAAAAGAAAAAACGATAAAGAAAATTAACATTTAAATTATTTAACCAAAATAGCAATAAGACGTGTAAATATATATAATGACAAACAAAAACTAAAACTAACAAAGAAACGTGACAATTGACACCTGACCTAATTGACTAAGAACAAAATAATTAAATAATTTAATAGAAAATTAAATACTAAACAATATAATAAAAATTTATCTACTTAAATATTAAATATTAGACGATTTAGTGAAAACTTATATACCAAAAACTATATATATTATATAATTTGACAAAAGATCATCTAGTAAAGACCAAATAATTTAATAAAAGACCGTTTGTTAAAAAAAAAATATCTAATAAAGAATTATCTATTGAAAAACAAAATAATCTAACAAAACACACTTAGTTAAAAAAATTAGGATCATCTACTCAAAGACTATTTAAAAAAAATAAAAATTAAAGAGTTTATCAATCGTCTTTAAAATTTGTAATTCTTAAGCTTTGTTTGATTGAAGAAGTGGATTTGAGAAAATGAATTTAAAGAAATTTGAGTACAGTATATATGAACAATAAGGTAGTTTGGATTAATGAATAGATGGTAAGATTTGAAAAGATTTAAAAATAATATTTGTAAAAGTTTGGAAATAATTTGATAAATGTTATAGATTTTTTTTATTTTTTTTAATTGATATATTTATAAAATTACTAATTAACTTTTATAAAAAAAGATATTTCGTAATTTTCAATTCACTTACAAAAACTATTTCATAATTTCTTATTTTATTCCTTCAAATCTATTTCCATAAACTAAAATTTTATTCTTTAAATTCTTTAAAATTTATTATCTCAAATTAATAAAATCAAACATATTTCGTTCAGAATAATCCGTATTCTTGGAAAGCATATTTATACAAATTGTTTGAAATATAGTCTTAGGTGTCCTTTGTCATTTTCTAGCAATGATGATGGTTGATGTGGCTAGCAGAGAGAAAGATTTCACTTCAAAAAGACAACAAAAAGTGTCGTATTTTGTGTACCTTTGAAAATAATTTTGACAAGTGTCATTGATTATGCGAGTTATAAAGGATTCTTATTGTAAACTGTGGAGAGATATAGAAGTGTGTATGAATGAACGGTGTTGGAGGAGCCAAATTGCACAGTGTGGTCGTGGAAAAGGGTGGTCTGTCTCGTCACCTTCTCTTTCGTTCTGCAATGGAATGCGCCAACATGAGTTACGCTGAAAGCATTGGAAACTGAACAATATTGTCGCATGTTGTTCCTGTTTTTTGTCACCATATCTACTATTTAATGGAACGAAGCAATAAATTAAAGAATTAGAAAGGAAAGAAAGATACCTCTGTAAAAGTAAAACCATACATCACTTTTAAGTTAAGTATCTGAGGATTAATTTTTTGACTAAACCGCGATTACTGAAAATACGATAATACAATATGACTAATTAATCGTGCTAGATTTGAATTGTACGCAAAATCTAGTAACTATTATTATATGAAGAATTTGTGATGTACGTTTCTGGAAGTCAAGATTTGAATAATTAACTTTTTTTAAAATATATAAGTATAAAACAAAATAGGTGTTAAAATTTGACAAATTCGCTTTAAGACAGATACAACATAGTTTATAAATTAGGAGCCCAACTAGGTCACAAATGGATCTAGGAATGGGCCCTTGCGTGGGCCCACGATAGCCCGTTTTTCAATTTTAATTTTATAATTAAAATCTCTCGTCATTTTAAGTTTGTTTATATTTATAGGTTAACCACGATCTCACAATGAACCTAAACAAATAGACAAAAGAATCCTCAATTACTTTTTATTGAAATTTTTATATATATAAAATATTTGTTACTTCCTTTGTCTTTTTCATTTTATTTAGCACTCCTACTTAGAATCAATAAAAGTCCTTAAAAAAGACTTGTTTTTTTTTTTTACTCTTGCATGTTGTGTACGTAAGCACACAATATGTATATGTTTGTATTTTTTTTAATCATTTAATTCTAATAAAAAAATAGCTCTTTAGAAAGAAAAATAATTTTGCATTTACTTGAGAATATATTAAAATTAAGATGGAAGGATAAATGATGTTAACTAAATGAAACAATAATGTTTATTTGATTAGGTATTGAAAGTATGACGAAATAAAATACAATCAAATGAAATTTATTGATAGTATTAGTCATTCCGTGTGATTGTTTTATATTATCTTGATTTAAGGATCTAGGAACATTAAATTAAGAAAAGAACTGAAAACCAAAACTGGACACTAAATTCGAAAAATAAATTTGAAACATTAAAAATTGAACATCTTAAATAAGTAAAATCTCTCTAAACTCATACCTTAATTTAATTACTTTACATAGTTGCAAAAAAAAATTAATTGACCGATTATAAAAGTGACAGAAGATTTAATTATCAAAAACACATCATACTAACTGAAACTCAAAGGAATTATAATGAATCAATCTTTCTCACTAAAGTCAAATAATCCATCAAATATCTATACTAATAATGATTAATCCTTATTAATTTGGTGACGGAGGATCTTATTGACAAATCCATGGATTTTGTGGCGGAACGGGAAGAACTACCGCAATTAAAAGAATATTTTAATTCATAATCAAACTACAAATTTTGTACATAAAATAGACTTTACCAGTTTGGAAAGATATGATTAGAAACTTTAACACAATTGATGTAACATTAAGGATATGTTTGGCCACGCCCAAAAGTTTAAGTGGTTTAGAAATTGAAGTTAAGAATAGTTTATACACAATTTACATCAGAGTTTGAGAATTGATAACATTCATATATAATGATTGATTCTTACCATATTTTTTTAATAAAGTTAAGGTGAAAGATAATATATATATATAATTAAAAAATAATTATGAATGAGTGCGAAATTTAGAAACAACAGGGTCATGGAGCATCTTTGAATAGTATAGTAGCTGGGCGTAAGTTGCAATATTGCACCATCGCATAATGTTACTTTCAAATAAAGACGTTACGATGTTCTAGATCTTTGTTTGATAAAAAACGTTGTCGTGGTATATCTAAGTTGAGTATTAGTTTCAAATAAACATATATCTTTTTTAGTACATCAATTAGTATTATATTTTTTTTAGTACAGATAATTAGAGATTCTACATCAATTAAATATGAAATCTTTAATAATTTATAAATATATTTATTATTATTTTATAACTCAGTTTTGTAAGATTAAGTTAAATTCAAAGTTCACTTCTAATATATTATTATAATCTAACCCATCAGACAATTATCACACCACTCTTATATATAAATTTCATACATATTTTATAAATAGGTACAAACCTCACCTTACAAAACGATTTTGTAAAATTTAGTTAAATTTAAAGTCTATTTTTTAATAGATTATATAAAAATAATATTTTAATCTCAACTTATATAAGATAACATATTATTTTAAAACTTTATAATTAACTTTAAGTTAAATAAAAAGATGGAACTACATATTTTATTAGAGAGATTTATTTATGTAAGATATGTAACCATTCATCTCGTACTAATATTTAAAGAGCACAGACAGAGTTATAAAAATATGTTGTATATATTGTACACACAAAATTAGTGTAACTTTCATCACATATTACAAAAGTGATATATTTAAAAAAAAACTTATATAATTGAATAAGTCATATTCATTACAACCACTCTAAAATAAAATAGTTGTACTTGCAAACATTACTTTAATTCAGATGATAAGCTTATTGGCATGACTTTTGTTTATTTTTTATTTAATTTTTTATGTTTTTAATTTTATAAATTTAGATAATGTGATTAATTATTTATTTATATGCTAATTTAATATAGTTTGGATAATTTAAAACATTAATGTAGTCAAATTTATTTAAATTAAATTTAAAAAAGTAAAATATTTAACTAATTTAATTAATTAATTAATTTATAAAAATATCTAGCAAGCACAAACTATCCATACATGCACAACTTTTTTATGAGAAAAAAAAACTTATCATCCATATTAGAATGATGTTTACAAACACGACTTCTTTATATTTTAAAGTTGTTGTGGCAAATATGACTTATTCAACCTTATCTTTTTTAAATATACTTATTTTTGTAATTTACCATAAAAATTACACCGCTCCTATAAAAAAATCCAATGTAATTAATATAAAAGAATCATAAGGATACAATGGGAATTAAAAAAATATATTTAGATAATTATAATAAAAATTAATTAATTAATCTCAACTAACAATTTCCAGCCTTGTCAATTATCCTTGTTTACGGTCCATCAAAACCAATTAAAGTAACAATTACTACAAATATATAAATATAGCAATGTCGCTTGACTCATAAACTAATGACATCAATGTATTTTATGTTATTTTTTTTTTGTTATAACCTGTTTCTTTTGATCTGATAGCTATACAAGTCAAGGTTGGATTGACCCGTAAACTAATGAATTAACTTGTTTATGTTTTATGTTAAATTCTTTTTGTTGTTAATTCGTATGTTATTATTTTGTGGTACTTTAGTTAGAGCTGCCAAATTTATATTAATATAAACTCGTGTTTATTGTTATGAATATTCTTTTAATTACACTTGCTATGAATGTAGGAGATATTAATAAAATTATTTTAAATAATATTTAAACCAAGATGCATGATTTTGTTGTATAATGTATCTTGTTGTTGAATATTAAATTTTAGACTTTTGGACATGATATATCATAATATTTTTTGTATTGATAGGTTGTAATATTTTTAAATTTTCAATTAGGCAAAAAATGATCCATTGGTTCATAGGCTTAACATAGACCAGATTGAGTTGTCAATTTTTTTTACCTCATTCGTAGGATTAGGTTGAGCCGGGCAAGTCATCCATTTTCATAGCCCTATGTATAGTGTATATTATCTTCGTTCAAGAATTAGTAATACTCGTAATAATAATGATGATAATGTAATATTATTATTAATATTTTAATTTATGTATGTAAGTATTATTGGCTCTTCACCTTTGTCTTCCTATACTTCCTATATTTCTAAATTAGTTGAGGCTGAAAAAAATCACATACTTTTATTTTCCCTTTCTTCATACATAATTTGTCCATTTACCTAAATGGATTAAATAAATACATTAAAAATATTTATTAAAATATTAGGAAACACAATTAAATAGAAGCATAACATATATATCAAATAAATGTTTAATAATATAGAAGTTTTTGCAATAATCTCTAATGCATCTGATAGAGAAAACATATTATGGAATAACATAATTATTCAATCTAAAAATTATGTTATCCCATTATAATTACAAAGGTTCTTGCCTCAATGATGGTAATATGGTTAAAAGTTGAGATATAAGATTATCTTCAACTTTTGTGATGTTGTCATCGTCATCATCATTGGTGGGTTATCTCCTATAAGGAGGTATACCCTATTTCACATGTCAAAAAACCTAGGAAATGAAACAAAGTTAATGCAACATTAATAGAGTGAATATTTTTATCTATATTAAAATTTCATTGATTAAATCTCTTGGTCATGTAAGTAGCATATTCAATATCTCTCCACTGGTTAAACCTTCATATTGCGCACAGATGCTCGAGTAACAACATCTTGAGCTTCATCAATAACCACTTATTTCAAGTTTGATTATAAAAAAACAACATGGATGGTTAACCCGTACTCAACTTTTAATGCAATTTTCACTACATGCAAGGGATCATCTTCAAGATATAATTCGCACTAGTTTGATATAGTAATGTAAGTGTGCTCCATTGAGGAATCTGAAGTAACACAACTCTTGTTGGTGTTAACTTGAACAAACTCACATACTATATAAGGTGTTACTTGAGTCTATTACTGAGAATGAGCTAAAGATTCAAATTTATCATCTCTTGCTTCACAGACTTTTAAGTTTGATTCAATTTTTGTTCAAACTACATTCTTATCCTCTACAAGATCGTTAGCTCAAAGATTTACCATTATTCCTTTGTTATGGTACACCAAAGTAATCACAGAGAATTCAACACCGTCGACACCATGCACACGTCCTAAGTGCTCTTGTTTTTCATTGGTTTATATCATAACATCAATAAAGCAAACTTGAGTGGTCTTTCAACAAATATTCCTACAAAACATATCAAAAGTGAATAATTATATACCTAACTACTTCATATACTAGTCATAGGGAATAAATAATACTATAACATATTGTAACACCTATAGTCTTATCAAAAATTTGTTATTCAACTCAAATGTTGTTTGTCTAAATGAATTTGTGCAAGCAACTTATATCATGCAAATGGAGATGATGGGTCAATAGATTCCTCATATCATGTTGCTTTTTTTCTAACCTTGATAAGTCTTTTATGTAATAATGTATATCCCTTGATAAATAATGAATGAGTACATCATTCAACTTTTGTAATTCTTAAGTAACGATTCTTTTATCATGTAATCCAAACAAGAAAAATATTCTAAAAAAATCTTAAAATTACATAACTTACATAAAGCATTATAGTAAATGTGATGTACTAACCTACTAATTGGAGAGATATTACTTTTTCTTCTTTTCTACTTCAATATTTGAAATCTCAAAATGTTGTTGTAAAGCAACATTACAAATCAATTAATGATTCAGGTACTAAAGAAGATAATTGAATAAATTAGGAAGTGATCTACATACCAGAATATCTTGTCATGTGTTGTTTTTATCAACCTCTTTAACATCAACCCAACAAGGAATGATAATAACCATATGACATCAGGTGGTCAAGATTCAAATAATTTTTGAACTTATCAACATTTGACTCTAATGTCGTGGTAGAATGAGAATTCATATCAACATATGTTCTCTCTTTAGTAATTTGTCTTATGGTCAATTAATGCAACATGGTGATAGATTTATTTAGTTTGCTCCTTTTCACTATTAGAATTCGTCATAATACTAAAAGATTAGATAAGTTAATTTAAATAATTAAATAAATTAAAATAATTAAAAAATGTCAATGATGTGTTAGACAAACATATTACGTCATTATATTTTTTTCATATCTCTTTATCATGATCATTTTCAATAGCACATATGTTTTCCACCTCATTATCCTTTGTGAAAGAAATTGTTCTATTGAGAAATAAGATGTCTCACAAATATAAAGTGATGCGTCATCACGAGTTTCGTGCTTACTCTTTTCTTACTATTAAATATTTCTCACTAATGAGAATCCTTGACATAAAAGCTTTGTCTAGTTGTTTATGTCATGATAAAAAATTTTACCTTATAACTAAATTGTTCAAATCCATCAAAACAACTAGAAATTATTCATTCACACATTCGATAATACCATCAATCCAATTTTAACTATTAAACATTTAATTTCTAAAGTTACATAATCAATTTCTCATAATGTCTTCTATGAATATGAAACAACTTATGGTCATGTTTATTAAAAAAACGTTTTTATAAGTTATTAATATGCATAAACTAAGTTCGTTTTCTTAAATTTGACAAAACTTTATCAATATATCATATTAGTATCTAAAGTAAATAAAATGAAAACAATGACTCATTATGATATACCACTTACAATATGTACTTAGAAAATAGCATATAAAATACTGTAAAACAAAATCATATCAAATTTAAGATTAAACTTAATCTCTATATATTAACTAATTAATTTTTTTTTCAAACTATCTAAATAAATAATTTAAGATTCAATATAAATGATTAATATTTTATAAAGTATCTAAATAATCAATTCAATATTGAAAAGAAATAATTAATATTTTGTTATTTGTACGAAATATAAACCAAAAACTAGTGTTTTCTTCTGTATATGCATTATACAAAATTAAATATTAATTAAATTATTGAAATATAAATAAGACGTTAATTAACATACGTATACCCTTAAATATCAATTAAGTAGAATAAGTTCACCTAAAAAGATAAACTAATTATCATTCCATCTACATCTGTTTAGTCCTTAATTTAATGCTAGATATTAAATTATTTTTAATGAATTTAATATGCTGTGTACAATATTATTTCTTAATTTTAGTTGCTATAGTTTAGTCCTAGAAGCTCACATATAATTTAGTTTCTATAATTTTAAATAGTTTAAGACATTTACTTCTCGGAACTATAATAGTTTGGTCTCTATCGTTTTAAAGATTTTTAAATTAAAAAAAAAATTGTTGGCGACACAAAAATAAGAAAGACAAATGAGTTATAATAATAAAACTTTTCTACATAAGCTAAAGTTGGACCACACAGAAAAACATATTTATATCTTTCTATGTGAAGTTAACCAACACAAATTAACTTTCCTACCTTAGAAAAATGTCAAACACATTAACCAACTAAGTAATGGTGATATAAATGACATTTTTTAAAGTTATTTTTAATGTATTTTCTATTTAACTATAATTATAATTTTAGTTGTTCATTTTTGTAATATTAAATTTTATAAAAAAGAAGGTATTTTTAAATTGAAATCAACAAATTAAATAACATTAATAAACTTTTTATAATTAATATAAATTGGTTATTTTTAGTTATACTAAGTTCATGTATCATTTCACGACTCAACCTACCAATTTAATGACATCCTATGTGTCTCACATTTGAACGACATTATCTCATTGGTTTTAATGAAAAATAAATGCAATGCCATAAGTGCCTCTGTTGTCTGTTGTTTGTGATAAGTCTCTCCTTGGAAATAAAAGTCCATGAAATGGTGTATACAAAGAAAAATTTTAAATATTCCAGGATTGTAACTATTCCAAATAAATTTTTAAGTGCTATACATTTAAACTTTTCAATTAAAAACATTGAAAAAGTTTAATTACATGTAAAGATTGATTTCGAATCATGATAATCTAAATCAGTTAATAATTTATCTTATAAAACAGCATTTATTTAGTTTATATTGCTTACTTTATTTTTAATCATAAGCTATGGATGTCTCTTAACTATTATTCAATTCGTTTAATTTTAATTGTTTATCACTGCACTTCTTTTGGTCTCTTTCTCCACAAGCTTCTACGCTCTTCTAAACTTTTTTCTTTAAAAATGTTTCTATCTTTTTACTAAGATTTAACATTTGATGTTTCTTTATTAATTTACTTTTACACATTTCAACATTTGAAGTGATGTGTAGGTTTAAAAATAGAGTTCACAATAAAATAAGCAGCTTTTTCCTGTATATTACAAAAATAGGTTTTAATATTTTTACTATAGAAATTTTCGTCATACTTTTTTGTTTTGCCCTTTTCTTCTTCCTTATAAGTATCTATTTTACCATCAATTTTATTGATTTTCTCAAATTTAAACCTTTTTTATAAAACTCCTTTTTTTGTGTTCTTTTCATTATAGGTGTTTGTTTTTATATTGTTTTTTATAAACGGTCTTTTATTAGATACTCTAATGTTTGTATGGTATTATGTTATTAGATAGTCTAGTGTAAAATTGAGATAGATTTATATGTTAAATTTATTTTAAAAAATTGTATAACAATTATAAACCGTATGCTAAATCCTATATATATTGGATTATTTAGAGTGTTACATAAAACTTCTAGTTATTAACTAAGTAACATACACTTGTTAACTTATTTTATACACTCAGGCTTCTAACTGCAAATGGTTGAATATAATTAATTAAATTTAAAAATTAATTAGTTAATCAATATTATGACAAAAAGTAAATTGTGTATACATTATATAATAATATTGGAATTAATATATACACAATTATTACATTATATATATCATTAAACAAAATTAATCCAAATGATAATACGATACAAACCACACGATAAAATATTTATTAATAATATAAAAAAATTGTAATATAAAAATAATACAATTTATTTCATTAAACCAGGCATTTTCATAAATACTTATAGCATTTATATCAAAAAGCATGTTCATCCATACAAACCAATATAATTCTATATTTTTTTATATTAACATCTATAAACACCAATTATCACATCTCACATATAATCACATACCTAAATTTATAAGTATTATATTTACATCTCATTTAACTCATCACATGATTAATAGACAATTTTTGTAAATCATAAAATATATTTAGTTTAAACTTTATATATTATACATTTCACATTATCGTCTTTTTTGACACTTGACAAAAATAAAAAAATACTGTTTAGTTATATGATAAGGTGAGTTCTTAAGACTTGTAAGATTCAAATTTTCTTTTAAATTGCAAGCTAATTCATAAATTTTTTTATTGATTCTCACCACTTATTACATTTTTCTATGTAAATTTCGTAAACAACGGAACGTGGATAATCCATTTAAAAGCTTTACAAATTCAATGCATTTTACCTACACTACACATAGTATTACATTCTTAATACCATTAATATCAAACCACATCAATTCCATGATAATATTATGTAATTCTTAAAAAAAAATTGTATAATTTCAAACATTAAAGACAAGCATACAATATAAGCATAAGTCTACAATAAATTCAAATATAAATACGAAAGCTATTTAAATAAAATAAATCAATAATAATTAACGTAATATTCACATCTCGATAAAGTTTAATTTGTTAATTAGACGTTAGGATCTATCAAAAATATCAGGAAGGATGAAACTTATATTATTCTTATTTTGGTTCTTAAATCATCTAGCAAACAAAGTTAATATAATATTAAACCATTTAAATGATCAATTATGTGAAGAACAAATAATAAGAATAAAAGAAAACAATCCATGGAAGAAAAACATGAATGAAACTTGTACAAATTATTAGGATATATATCGCCAATTGTAAATAAACAAGAACAAATCAAGCTTTTAAATTCTTTCAACTAAATATGAGATTAATAAAATGATTATTCAGCAGTAAATATTTGATTTTAAAAATAAATTAAAAAAATCAAAAGATGGAAGAATTAAAAAGAGAAAAGCATATCACTCTCGTAATGAAAAAATAAAAATAAAAGAAAAAATCACTTTAAATTTAAAAGACTTATGATTTTAAAAAAGAAAGAGTTATTAGTTTACAAATGGAGGAAGAGAAACTCAAATCTGCTTTCATTCAATTTACAAGTTAATTTACAAAAGTAATCTTTTTTTTATTATTCTTGTATGTGATAACTTAGATAACTTAGAAAACGAAAATGTAAGAATTTATTTGGATGGTGTGTCTAACTTTGCGAATAAGACTATATGAAGAGGCTAGATTTTCTTTAGTTGACACATATTTATTCAATCAATATCTTTATTTTCAAAAGTTAGTCTGACATTTTATTCTGGTGAAAGAATGTATATTTTCTATATTTCTGTTTATAAGAAAATTAAAAAAATATTTTTAATATCTTCTAATTTTTCTTATCCATTCCTCTTGGAACTCTTATAATAACTGTCTTTTTTATATATTTCTTGAATTGAAATCAATCTATACTATGCCTTAAGAAATGTGTGCAGTTACCACCCGTTTTTTATTTTAATTTTTGTTAATATTTTATTCAAATGAAAGTATGCATCAGTGGTTGAAATTCATGCACGTGAAAAAATAACCTCATTCAGAATTTTCCACAAATTGAAGATGGGAATCAATACCATTTTTATTGCGTCAAATCTGAATTCATAAACAGAAGCATTTGTTTTTGTTGCTTTTCCTGTTCTGCTTTTTGGATTACTTTTCTGAAAAATTCTATTGGGGCTCCTCATGTTTTAAAAGAATAAGGAATATGATTATATTACAACTAGGGTTTTAGAGGAAAGTGGCATAACACACTATTTACATTAATTAACAATTTGCTTAAGAGTCATAACTTTCCTTTATAAGGATAACACAGATTGCTTGATCACAAAGTCCAATCCTACTGAAATCAATTTGCATCCATTTGATGAGTGATTCTAAAGTTTATACCATATAATCTTTTGATGGTTGAAAATAAAGAAAGTACACACCAGAATAGTTCTCAAATCAATAATGTCTGTGTTGAAAATTTAAGTAGAACTAATGGATATTTGCCATTAGTAAGAACAAAGAGAGGAGGTAGCTTGAGGAAGTGTGCATTAGAGTTGAAACAGAAAATTTTTAGCTGCATAATATTAATAATGAACCTATCCTTGAGATGTCAATGAACATTTTTTAAGGAGATTAATTAACAAAGATACTATTTTTTTAATTGTTATTAGTGTTATTTTTAATTATATCATATTATTTGTTATTTAATAAAATAATTTATCGTTTAATAAAATATATTACCAAACAGTTTCTTAATTTTAAAGTTATTATCTAACTCTTTAATTAAAAAATAACCCTATAACTCTCTTTTTTTTTCAATAATAACAGTATAACTTTTTAACTCCTGTTCTTATAACAAAATTTATTTTTATATTTTTAAAAATTATAATATTTTAATGCACATGTTTAAACTTTCCATCAGTTTTAAGAAAGAAAATAAAAGAAAAAAATAAAATTAATTGTTCCATAACTAAAATTAGTTTATAAAAGTTAATTTGTAAATATCAATTTTTGGCAAAGGGTAGGTTAATAGGGATATTTAAAAATAAGAATTGGACTAGACCACAATTAATAAGTTATTAGATATAATAATAATAATAATAATAATAATTAGACTTTAGTAGTTAAAAAATATAAATTTACACAAATTCATTCACATGGGTGTTAACAACTTTAAGGGCGCTAGAGGAAAGTTTTACAGTAAAAATTCAGAAAGAGAAAGAAAGTTGAAATTTCAAAATAAAATATTAATAAAATTCAAAAAAACGAGACAAAACTTTCACATTTTTATTTCTTCGTATAATTCCGAAGATTTGCGACGAAAGTTACAAATGTTTCTTATTTTTTTAAACTAATTTTTATTATTAATTTATTAATTATTTTTTTTACATTATAACAAAAATAAATATAATAATTATATAGTATAATATAATAAAATAATAATAATAATAATAATAATAATTTATTATACTTTTATATACACAATCGATTACGTTATATATAACTTTATATATATATATATGAATTTATTATATAATATAATAATAAATAATATTTTTAAAAAATATACTAAATATTATATAACTTTTTATAACAAAAGTATTATATAATATTATTAGTAAAGTAATTAATAATAATATTAATATAATTATAATTTTAATAAAAATATTTTAAAAGAAAATAAATTATATGATATTAATTTTTTATTATTGTAAAATAATAATAATTTTTAAATTTAATATTGAAATTATTTTAAAAGTTTTAATTTTATATTTTAATAAATTAACTAGTCTCAATCAACTAATTAATATATTTATACAGATTAAATTTTAATTTATAAATAATTACATAATTTAATATTTTTATAAATTTTTTAAATATTATTAATTATATTAAATATATTTTATTTTTAATTATAAGAAAAAATTTATAATTTTATATATTAAAATATTTATTATACCTATCACATCATTCATAAACTTTTACAAACTTTCCCTTCAAATCTTATTATCTTTCTCTTAATCCAAACAATTCAACTTTCCACACACTTTCATCTCAAATCCACTCCCTCAAATTCAATCTTTAATCTAAACAAACCCTAAATAAAATGAGATTTAATTGATTGTCCTTAATCTAACCTAAAAGTAATGAGGATTTAATTAATTTTCATTAATTAGTCATTATTTAACCTTAAATATGTCTTTAACATGTTAAACAAATCATTAAAGCACTTGTGTTGTGATGAAACCCTTCTTTTCTTTAATTAAACTAATGGTTTGAGTGATAATTAATATACATTACATTTCGTTAAAACAGAAGTTAAAGTGACAACGAGGATACCTTTAATATCGTTGCAAAATTTAATCTTTTTAATACCAATTATAGGTAAATTTTACTAATGTTGTAAAATAGATATTTAGATAAGCAATATAAAAGTGATGTTAAGATTATTATGTCGTGTAGAAGAAATATAATTTTATACTATATATATTGTTTTAGAGATAGAAGTACATTTTAATACAATTTCGTAATTATAAAAATAAATAAATTTTTCTTTTTACTAAAATGGATAGATTGTATGTCTGCAATACAATTTCAATAATTAGAATCGTGTTAATGTGTGACGATTTAAGAATTAAGAAATAGAATAGAAATTTTCAGATGTAAAAAAAATAGTGAATTAATCATGACATATAGTATATTAATTCTCACACGCACTTAAAATAATTTAATTTGATATTCTTAGGTAAATTAATAATAATTAATTAATTAGTTAATTAGGTATATTAATTATGAAGCATGTGATAGTGTATTAGTGTGATATTCTTATGTTAAATAATTAATTAATTAATTAGGTGTATCAAGGATCACACACATGCACTAGTGCATTAGTTTGATATTCTCATTATTGAATTAATTAATTAATTAGGTACATTCACTATCATGGTGTCACCCATGTACTAGTGTATTGGTTTGGTATTCTCATTCCTGAGATAACTAATTAATTAAGTGCATTAGTGAAATAATTAATTGGTTTTGTGTATTAAATAAGTACTGAAATCATATCAGGTTCTCACAATTTCAATTTTTTTTTCATTTTTTTGAGTTTACTAAAATCTTGTTTTGATCATACAACTTCTTTACATGAAATCATATTATTTATATAATTTACCTATTTTTGTAAATAAAAAAATTTACCCATTATAATAAATATAAAATATTATACAAAAATTGTGCTTTCCACTTAGTTTCGAGGTTACCTGTTATTTTTTGCAACACATATATGATACATATGTATTTATTTTATCATAATAAAAAATAATTAAAAATTATTTATTATAGTAACATTAATTAAAAGTTGTCTAAAAATTATATTAAAGTTATAATATATATATATATATATATATATATATATATATATATATATATATAAAAAAATAAAAATAAAAAAAATTTAAAAAAAAAAATAAAAAAAAAAAAAAATAAAAAATAT
>Ga0099825_1000631_pt1 | contig 39162 bp, 19 predicted proteins | sample SiratroredBW_FD_76838 | JGI IMG/M metagenome (GOLD analysis project Ga0099825, IMG submission 76838) | Root nodule microbial communities of legume samples collected from California, USA - Siratro red BW | ecosystem: Host-associated > Plants > Roots > Nodule | place: USA: California | collected...
AAATAAAAAAAAAATATTTTTATATTAAATTTGTTTTTTATTAATTTAAAATATATAATAAAAAAAAAAATGGAAAAAAGAAAAAATTACGAAAAAATAAAAAAAAAAAAAAAAAAAAAAAAAAAAAAAAAAAAACATGCCAGCTTATTAACGAATACGAACCAAATTCATTAAAGTTGCATTTAAAGTTGACTAGATTTATAAAGTCAATAATTAGTCTCATATTTTAATTAAGGTCTGTGATCTGTGCGAATAGCAAGATAAAAAGCAAGTTGCATATAAATTTGGATGGATAACATTAGATAGAATATTACGTAAAAAAATACCAATCTTTCACAGGAAACTATTTTCAAAAATATACAACTTATTTATTTTTCATCCAATAAAACATTATGCCAAAATTTTCGTACTATCAACACTGTTAATCTCAAAATTAAAGTGAAAAAAAAAGTTGTAATGTTTTAAAATAATATAGTTAGAAGTCGAAAGTAGAAGTTACCCAATATTGTTTTATAATGTCTTGGTGATATGCCACTGTTCATGATAAAATATTTTCACGATGAGTTGTATGAAGAGTTAACGTAGAAATTAATAAAACCACGTTTTGATCTGAACAATTTTTTTATAACTTGATCTAAACATTGGAGTATTATTTGAATAAAGGAAAGTTGGACCACCAGAATGAAAGCCATTAATAGGGTGAAGTCATTCTGATAACATTAAAAAAGAAGCAAGAAAGTAGGTTCCAATGAGGGAGGTTGAATGCATAGATTTTTCTTTTCAAAATATGTAAATTTTTTTTTTCACTTTTATTTAAATATAAATATAAATTTCTAATAAATATTTTATAAAAATGTCATTTTCTAATAAATATTATCAAGACTAAGGAATTCCCATAACTTCTACAAAATTATCTTCACTTTGCTTACAGCTTTCGTGGATAACAAATCCAAATTGTTTTTAAAAGGATAATTGTTGTTAAGTCAAATTTAGCCAAACATGTCTCTATTTTCTTTTTACACGAAAAGGAAATGAAAGAGAAATAAAGGATACGATTATGCTTTTTTTGACAAATAATTGTTAAATAAAAAAGAAAAAAAAACAATGCGTTTGGTTTATACAGTTCCAATTGGAGTGTCAGGGTTGGCCTGTTATTACCCAATCTTGAATATGAACAGTCACAATCTAGTTGAAAGGGGCAGGTCACTCATTTATTTCAATTTAATTTCCTGAGTGTGTGTGTTTTTAAAATAACTTCATCCAAAAAAAAAGTACGTTGAAAGTGAAATAATAAATAGTTATTTGTACTGTTTTACGATTTCATTATGATTTTATAGAATTACATTAACTATATATATTATCTAAACATAGTATATATTGAATTTTGAATTTTGGGTAACGACAAGCAAAAATGGGAAAACCATTATGTTAAAGATTTTTTTAAAAAAATTTAACAAAGTGGTTAATTTTTAATTGATGAAGTATGATGGATGACAGCAATTATCGCATGAATACAAAACCATAAACCATGGTAATTTAATTTAAACAAATCATAATTAAAAGCAAAATCTTTAATATTCAGAAACAATGTTTTCATATGTCAAGAATCTTCCTTACATTCGTAGAGGTATAATTATTTCACTTTGTATTTTTAACCTTACAATACATGTTTACTTTTTCTCTGTATGAATTAAATTTTAATTGAAACAAATTTGAAGTCCAATTCAAAATGTAACAATATCTTTTTGTTGCACTACACCCTTCATGTTCTCAGACGGAATAGGTTTTAATTAAAATATAATTCAACTAAGATAGTTTTTAATAAATCACAGTGATATAATTAAAGTTATGAAAACAACATGATTTATGTAAAATGTAAAATAAAATTTCACTATTTACAAGTGAATCTTTTACGGTTCTAACCATAATTTTGATTTTAATTACCTTATTATATGTTAATATACTTTATTTAAATCACTAGAGAAATCAAAATACTTGTTATTAACAACCAAGACCTATATTTAACAGTACGAGCACACCAAGATTTTGTTACTATCCTAATTTGCCATATTTTTTTTTCGACATAAAGTAACTCATTTTATATTTACATGCTTAATCAATAAATAATTCAAAATGAACTCCTATAATATATATTTTTAAGAAATATTTTTTTTAACACAACATAATTTCACACCCGAAAAATGTCATTAAGCGACTAATGTATTGCGTGAGTATGATTTATTCAAAATTAAAAAAAAAAATTGTTTCAACATCCAAGACTACTAACACTCAAATATTTATTTCGTTATTTAAGTAACCAAATTCTTTAAAAAAAGTAATTGTCTTGATTCATTATCAAATGTAACTTGAGTGATAAAGTTCATCACTTGATTAACAAATTTCATAACTTCATTAACAAAACTCATAATATGAACAACATAATTGATACTTAAAAGATATTACATTTTCATAATATTAAATGCCATGATTTGAAGCTCACAAAAATAACTCTCTCATTGAACGACATATTTTATCATCACAAATCAAATACGAAATGTAATTGAACTAATATAATTTTTTTCTATAAATTTTAAAGATCCTCTTCTCAATACAAATAAAAACATTACAATAGTTTAATAGCAATAATTAAAATAATACTTAATTAAATTATTAACCATAAAACTTGAAGATAGTTTACTGTACCTCACATTCTTTTAAACATAAACACACAAAGTTATAGAAAAAAAAACTAAATAACAATTTTAATTATAACATTCAAAAATTTCATAAATCAATTTTCAACACTAACACAATCATATACATCAATACAAAGGTTATATATCAGCACCTTTATTCACATTCTTAATATCCTCTCCTTTATATACTCTCGTACCAAAATAATATACAAAGTTTTAATAATATATTTTTATTTTAATTATGAATTTAAGTCAAAATCACTTAACTTAGGAAATGGTAATTCTTTAAAATTTAGCTCCAAAGAAGAAGTATCAGACAAGCCCTCTGTTTTTCTTAAGACACACCTAATTCATAAATCAACTATATCACTCAATCCCATAGTAACTAAGATACTTTTTTATTATGCCATCGGAAAAAACATCACATGCATGCTACTAATAAATTAAACACAAGGATAAAAAAATCTCAAAGTAGAAGAAAACTTCAAAAAACTCAACCAAACACCTTTGACCAGGCAAGATCTTATCGAAAATTTGAGAAGTGGTTCACTCAAAAAATTAGAAAACATGTAAAAAGAATTCTTAAGAAATGAAATTGAAAGATGATACAATTATAAATAATAAAATAATAAAATTTATAATTTATACACTTAAACTTCAACTTAAAGAAATGAAGATTAAATTTATAATTAAAAACCAACTTACTTTAAACACATTTTTTTTTTTAATTTATGTAAAGAAGTCATGTTCTGGAGTGCATCTTTAGGGTAATATTTTTCTAAAACAATTATAATCAAGTTTTCGATAGTTTTATTTACTTTTAAATTTAAGTAGAACTTATTATTCTCAACACAATTTGAACTTTATTATTTTTTTAATTAGTCGCAGTAGAATATCAAATCACAACTTTCTCAAATATTTAATGTTCTTTTTTTAATCTATATGTATGCGTTCAATTTATAAAAATATCTAAGGGAGGTTCATCCAATAATTTTTTTTCCAAATTTATTTGTCCCAAGTTGCAAGCTTTTACCTTGATAACCTATATGTAATTTATGTACTAAGTAGTTTAATTAGCATGTGTCAAACTTCACACATGGTCTCACAACGCATTTTTTTAATTCTTATATTCAATAAGTAAAATGACCATTCTGTTCCAAAAAAATTCGTTAAGTAATTATCACTGAAAATACAAAAAATTTGAGTATATATTAAAAATATGTTTGAAATCATATTTTATTGTTTGTGTTGTATTTTAAAGAATGCCTTTTCGTTTCAACTGTTTTTTTTTAATTATCTATTTCGGTTATTTAAAAAAAATAATAATGTTCTTCTAAGAATTGATTGGAGTAGTAAGATTTCATTTTGAACCATGTCTAATTGAAAAACTTCTTAATTTATTTTTATGTTATTATTATATATTTTTTATTTTAAAATTGTAATACATAAGTAGGTAAAAATATTATTTTATTAAATAATTATGTGAGATTGAGTTATGTTTGAATTTAAGTTACGTAAAGTTGAGTGAGACATATATTTCATTTGTATAATGGTTTTTAAAGGCCTATCATACAAGAAATTAATTAGATCTATCGTACCACCTATATTTAAATTCTCTCTATTTTTATAATTGATATCTTAATTACCAAAATTCAGTAACTTTACATAAGAAAGTATGTTAGAGATTTTAAATAAATTAAAAATATTCAAATTATAACTTATAATTAGTATAAATCTCATCGGTTTGTGAAGTTAAGTTTAAATTTCACTTTGATAAGAATTGATTAATATTATAAAATAATTTTGTTATTTTTATTTAATTATAAGTCACAATATATAACAAATTAATTGAATTATACATTAATTATTTATAAATGTCAATTAAAATGATTTTTAATTAATTAACAATGATTTATTAAATTAACAGCACGAGGAAATGATTTTTTTTAATATCCTAGAGTAAAAAGAACAATTTTTTTAATATTAATCGAACAAACTCAATGTTCGACTTGGAGTGGAATTTATTTTTAAAATAACATTTGATTTGATTTAAAGAAAAATAAATGTAAATGAATTAATGGTAGCGAGAGAATTGACAAAGATAAAAAAAAGAAAAACTAAAAAAAAGTAATAGTTAAAAATAAAATAAAAATTAACTATGAAATATAGGAGCAAGGTTTTATTTGTTTTTAATTAACTAAGAAAAGGGATAAGGAAGTTAAAGTAAGGGGTTGTAAGAGAATGAAGCCATTTATTGTTTAGTAATATTTTATTATTAATGTGTTAACTTTTTTTTTTTTTTTTACCTACTTCTATAATTTTTCATCTCCAATTCGAAAGAAAGTGGATGGAAGTAACTTTTGTACACCACGCCATATATTATTTTATTTCTGCTAACAATCAAAGTATCAATTGTTTTTAATTGAATACTAGTAAAAGATGAGTGATGATTCCTCCACTTACTCCTTTCCTTTTTTGTCCTTTGTGTTGTATTCTTTCTTCTTTTAATTTGCTAGAACCCAAAAAAATTCCCAAATATAGTTATAATTTCAATTATTATTACGAAGTTTCCCTCTCAACCAATCCATTCAAAGTACGAATCCAGGCAATTACAAAGTTTCAATCATGTTTGTTTTTTCTCCCTTTTCAATGATGAACATGCATGTGTTGTTTATGGCTTTTTCTTTCCACAATTTTCTACTTTCATGCTTAAAGTTAATTTTGGTATCTTGTTATCACAACGTCAAAATGTATGAAAATATTGAAAAACAAGATAAAAATCTATATAATAAAAAAAATTTATTTAAAAAATGTCACAATAATGAAATATAAGTTATATCCAGATTCACGCCAATTTCAACTCAATCTTAACGTGATGAATTTTGTAATTTTTTTTTGTATATTATCATTATTCGATTACTTATTCTTTTGAAACGTGAAAAATAATGAACGTGTGTTGGTGGCTTTAATCTGAACAAAAAAGGAAGCTCCTTCATCATTGTTTGTGACTGTGAAGCCAAAGAAAAGAAAAAATGTTTGGCAAATATACGCATTCAAAATTGAAACAAAATTAAGTTAGATTGAACTTAACTTTTTAAAATTTTAGGTTATTGGTCATGGCCATGTTCGTCTCTCCAAAAGAACCAATAACAGTTAACTTTTTGACAAGTCAACAAAGAATTTTAAACTTCATGAAGGAGATCTTGAATTTGTCTCCAATAGGAGGGTCCACTGGTTACTATCATGTGATGCATTATGAACACTTAGCCAATAGAACTTATTATAACCCAAGAGGCAAAAATATGTGAAAAAAATAATCGTATATATTTTGGAATTAAACCATGCATTTAGAATTAAAAAAAAATTCTCGTGCAAGTCTTGTAACTATGATTAAACATAGGACCAATGGGATAGTTTAAGAAAAAATTAACAATAATATCTGAGAAACAGATCAAATCTTGTAAGATTAAAACAGATATAAATCTCCTCACTTCAAACTACTCTATAACCATAATTTAAATGTTATCTCGAAAATAAAATATATTAAAATGGATCGTTTAGGACTCATGACTTATGAAGAAAGGGTAGTTTGAGTTATTGTGGGGCATAGAGGAGCCACATGCCCCTCACATATAAGTATACGTGTCCCAAAGCTGCTAAGTCACATGCTTATCATATTAAATTGTCTTTGTTTTGTTTAATTTTATTATCCCTTATGGTTAAAAAAATTTGAAAACATTCCAAAGTTTTTAATTACCTTGTCTAGCTGTTACACTCTTAACATGGTTCCATCTACCCCTCCCACTCTCTTCCCTTCTGTCAGAATCTCAGAATTTTGAATTTGGATTCCCACAATTGGTACTTGAACCACCCTTCATAACTCTGCTCCAACATTTGAATTCATGTTGCAGGAAAATATATTCAGGTTTATTCAATCAATTTCAAACCTTTTAAAGATAAATTACATGTATCATCTTTAAGAATGAGAGTTTTTTAATATTTTAAAATAAAAGTCACACCAAGTTTACCAAAAAAATAAAAAATAAAGACTGTGATGTTAGCAATACTATCTTCATGCAATGGTATATGCATATCACTATACTCACTGTATGTGAATATATTAAAAGAAATTATGATAAATTTGAGTTTTTTCTTTTTTTTTAGAGGTGTGAGAATGAGTAAATATTAAATTTAGTCTTTGGAAGATTGAGAAGTTGATTGATAGATTTATGAATATTTTATTATGAAAATTGATTATTGAATATTAATTTTATTGATGTTATTTCTTGTATTAAAGAAAGTGTTAATTGGATGAATAATGTGGTAAAGAATGGTGAAATATTTTTATATTATATACACATTAACATTCTCTTATTTGTATTATAAAGCATTTTTTTAATATAAAATTAGTTATTTTTCTAAATTAAATTGCTTTTTTTTTTCAATTACTATATACCTAGCTGGAAAGTTTGGTGAAGAGAAGGTAATTTTTCACCGTTTGCAGTCCCTTAGCCATTTTTTTCATGTAAATGGATCAAACATTAAACTATGAGACATATAAGATCAAACACGTATACCTTAATATTTCAGAAACTAATATTATGCTGGTTATAAATTTACTAATATTATGGTTGTCAACATTTTTATATAAAAAATATATATTTTGTCGATAGGAACCTCCCATGTTGTAGACATGCATTAATTTTTTTATAAGTTATTTAATTAATGGGAACTAAATTAACCAATCAGTGTACAGTGGTGACGAAGGGCAAATAATCGAGACACGTTGAATAACTATATATAATTAAAAAAGAAAAATGACATTAGCATTAGAAAAATGAGTGACGATAGCAAATAATTTTAAAATTTAAAGACAGATTTTAGGATAGCGTTGTGTCTCCGGCAATATTATACATATGATAATAATTTTTGGACTTTAAAGAAACAATCATAGAGTTATAAAAATAAAAATAAATGTTAAAATGAATGTGAGAATATAAGTATATGAGAAAATATTAATATAAGACTGATCGAGAAAAAATGACAAAAATAATATATGTATATTACGCGACTTTTAATCTTGTGATAACAAGAGATACACTAAATTTTTTTTAATAGCTTATTATTATTATTATTATTATTATTATTAAGTGAGAAAGTCTTTATACAAGGGAGATCTCATAATAAAATATATTTTTGAAACTTTAGATTTTAATTCAACTGAATAATATTGTGTAATACATTCAGTTTATCTTACATTGATATATATATATATATATATATATATATATATATAATTAGCTTGTTTTCACTTTTCATGTATGTATAAAGTTCAATTCAATTTTAAATGTCTCATTCCAACAAAGTTTATTGAATCCGTGTTTAAAGTGTTATACTTTAAAACCATTAATGCTCCTACGATTTTTTAAAATAAAGGTAAACGAATATTTTTTTTCAAGTCATCTAAGCACGCTGTAAACAACTTTTACTTGTTGAATTAAACTAATCTAAAGTTAAGATGTATATTTTAAAAATGAAATGTGAAATTACGAGTTGTTGATCGAAAAATTAACGAGTGATAATTAAATTTTAATAATCCATTATTTGTGTTTTTATTATAAATTTAAATCTTGATTCAAGAAGATACCGATTATTAAAAATGACAATAGATATAGTTTATTAAGTATTAAAATATTTGTTCACAAAATGACTCGTATGAACACACTTCCCTTACAATTTTAATATTCATCCTCGTATTAATTAATGTCTATATTTTAGATCATATTTTATATATTTTAATTAATTAAAACATGTTTTAATTTTAATGCACTTTCTTTTCAACATTTTAATAAAACAAGCACGCCTTTTTAATGTCAAAATTAACTATTAAAATACATTAAAACAAAACTTGGTAATTAGAAATACTTTTAAGTATAATTAAAAAATATACAAACAAATAAAAACAACTAAATTAAGATCCAAAGTAAATAAAACAATTGATGACAGTGAGGAAATAGTAAACAATATGAAACAACTAAGATCTTGAAATCTTTTGGTGAATTTTTTTCAAGATTTGTCAAAACATTTACTCTTTTGAGTCATAAACCCTACCTAAAATCACATTACATATGGCTATATTGAAGTTAAAATAACACACACACACACTCTCACACTCTCACAAAGGACCACTAGGTATACATTGGTGCAAAAATTAGATGAAGACAAGTGTCTCTACCTAACATGAGTTGTCTTGAAAGAGAATGGAGATAAAGGTATGACCAACATTTATAATACATGCTATTTTGGATTAAAGAATGACCAATGAGTAAGATACATAAATGAGAATAATATTACAAATATGAGTCAAGGATTCGATTAATGTTCATTTATACAAATGTAATATATTTTATTTTAAATATTAAATTATATATGTACGATGTGGGATGCAAAATGCTTAAAGTAGTACACATTTTATAAAAATTTATGGATCAATATTACAATTTAAATCAAACTCATTTAATGGGTATTTTTTCTTCTCACTAATTTTATATGTATATATGGTACGAGGTAGAATTTAAAATGCTTAAAGTGTACATATTATATTATTATACATTTTTTGGGGATCAATACTACAACTTAACTCAAATTTATCTATTTTTTCGACAGCTATTTATTTTTTTCTTTCCATATGTAACACATGTTTAACGAACTTTCCGTATAATTTAATAAACATTTTCTCCTTTATTGAATAAAATCATATCTTTTTAATTATTTAAGTCAATTCATTTTTAATTAACACTAAGTGCAGTGAGATTTTCATTAACAATTCTAAATAACACTGAATTATTATTTAAGCGCATGTTCTTATACTTTAACGATAAATAAAACAATATGCTTCTATTTTTAAATTTTGTATATATGCTTTTAGATCTCACGTGTATTTATAAAGGGAGGTAAAATATGAAATATTTGTACGAGGAAAATATTATTTAATATTATATATGTAAATTAAGAAAATAATATAATTTCTTGATTAAAATTCATTTCTTAACTTTAAAATATCATTAAATACTTTTAAAAATAATTAGTGACTTTTAATAAATTAAATTAAATATTTTTGAAACACTACAGGTAAATATGAAATGATGATATGAAAAATTTATGAAGTTGTAACTGTTAACTTTTGAATCAATAACTCCAACTTCTTAATTGCTCTTTCTTTTGAACTAATAGAGCCATAAATATTGTAGGTTCAAAGTTCACATATCACTAGAAAAGTACCCTACAAAAATCCACATGTCATGGGCATATGTTAATTCAGTTTCAACTTTTAAGGAACCCACCCTCCAACAAATTTGACAAAGTTAATGCTTGACCTAAACCTTTGAATTACCAAACTACCCTTTATCTTATTTCAAAACATTAGTCTCTATCATAACATAATAGTTGTAAAGGAAAGGGTATGAAAGTATTTTACAACATACACGACCAGTCTCACAAAGCATCCTAGTATGTTACCATGAATCTAAGATTATTATTATAAAGAGTAAATACTCAAATTTCCATATTAAATATAAAAAATACTATATTTACATATATGAAACGCTTATATGTAAAAGGATGAATTTTTTAAGAATTTATGTGTATAAAATTTTCGGGGTACCAGTTTAAATATTTACTGTTCCTATAAATAAACAAAAAACAAAAAACATCACTCATTCACTTCTCACTAACCTGTGATGAACTGGTTTTCACTTTTGAGTCAATAGTCAACTATGCAATGGCACTGAGCCACATATATTATATTATTATTTCTTCAGAAACAATCTTTTTCATCATTAATAAATTTTTAACCTTTCCCTTTTTTCCTGCACAGTTTCACCAAGATTTTAAACAACCACATCCCGCTCAGTCTCTTCCTTTGTCCGAAGCTCCTCCCAAGAAAGGCTTGGAACCCTTCTTCTTTCTCTCTCTGTCTGTGAGCTCCTCTCTCTCTTCAATGGAGGTGGTGGAGCTTGCAAGATAGACCAGGTCATTCTTCTTGCATTGATACTGAAACAGAACATCAATGTTTTTTTCTTTTTGTCTTGTCTTTTACAATGTCACGTCTTTGAAGATACCCGAGTCTCTTGTGTTGGTAATGTTGCTTTTGGGTTTCTATTTATACTTGTGTGGTTGGGTTTGTACGAGAATGTCTTAAAACAGAATGCAATAATACAAAGATTGAGTTTTGATTGCTTTTCTGTGAAGAATAGAGGGCACATTTGTATGATTTTCAAAAGGGGGAATCCAAGTGAACTAAAAGGAGACATAGAACGTTTTGATTTGAGATTGGGTTGGTTTGTGCTAAAGCTTTTGAACTTGTTGAAGATTTGGAATGTTGATTTGCACGGACAAAGATAGTTCTTTTTGTAATATCCACTCGCAGAAGAATATTTTTTTCCCTTTTCTGTACCATTTTACTGACAAATTGTTGTTGGGGTTCTTTTTATTCCCTCTTAGCTGTTCAAAGCTTTGATGTGCACTACACGTTATTTGCTTCAACTTGAATATCTTTTTTTCTTAAGCAATTGTATCTTTCAGCAGAGTGGGTATGCAGAAAGCATTTTTGTTTTTCAAAATTTCTTTCGTGACAAGAAGTTCTGTTGGCCACGCTAAGAAACTTTAATTGATGTTTCCCCTGCACAAAGAGTTCATGAACCAAGTTGAATTAGCGTGATGAAACCATGGATTAGTTCCTGATCTCATACGTTCACTACTGTCTGTAAAACCTTTTAACATTCTTTCCCCATTTAGACAGTGCGTTGAAAAATGTGATTTGTGGACTTCTTGTTTCCTTTGTTACTACGCAGTTTTTATGCTAAATTGTCTTTAAGCTAGATTGAACTTTGACCATTCAAATAGCTTGCTACTTACTCAAAGCGTGCCTATTGCGTGCTTGATTTCCAATAACCAACAACCTACAAATTTGATCTCGCACTCTGCATTGAAATCATGGACTTGGTCCATCAGGAAATTACTAAATTTGAAGAGAGTACTTGGAAGTTTGAAGTGAAGTTTGTTTTCTTGATGTGAAGTTGCTGATCCAGTACAAAATGTTGCATGTGATGAGAAACAATAAACACTAGTGTTATTCCAGATGCTTTGCTTTCGTGTGATTCGGTCTTTTTGTTGCAGGATTGACACACCAAGATTATTCTTCTTCCTGCTGCTCAGAATCTTTGCAGCGATGAAGAAGGAAAGCAGTGTTACAATGAAAACTGGGGAGCTTACTGGTCGAGTGACACGGGCTCGAGCTGCTGCTCATTGCTCATCAGGACAGCTACCCCCTTTGAAAGAGAGAGCACAACAAAATCAGAAGCCGTTATCCAGAGTCAATGCAAAAAGAGCAGCTTCTGATAATACATGTGTTCCTCGTAAAAGAAGGACTGTTCTTCAGGATGTTACTAATGTTTGCTGTGAAAATGCGTACAAGAGTTGCTGCAACTCAAATAAAATTCAGGTTTTTTTCATGACAAAGCGCCAATCTCTCGTTGTTCACTGTTTACTTTCTTTCTTGAAATTTGTTGCTGGATTAATGTAACATCATGGAAAGTTATTCTCAAGCCCCTCACTTAACATTGACTTTTTGTGTCTGATAGGCTAAGAAAAGAAAGCTGTCTAAGGCTAGTCAAGTTAATGTGTCCGAAGTGGTTCCTTCTGTTGCTGTGGACTCACTGCAATTTGAAGCTGAATCCAAAGCAAAGAGTTTACAGGAAGCAGCATTGAAATCAGAAGATACTATGTGCTCAAATAATTTGGAAACCAAAGAACTTTTACGGCCAAGTTCCAATGAGTGTAACATGGATGTTAGACTGCCTGAAAGTCAGATGTCTGGAATATCTGCTCAGCCTTTGATTTCTCAGAAGAAAGGTTCTCCTAACTATGCGTTACTCAAATACTCATAGGACTCATACTTTGTTTGTACTTTTAGTTTCTTAAAGGACTATCAACAGTTTCTTAAGTCTGAGATTGTTTATCGTGGTGTTCAAGCAAATGTAATGTCATAAGAAAATGATATTTGCTTTATTAACAAAATGAGACAGACATTTGGTTAGTGAACCTAATTTCAAAGTTCAATGAAACATTTTTATCTGTCTGTTATACTCCTTTACATGAAGTGAGTTCTTATAAGGCTGCAAATTGTTGCTACAGCAGCTGACCTATAAATTTTCGTGAGGATCCAACTCGTTGGTACAGAGAAATTTAAAGATGACCTGTTTCCTCTTATTGTTATAATCAATTGTTGCATGGAAGCATTTAACTGACCATAATCTGTCATCATATGTTTTATAAGTCTTTTCACTGGGTTTTTGAATTTGTCTACCTTAATAAAATAAATAATTTCTTAGTTGATTTTTTTTTCGTGTTCTCAGATTTATATTGATCACTATTGACATGCATATATAATTATTTTGCAGATAAGAAGGATAACCTTTTGAAAGTTTTGACTGCGTTGACGGATCAAGAAGTCACTAGCATAGACGATGATCTTGGAGATCCTCTGTTGTGCAGCCTCTATGCTGCTGATATCTATGACACCATGCGTGTTGTTGAGGTTTGTGCCATAAATTTAATGTAATTTGTATGCTGTAGTCGTCTCTTTACCGCATGATCTTAATTTCTTGTCAACTCTGCTAGCATTGAAAGCAAGCAAATGTCTAACTATTTCTGCCAGCTTTTCCATGTTGAGGATTTAAGTATTGATTTCTTTCAACAGTGGAAAGAACAAGAGCCTTTAGTATTAGAAGATCAGTGTTCCACTCATCGCATTAATGGTGTGCTGATAAGTAGAAATAGTCTCCTCAATAGCTCTGATTGGAGCATGTCTTCTAGATGATTATGCATCCAATTTGAACAGATTTTGAATGTATAAATGTTTGCATCCATTTAACTCCATGACTAGGACACTGAATCTTTCAATGAAAACACAATTTAAGTTTACAGAGCTAAGAATAATTGTGAACTGGGTTTCTTTTGCTTTCTGACTACCCCTTAACAATCAGCTCCTTTATGTATTCAAGAGTTTTCATTTGTCATTATCTAATTAATACTAATGTCTATTACTGAGCAGCATCCAACTATTATCACAATGGATGCTGATAAAATGCTGAACTGGATGGTTGGTTTTAAAGTACCTTGATTTGAATAAGCAAAAAGGTTGTTCCAAATTTTGGAATATACATGTTAAAGCCTATGTGCTATATTGAGAAACATTGTGTGATACTGGGATTCCTAGTTTCTACTGGTCCTATCAAATGAATTGTAGAATTACCATTACCTTTCTGTCATCTGCCTCTCGTAGATTTTGTTTCCTGTCTTAATTTGTTTGTCTGATATTTTTCGTTTCAGCTTGCAAGAAGGCCTTATCCTAATTTTATGGAGATGGTGCAGCGAGATATCACTCAAAGCATGCGTGGAATACTGGTTGATTGGCTTGTAGAGGTTTGGTTAAATTACCTTTCTAATATAATTTCAAAACTTTTAGAGGTATATGACACAAACAACTGAGTGTTACAGAGAGGATAATAATGAAGTGGTAAATATGGAAAAAAAAAAAAAAAAAAAACCCTAGGACCTTTGCTTATAAATAAGAGTTCCATGAAGACCAAGCAACTTTTTGTGTTGTTCAGAGACCAAGTTCTATTATGAAGTACTATTTTTTTTTTTTTTTTCAGGTTTCGGAGGAATACAAATTGGTTATAGACACTCTTTACCTCACTGTGTACCTCATAGATTGGTTCCTCTCCAAAAACTACATTGAAAGACAGCGACTTCAGCTACTTGGTATCACTTGCATGCTAATTGCCTCGTAAGTTCTCAAATTCAATGAAGTTGACATCTTGTCTCAGTCTTATTCTTGAACTGCGTGTGTGTAATTACATTCATGATATAATGATGTTTGAACTGAAATATTTAGTTGAATTGATCTTGGTGTGTGGTTCCATATTCAATTGATGCTTATTCTTGTTTCCATGTTATTGAATGGTCATTGTTCAAGACCTTGATAATTCAGCTTAGGCTGAAAGATGGAATGTAGATATTGGAAAATTTGTGTTATAGTAAATTTGTAATGCATTTTGAAATGTTTATTTTGTACTATGTTTTCTGTGATTGAAGGAAGTACGAAGAAATTAACGCCCCGCGCATTGAAGATTTCTGCTTCATTACAGACAATACATACACCAAAGCTGAGGTATGTCACGTTTCTTCAATAAATGCTTTAAGCACAATAACCTGAAATTTATAGTTTTGCATGTAGAAGCTTAAAACAGAAGTTTTAATCAAATAAAAATTGAAAACTACTTAGACCGATGCACAAGAACTTAGAACCTCAATCTCAAAAATCATATTCTCTGACTTTTCAAACTCACTTTTAAAACTACGGATTCTGTATGTTGGCTTAATGATCATGCAAAAGGAAAAAGTATTAGTATTCTAGAAGATTGAGAAAATATTTTTTTGGATTCTTTGCAATTGTTGAATAATGTGAATGGACAGGTACTGAAAATGGAGAGTCAGGTGTTGAAGTCTTCTGAATATCAACTGTTTGCTCCCACTATAAAAACATTTCTCAGGTACTTTTTGACATTTTTATCATCAAATCATTAATATATCCATATAAAAGAATGAAAAGATCATATAAGAAATTTTCAATGCATTATTGAAAGATTCTTAATGCAATTGTTCTTTTACATTCTTGGTTCTTAGGAGGTTTCTTCGGGCAGCACAAGCTTCATACAAGGTGAAAATATTGATCTTGCGGCAATGCTGCCAAATCATTTGGTTGAGTACTACTAATCACCTACTTAACTGCTAAAAAATGTGCAGGACCCCAACCTTGAATTAGAGTACCTGGCCAATTACCTAGCTGAACTAACACTTATGGACTATGGTTTCTTGAATTTCCTCCCCTCTATGATTGCTGCATCAGCTGTATTTCTTGCCCGGTGGACACTGAATCAGTCAAAGCACCCATGGGTTAGTCCTTTCATTCATATTTCTCTTACATGTGAAGTTATGTAAAGGAAGCTAGCTAGCATGAATCATACTCATTCTTTATTGCAGAATCCAACTCTTCAACACTATGCCAGTTACAAAGCATCAGATTTGAAAGCCACAGTTCTTGCATTGCAAGACCTGCAGCTGAATACTGATGATTGCCCTCTAACTGCCATTCGCACAAAGTATAGACAAGATAAGGTATAGATATAAACACTTCTTTCCCAACATTTATATAAATATAACTTTTCTGAGCAAGACCTTCTTTATACTGTATACTTGCATGATGTTCATAATGGATTTCTTTGTACCAGTTCAAATGTGTAGCAGCTCTGTCTTCACCAAAACTGCTTGAAACTTTGTTCTGAAGACAAAGATGATTGACCAGCCAATGCAGGGGACTCCTAACTGATATGCATTGTACACAGCAAAATTCCTTCCTAATGTAATCTTCCCTTCAACTACCATTCATTTATCCCTGAGATTATTATGTACATTACATGCTAAGCTGTCTGATATGTACACAACAAGTAGATTATGTTTTTGTATGTACATTACTTATGAGCGGTCTAATATAGAACTAGAACACCTAGATGAGGCATAATGACTTAAACATTGTGAAATCGTATGTTGCAGTGATGACCTTGGACTGACTCAGTCCTCTCAATATGTATTTGGGATAATTATGAATATTAAATTATTTTTGTTAGTAAGAAATACACAAGCTTAAGATCGAAAGAAAACACTTTTATTAAGACTAGAAGATTCTATATATAGATTGTATCACAAGATACAATGTAGTCTATACTCATAGTGGTTTTTATATATAGAACAAAAAATCGTTTAGACCTCTAAGCTTAACATATGTCAGCACTAAACTGTTTGTCACATTACTACTAGATGGTTTCTAGTAGATGGTTTTATGCTCCCTTCATCAAACGGTCTAATTGTCTAATTGATATTTTTCAGTAGATTCTATGTGCTAAACGTGATATAGAGTCAATCATTGCAATTATCGATCTTGACTCCAAATCGTAGAAGATCTCCCAAATCATCTTCCTTTGTCTTCAAACAAAGTCACTCCAAACATCATTTGAACCTTGATCTTGACAATGATTTTGTAAACACATATGTGTGATTCTTCTCTGAGGCAATCTTCCCGATATAGGGTTTAGTGTATCTCTTTAGCTACTGTCAAAGCATAACTGATAAGGTCAAACATATCTAACTTTATGTGTAGGTTTGATTATTTTCCTTTTCCTATCTTATACGTATAAGATGATAGTAAGAGTCAACCTCTGCATGTTTGAGTCTTCTTGAATAAGAGGTAAAAGGTTGATTTACATTGTGTGATGCTTCATTGTATAACTCCTCTAGACAGTTTGATCAATCATCATAAGGTTTCATCTCAACGTGAACTTTTTCTTTCCCTTTCTCTATATCTTTGTGCATCATCATCGTTCAAAGTTTCATCGAATGTGATGTCTCAGCTAACAAAGCATCCAACCTTTTCAGACTCCAACCTCCATAAGTTATATCCCATCACACCTTTTATGTATCTAATAAAGATACACATCTTAGTCCGTACATCTAATTTATCCTTTTTAACATGTACAAACACCCTTAGATTTTTATAACACATTGACCTTCAATTCCATACTCTCATTCGATTCTAATAATTTAGAATATATGATAAATTCCTATTTATCAAGTAGACAACTATATTTATATAATAAATCTTTTACTTCCTGATTGCACCAAATAGATGACAATGTTTATATAGTAAATTTTCTACTTCCTTGATTGCTGTTGCTTTACACCCTACATTCAATTAGAAGAAGACAATTGGTCAGAACTAAAAAATTTTCAAGACCCAATTTTTTATAATTTTATAGATATAAATTATTAGAAAAAAAATATTTTGAGAAAATACTTATGTTTATATCTTTTTTTAAGATAAGACCCAATCATTTAGTTATATTATTTATTAAGGAAAAGATGTTAAAATTGGTTCATTATAAAACTCAAAATAATAAAAAAAAGTAAAATAAAAATTGTTAAATATATGTTAAAAGGATTCCTAACTTAATTTTGACTATGATTCTAAATTTGTTAGATATTTATGTATTGAGAGAATTAGATATAAAGATTAGAAAAAGAATTGATTTTTTTTTTTAAGTGATATTGATTTTCAAAATTATTAATAAAGGTAAGCGAAAAAAATATGAAGAATTACGTCTACTTTAGTTACGGAAAATAAATTCAAACTGATTTTATTTACGGAAAGTTAAGTCTACTTTTTATTTGGATTGTCATAAGGTTGATATTTTAAACTTTCTTTATGATTCAGTAGAGATGTAAAATAAGACCTTTTGTACATTTTTTAAATGGACTATAATTGTTTTTATTAAGTCTAATATTTTTTGGTACCAATAAATTATTTTTAGATCTATTTGAACTTTAAAAAAAAATTTAAATTAAAAAAATAAAGATTTTTTTAAATTTAAATTATATTAATAAAATAATTATATATATATATATATATTAAAAAAATAATTTTTTATCTCTTAAAAAATATAATTATTATTTTATAAAATAAGTCTAGTACAAATCTAAACTCAAATTCATATAAAATGTAGAATTAGATATTTAAAAGTAACCTAATTTAATTTAAGTTATATTTTTTTTTACTCACCTGATTCTTAAAGAATAATTTATTCAGGTTAATATAAAAGATCTCACCCCTTTAATTTTCTCCAAATTTGGAGGAATGTAATTAAATGAAAGGAATTATTAACCTTTTCAACTTAATAAGACATGATTTTTTTTAATTAAAATACCCTGCCCAAAATTGTGGGCAGAAGATGCTTTTAGACAGGCAAGAACCTTGGAATGTCTAAGAAGAGATATTAATTAGTGTGAAGTATTTATTCACGATGATTAATCTTAATCAAATGTTTAATCAATTAAATTTAAAAAAATATTTTGTTTTAATTACATTTTCTTAAAATATTTATACATTTTACTGATTGTTAATATTTGATTAGTGAGATGTAATGAAACCTCTCACATGTTTGTGGTCTATTAAAAATGATGTTGTCTCTTTATTGCCTTCAAAAGAGTGAAACAAGATATTGTAATGGAGTCATGTTTGGTACTTGTTGCCTTTCAGTTTCCATACACCATACAATGCTGTTCATCTTCCCAACTTTATTCTCAGGTTTTGTTCAAGCTTTTTAGTTTGTCAAAATAATTGAAATATCTCAACAATCTTTGTTAAAACATTACTTAAAATAAAACAAGTTTATTATTTAATGTAATTTTAAGTTTTGAATTAATTAATCCTGGTAAACACTGGCTCAAGTAAAAATTGTTCTTAAGACTTGTTAAGGAGAAAAAAGATTTTATTTGATTAGAAAAAAAAATTAATAATAGATTTGAAAAGGTTACTTTAGTGTGTCTAAATAAACTTTCTTTTTCAAATTGATTAATGCTTGCTACTGTTTGGGAATAGTATTTCCATCTTTTGTTCTTTTGGGCCGTAAAAGGGTATTGCCTAGGATTTAGAAAATTTTGACCAAGGCCCACACTCACTCTTTAAATTTATTGATATTATTTTTATTAAGCATATCTCAATGATTTAGATTTAGTAATTTTAAAGATGATACTTGAGATCCCACACCAAATTTTAGATATATTATATCTCAGTGATCACGGTTTCTTGGTTTTGGTGATATAATAACTTGACAGAGTGAAAAATTGTGAGCATAGGAGTTTTTTCTTAATTAAAGATTAAGTATAAAATGTAGAAATAAACAAAACTTAAGATATTACTAATATGATTATTGAAATGTGAATTCAACTTAATGGAGTATGGGTGCACAATGATGGAGTGTTTTAGACCTAATCCTTTTTACTACAAGAGTACCATAAACAATGTTTTCCAAAATGTTAATTTCAATTAAAATAAAAGATATATATTTAAGGGTCTATTTCATATCACCTTTTTTATAAATAAATATAAAAATATCACTTTTCTTATTTTAAGATCTGTATAAAAATTGTAAAAATAAATTAATTACATTTTTACAAATGATTTGAAAATACAGAACTAAAGAAATAAAAAAAATTACAAAAAAAACAAGTTCTTATTTTTTTCAAAACACATAGCAATTATGCGCTTATTTTTAATTAGGACATAAATACTATTTGTACTACATTCTAGAATTTAACCCTATTTATCATCATCAAAATGCTTCCCTCCGTTCTTTTCTTAAGAACTACATTTCCCTTAATTTGCACTTGTATCAAATTATCAACAATTGTTATGAAATGATGATGACAGTTTGTTGAAAACAAGCAACTATTGAGATATTGATAATAATAAAAGTGTAGTTATTACTGTTTTTTTGGAGTGAGAGATATCATTATAAGAAGTAAATATATTAAATCAATGAAAAAGGATAATTATTTATTTGAAAAATTATTAGTAATCAATTTATTGATATTTTAGTTAAACATAACCAACTAAATACTCGTAACATGCACAACATTGTTGAAGCTAGAAAATTTGTTTTTTATCTTTTCACATACTTATCTAAATTATTTACATTAGTCTTTTTTTTTACATGAATAACTTGATAAACAAAAATATAAATGAATTAAATAATAAGTTTACTATAAATTTGTGTAAAAAGAAAAAAAAAACTTCATATGAACAAATTGGAATCAGTAGCAAAAAGATATACTGATACAATAAGTTGCATGCAATTGAAGAAACAAGAGAAATCATTAATCTAAAACCATGAGTTTTTCCCTATTGATTACATAGGGTCCTATATGTCATCCATTAACACTTAAGATAAACAAAAGTCTGATTCATATATGAAACTAAAAAGGCATGCTTTCTCAAATATAAGAAAACCATAACATAAATTTGGACTCATCATCATCAAAAGTGCACAACATTAATTAGAACCCTAATACATCTTTCACTTTCCCACGCTTTCTATGAATCCCTTTAAAGACCCTTTTGGTTGCAAACCGAACCCCTTTGCATCTGCTCTCTTCATAATCCTCAGCCTCTTGCATGACTCCACAAACATTCTGTTCAAGTTTCACCATCAAACACACATAAATTTTACATCACAAAATACAAATTACCATAGTTCTAAAATTGCAAAACCATGGCTAAAATCATCATCATGATCATCATATGGGACATTAGATCATTCTTGGAAATGTTGCCAACTAAGAACTTTTTTTTTTCTACCCTTTATTTTGATGTATCCAATAACAATAATGGTTTTTCTCTTTTGAGGGTAGGTCACATCTCATTTGATGCTCAACATTATAAGGAGGGATTCACGCATGTCGGCTATATGGGGTCCAACATATATCCTCAATATCACAACAAAATAAATTTGTCGATTTTTCACTTTCCTACATTAACTTTTCTGATATGCTGGTCTCACCGAAAATTACATATTGTTCATGTGAAGTTTTCAGTTTTAATAACTCCTAGAACACATTGATTAAACCATTTTCTCAAAGCTTATCAGTGTTTCAATCTTCTGGGGCAACTTGGTTTTATGTGTTGTTTAAATCTATCACGGGACAACTCACATAGCAGTTTGAAATTGATTGGATTGTACACCACGTATATGCATGCATCTCTGGTTATTAATCAAGCAATTAACAGTTAATTAGACCTAAGATTTGTTCACAGTATTAACAGTAAATGAAATTTTCTTAGCACGCATGGTTTTCAAAGATGAATGATGGTTGCAAGGCGTGGCTGGGCTCAGAAAACACGGAAAGCTGACTCTGTAACAATGTATAAAAAGTGTTTCTGCTTCTGGTTTACTTCCATTATCACTTTTGTCTCACAGAACATGATCATAGATGTTTTAGCACCCAGAAAGCCATAACTAAGAGTAAAACCTTCTTGAAATCAGTTCTATAATAAGCCTTTCAAATAAGACTAATGATACTTGTTATTATGTGTTCTTTAACTTAATTAACCTAAGTTTGATTAAAAAATTGTATTCTGTGAAATTATATCTATATATTCAATCATTCAAAAAAAATATGTAAAAATTCAATCAACTTAAACAAGTTATTTTTTTTCTATGAAAAACATAATAAAAATGATAAAAAATAAAAGGGGGTAGTGGTCAAAAGTACTTACTCCCATGGGACATCTCCAACCAGCATCCAGTCACCATCTTTGTCCTCATAAATGGGAACGTGTTCACTATTCTCCGCAGTCTTCAATGCTTCCACTGCCAACATATTTAAACAAATATTAATTTTTGCTAATCATTATTAATTTTTTTTTGCTTCTGGGTCTGGTTACCTTTTATCCCATTCTAATTGAGTGCTAATGATGATTAATTTATACACAGATTAAATTTATTCTTCTTGATCAATTTTTTGTTTCATGAAAAGAGCAGTTCAACTTTATGTATACACTAGCTGCACGCCATCACGTAATAGGGCAGAATGTCTAATTATTATATACTACTTGGTCACCCACTTTGTCCTTCTGTCTCTTTGTTCCAAATTATTTTACTCCTGCCCATTCTTTCTAGGACAATTATTAAAATAAAAGATTCGTCATAATCCTTATGTTGTACAGCATAATATTCACCGGTTAACTCGTTTAATCCTCAAAATAAGCATAATCTAATCTCAGATTGTGTTAATTATTATTAAGTTCACGAATACCCTATGCTTCTGCCAATTAAACCTATGTCATCAACCACGTGTTGTTCTTAAAAACAGTAGTTACAAAAGATCAAGATCGATGCCAATGTTCACACATCAACATCAACAAAGAGACTCAAAGGATATATTTTGTTGGGGACTTTTAAAAAGTTCATTAGTTTAATAGTAAGTCTCATGGAAACCTTTTCATGATGGGATATGTAAAAAAGTTTGTTTCTTGGGAGAAGGGGGTAATTGGGATTTGAATTCATCTTCTCTTAAAAAGTAGAACAACCATATTTAATGCAGTATATGCAATTCAATCTGTTATTTTGCACAGAATGAAGTTCATTGAAAACTACAAAACTCTCTTTGTTATAGCAATTCAAAATTTCATATTCATGTGTCTCTACACAAATTTACGATGATTTTTGACAAAGTTCAATCAACAAAAAAATTAGAGAAACTGGTGTTAACACTTGTCTTTTAATCTATATCACATGTTATTCCTATGGTTTCGAGCTTTCTGCATGTTTCTGATTGTTAAGTAAATTTACCCTAACCAGCTTGTAAAGAAAGATTGAAAATGGTGTGGAAGAGAAACTCACCCATTCCATAGCAACCAAAGAGCTTCTCCAAGGCAAAGGCCAAATCGGAGTAACCCTTGTGCACACCTAGATCCATTTTACGCAAGAAAGGAGCACCATCCATGCTAACCTTAACGTACATTTTCGAAGCTTCGTTCACACTGTTCTTCTTTCTGTAGGAGCACACCGGAGGCCACCCCACCACTTGATTCCTGTTCTCCATTTTCCGGCCACCACCGCCGGAGGAGCTGTTTTCATCATCAATCTCCGAGAACACCCTCTTCTTCTCGTTGTTCTTGTTAGCCACACTCACATGCTCGGCATCAGGTAGACCGAGTCTCAGCTCGGTGATTTCAAGTCCAAGACCTTCCTTGGCCATATTAGGGTATTGTATCAAGAATAATATGGTTAATGAGTTTCTCTTATTACTCTATAATTTGATGCAGTGAAGGGTATGAATGAATGGTTTATGGAGTATGGGTGAAAGGGTTTAGTTAGAATGTGTGTATATATAGAAAGTGAAGGAAAAAGGACGTAGTGGGAGGTAGCATTGAGAGACAGGTCAAGTAAGGAGAAGTGGTCGGTCACATGAGAAACAATTGTGGGGACAAGGTTGTCCCCTCGCTAATGAGGGCAGCACCATAATTAGTTAGATATGAGACACATCCTACGACTCTTGCTGCTTTCCAGATTTGATCATGGCCGTTTGATTAGATGACTGCAGGGAACATGCCATGTGACTTGCTTCATTGAGCTGTACATGCAGCTAGCTAGCTGTTTGCATTAAATTATATCTTCAGAGGGTTTTCATTTTACATGAAGAACCTATCTGCATGATTATGCAAATTTACCATCCTTGTGTCTTAATATTGATAGGTTTAAATTTTCTCTTCTGTGTATGCATGTGTTGTAGCAAGTTACCACACCCCCCAATGGAGACATATAATTCAAAATCAAAAGGAAATGACCAATTCATCTGTCGGCAGGAATTACCGTTGCTATAGTAAAGATGGAATTCATCTGATAGTCATCTTTTGTTCAGAAACATATATATCTGTGTGACCAATCCCATTTCACAATGCATGTGATTTGTAAGCATCATGTCAAATAAATATACATACATATATATATGTGTGTGTATGTATATGTATATGTATGTATATGATGATGCAAAGAGTAAGGGACTGAAATGGCCATGAAGGTGGGACCTGAGGCAAGTCTCTGTAGATAATGTTACTCAAAGAACAAAATTCATAATGTATTTTACAATAAAGAAGAGATAATTGTGAAGTATAATTAGGTGGATGAGAAGAAAGAGAGAAAAAGAAATGATGAAAAGAGATTGAAGATGTATGTTACTTATTGTCTGTGGAATGAGAAGGATGAAGAAATGATATCAGTCAAAGTGTAGTTAGGAGTAGAAACACTTGGGGCCTTCTCGTCAAAGTTACAAACGCATAAAACCAAGTTATCTGTTAGAATTCAAAACACCAGAGTCACCACTTCATGCTCATGCATGACAACCATAACTAGCATTGATGACAAAGTTCTTCTGCCTTGAAACTGTATCTGTGTTCAAATTTGATCAAACCAATTCTATAAAACAAACTATGTATTTTATAAATTAAGTCAACTTTAATTAGAGATATCAAATTTGATCTGATTTTATAGAATGGCTAGTTGTATTAATGCGTGAGATGAGTTAGTATGTGATAATTTATACTTCATTGGTTATTATTCTGGCAATTTTTTTTGTTTCATTCTATATTTTTTTATTGTTTACTTTGTTATAATTAGTAAAATTATAAATGGTATGCTTAACACTATATTTGTTGTTAATGTCAATTTAAGATTGATATATAGTTTTATTTTTAAATTTTAGGAGTTGTTTATTGTTACAATTGATAAACCTATTTTATTTCTACTATTTACGTATTATAATTTTTCTACTGTATATCACAAATGAGAACAATTTTTTCATTTTAGTTCATCGTGATTAGAAAGATTTTATTAGCCTATTATATAGCAGTTAATTTGATTTCATAATTTTAGATTTTATAGATAATGGATGACATAGAGAAAAGCATTGGACTCAGTTAAAGAAAAGTTGTATGCACAAATTTTTCAAACTCAAACATACCTATAGATGAACTTTGCCCCATAGTAAGATTATTAAAGATATGATGCATGGTAACATAAAATCCCTATATAATATTAATTAAGGCTACTGGAATCATTGTGCCCTTAAATAGTTTGTAATGTATTGTCAAGCATTTGAAAACAATGAGTATAAGAACTGAGGATTCCATGTACCAGAAGGAGTAGACAGGAAAGTATACAGCAAGATATCTAAGTATAAATATAGAAACTTTAGATTTAGTTGTGTTAATGATTTTCATATGATAAACTTCTTTCTATAAAATTTTCTTATATTATTAAAAATATTTTATTTCAATTCTATTCTTCTTTTATAAACAAAATTAAATTTATGTAACTATATGAAATCACTTAGGATACTTCAACTTATTTACTGAATATTTACAATATTTGACTCCCACAAAACAACTTAAATACTTTCTATTATACTGCATGGTTTCTTATTTTTAAGAAGAGATACTCGTATATGTACTAGAAAACCTCTTATGCTCGTTTAAAAAATTAATATAAAATTTATGTTTTATTGGTCAAAAACCTGCACACTACATTACAAATACAGTCGCCAATAGAATTTCCCATTGTTCATGTGTGTTTCTTGTGCGAACCCCAATAATTATGACCCAATAATTATGAACTTTTCTATTCATCTCAATTGGAGGATGATATATTCACGATTATGGATTCCACTACCATTTATATACACATGCAAGTAGAAGAAATTATAATAAATTTGGACAGATTATTTTATTAGATGAATAAGTGCTTGCTAACGGCTCCATTACCTTGGAAGACAAATCTAATTGTTTTATCGGAACGCAACAATCGATATATTCCTTCCATTGAAATGCCTTCTTGATTAATTAGTCTTAATTTTTTTTATTTGAATCCTAATAATTTATGGATGATGTTACATGATTGATGTTTCCCCTAGTACAAGCAATAAATCAAGCATATACAAATATAAATATACCCACATGACATAATACCTCCATGAGTGCAAGTGGATATAAATATGGATCTTAATTAATTAATTAATAATTAATAGTTGAATTTCAATTTAATGGCTCAGCATATGTTTAACTCAACAAAGAAAAACAAACCAAGTTGATTCAAGAAAGATTTAGTGTTTTGTGAATAGAAATAAATTATTAATTAGTTTTGGAAATGCATATCTTTGTGGTTAAATAATCAGTTTAGAACAAATGTAATTTTAAACTTATTCACTTTTATACCTTTGATCAATGGTAAAAAATTTTTGGAGCTCAACCACAAGTTCATGTTAACATGAAGTGTTTGATAACTCCATTGCGTTAATAATCATAAAGGAAGACCCACTTTCCCAACATGCACATTGCCCACAAGTTTAATACTATATATATACTAGTCAACCTAGGTAAATGATTTGCATAATCAAACAATGGGGTTTAAGAAATTATAGTTTCTTCTTTAGTCAATTTCACAAGGCAATTTAAGTAAAAATATAATAATAATAATAATAATAATAATAATAATAATAATAATAATAATAATAATAATAATAATAATAGTTGTCAATTGCAAGACATTCAGAACATAAGGTATTTGAAAAAGAATTAATTTAATAGTTGATATTGAAAATATTAATAGCATTAATTTTTAGAGATGTAAAATGACAAAAAAAAATGCATAACTGATTAATCACTTGCCAAATTATTAACTATAAATGTTCGAACAATTGAAAATTGATCATATATTTTGTTTCAAATCATGTTTCGTATTATATTTTAATTTTATTTATCAGTAAAGATAAAATATCTATTAAAAATTAAAATAAATAACATATTATTAAAGAACAGAAAACTAATTTAGATAAATGAGGCGTTGTGAGAAAAATACAAAAGATAAAAACTAAGAAAAAAGAACACTTGTATGTCTTAACAGTATTTGAGGTAATAAAATAAAAAGGTTTTAGTTACTTGATGAAAAGTATTAAAAAAAAACTCCAACTTTATCAAAAAAAATTTAATTATTTTTACGAGTTTAATATGTTGATAAATACGCGGAACTAAAAATTCATTTCAAATAATTGAATCTTCTTAAATTGTTTCTTCTTAAGAACTAAAAAGATTTGTGACGAGGTTGAAGCAGCTAATATATAATACAACTTGTTCAAAAGTTTGGATGTGAATCTGTAGTTAATTTTGGAAATGTTTTGACTTGTTCAGTGTTCATGGACAAGTTGAAAAGAAAATTAATTTATCTTACTTGTACTTTACTGAAAAACTCAATAGAATTATTTATTTTTACTTGCATTTGACTCAATAATCAAGTTGGTCCAACTTGTGGATATAATATACCAATCCAAAATTTATTAATAGGTAAATTATAAATTTGAATATGAATAACTTAAAATTATATATACAGTAATTTATATATATATAAAACAAATAATATGCATACAATACAATATCATGTAAAAAAAATTATCTATCAAACAAAAATTCTGATTATTAATATAATATTGTTAAAATAAGTATAAATTTTGAAACAATCTAATAATTTAGTTGGAATGACACATATCCATTCTCAAAATACATTAAGTTTTTAAACACAAATACATTAGAATGAACTGACTTATGTATGAAAGAATTCCTGAATAATCTTGATTTTCTTACAGAGAAAAATTGAAGCAAAAATTTGTTTACAACAACAGTCTAATTTATAATTATCTGGGTAACAATTTGCAACAAATCATTCATATGTACTTTTATATACACAAATCAACATGCAGTGGAGGAAAACATTCATTTATTTCCAGTGATTAAAAGTTCTGAATCTTGAAGTGCTGTCACTACAAACATAAAACTCATTTGCTTTTGACATGCAAAATTATTAGATATAAACACATCTCAATCAAGTGTTGCTTTCACCACTTTTATAGTTAATTTATATAAACAAGAGAAATTTTAAACAGTAAATTGTTAATAACCAAGCACATCAACATCTGAGATATGGTTCAATTGAGTGGTTATAGAGAATATATGAGGGCCAGTTTTAGACAGTGTTGCAATGTTGGTGCTTTCTGCAAAAACAAGATACAGAGACATGTGTCCCCGGAAGTTGTTTGCTCAACATCACAACACATACATAAACACAAGACCTTGCAACTAAACTATGTATATCCCAACGTTGTAAAGTGTTTCTTCCCCACCGAGCATATGTTTCCTATGCCTTCAACACCCCACACGTGATGCCACTTGTGCCCTACCATATCACATTCCTTCAACTTCATCTTCTTCTTATACTTTCATCCTTAATTTAAAACTAATTAAGATCTAACTCAACCTCCAAATATTCTGTCTAAACCAAACAAAATTTAGTTTGTTTCTTTTTTTTTTCAACCCTGGAAAAAATAAGTTTTTTATTGACTTTTTTACTGATTTTAAATATATAAAAGTGATAATTTTTTTATTTAAAAAAAAAAAAAAACCTTTATTACATTAGAAATATATGAGTGTGGTAAAGATTTATTTAATAAAAAAGCATTAGTATTTCTAAAGAGTGTCGTTTCTAATAATATTTTTTGATATAGAAATCGTTTATCTTATAATGAAACATTATTGTGTCTTTCTAACTTTTGTGAAGGTAAAAGAAATGTGCTGCTTTTATGTTTGAAATCAATTTTAGATTGTTGTTGATGTTAACTTTCTTTTATTAACTTCTTATATTTGTAAGCAAGAAAAAAAAAGGATTAATGTTATTTAATTTATGCATGTGCTCACCCGAAAAACTGAACATTAGAGAGCAACTTTCCAATGTACCATCATCAAAATCACAATTATGAACAAAGAAATCAGCTATAATCAACATTTTCTGCCATGATTCAGCTTAGTATGGCATGTTCAAATTATTTAACCTTTACAAATTTTTTTAATTAACAAAGAAACCACTCGCTTAAGAAAACACCACCCTTAGTATTCAACTGGTTCAATAAGGTATAGCCTTATTTATACAAGTGTGAGAAGAACAAGAGATCTCATAATATTTATATAAGCTCAAATCTCATGATAGATTTTTAACAATTTTAATATCACATTAAAATAAATTAAAATCTAACTCATCCTTGTAAACCAACTCAGCTAACTGAGATAAAATTTATCCTCACCAAAATATAGTCTTACCTTTAACTAATATAGATCAACTCAATAAGAAAGTGAGTTTTACTTGTACTTATATAATGAATATTAGTCATAATTTAAGATCTTAAAAAAGAACTACTTTTTACACACTAAAAGAAAATTTTTAGAAAAATAGAGCATTTTCTTTTTTAATTAAGTTTATAAATAGACTAACTTGGAATTTAATTGAAAAAAAGGTACATATTAGTGATATAGTTAACATTTTTTTTTCTTCTTGTGAGGGATATAATAAATAGATATTCTCACTGAAAAGTAATTAAGGAGAGGGGTTGATACTGTTAAAAAAATAGTACTTTTGATTTTCTTGATCAATACTGTAATAATAACTGTTAGTATTCTCTCTTTTTTCATAATGATAATTTTGCTTTTGCTAAAGTTTTTATGATTATAAATAGTAAATTCAAAATTCATGAAATATTCTTTTTTTAAGGTTAGAGGTATAGTTGCATATGTGCAGCAACATTGACAAGGCCATTAATTCAAATCAATGATGGAAGTAAAGTGGGAAGTGCATTTTTTATTTTTTTCCTTTACTGAACTACTGTTAAAAGAAGCATATGGGAGAAGTGTCTTAGCTACCATTTTAAAATCATGATGTTTAGGAGATAAATTTTTGAAAGAATTTTCAGAAATGCATTACACACGAGGTCGTTCTGAATATTAAAAGAGTAAAATGGAAAAGGTGCCTTATCTACCATTTTAAAATCATGAAGAGAGATTATATATATATTATCCCTATTCTAAATTCTCCTGCAAACCATCCTTATTTTCTGGAAACCATTCTTATTTTAAGAGGTATAATAAATAAATCCGTAACTCAAAGTCATGATTCTATTTTTGGGAGAAATTTTTGAAAGAATTTTCAGAACTGAACTACTGTTAAAAAGGTAAAGAAAAAGCATAGAAAAGTGCCTTAGCTATCATTTTAAAATCATGAATATATATATATTTTTTAAATTCTTCTCAAAATCATTTTTATTTTAGGAGATAAATGTTACTTTTACGTGGAAAGAGTTTAACAAGAAATTCAGAAACCGAACAAAAAGAAATGATGGTGACTGAAGTAGTAATAGTTTCTTTTACTTTTGTTTTTCTTTTAACTTTAGGTGTGTGATTTGTAGTTTCCTGATCTGGGATGTTGTAATAGGATGTGGAGATAAAGGAGAATCAACCACCATCCTTTTACTTGCAGACCTGGATAGAGAATCAACCCTTTTACTTTCTGTTCTTTCAGTTCGTTATTGAATTATTAGCTTATATCACAACCCACTGGTTGCTAATTGATTGAAGAATAGATATTTAGCAATTTAGAAGAATGAGTTATAAAAAGATTTAATCAAGATAATAATTTCTAAATCCTAACTTTCCATAATTAATATTGTAATTACATATACTCCAGACTAATTTTTTTTTATTAATTAGAATTCTATTTATCTTAATTTCTTGTCTGTATATCTTAACAAACACCATTTTAAGACTCTATTCATTACCTTTCTTCCATTACTAATAGACCATTAGAAATGATATAATGTGTACAAAGTACCATTGAAAGTATAGAGAACATGCACAACAAGATGAGAAGTTCTTCGAATTCATCGTAAGTTCGCAAGATGAGGTTCAATTATTGCAATAAAAACGTGTATATATATATATATATATATATATAGTTTAAACACCAAAACACAACTTGTTTACTTCTTCATTCTCAAAACTTAATTCCTCGGTGGCAGTTTTTAGGAACCACACATTTTATTTTGTTTATTGTATCTCAGGCTTCTGATTCAACTAAAACTGGTAAATTGAAGGATAATTGGCTTCGTTCTGCATGGTAATGCTGCCCACATACAACAGTTCTACCAACCTCCATTTCTTTTTACTGAATTCATAATCCAAAATTACGTCATTTAGGCATCCAGTGGCAAAACTTTCACATAAGTTAATGGTTATACATGAATAGACCAATTAAATAGGAAAGATACAACATGCTCTCCCTATATGTACGTTGGCTGGATGCAGGACCAAAACCTAAATGATTGTGTAGCTCTCCCAACGACCAAAATGAAAATCTAAGACAATGGTAAAGGCCCATGGACCCCAATCTACCACCTCTCAGAAAAAAGGGGTGAACAAATTGAAAAAGTCAATCCTAAGACATAATAATTGAGGTAAAATTATACACATTTGCAAACCAAATAAATATCGCAGATGGGAGGGAGAAATCATGCAAATAAAATACATGGAGTGTAGAGTTTTCCATAACCCGCACCAAAACTGTGACCGTTGTTGCCGCAAACTGCAACGCGGTCGTTTCTGGGTGTGTCAAATGCCGTTTGGTTTAATAAGCATCCAAACTGGGTAACACGCATGTCTCTTGGCCTCTGTCTCATGGATGCATTCGACTTTATCAGATAGTGAGATCTTTAAATGCCTCTAGTTTCCCGTTTGATGTGATGTGGTTAATATTCTCACTTTCAGAGTTCTTACGTGACTGGTTGAAGGCCGAGTTGGGAGAGGCAGAGCTGTGTCTTCCCTCAAAGTACGTAGAATATGGAAAGTAATCCGCACATCGCACCTTCCATCCTGCAAGAGTACATACAATTTTATTGCACTATTACAAATATAAATAAGAAAATGGAATTAAAATATAAACCGAGAACAACACTAAATTTGAGTATAAAAAGATTAAAATAACTAAATGTTTTAGCAAAAGATTATCATCTCCTTTAGCCCCTTTTTCCTTAAAAAGAGGAAATCATGTCTGCTTCAAAAGCAATTAGTAATTTTAATCTTCAGGAGGTAAAAAATTTTCAGCGCAGGAAAAGGAACTCGAAACACATTATTCGTGGAAATAATAAGTATCAGCGGCAAAAAAATATCACGTGCTAAAATTACCATACGCAATGCTCCTTACGTTCAAGCCATCCAACAGAAAAATTATTCAGGCAACCCAAAAGTCCAAGTTATACTTACTCAATGCAGCATCCTGATCAGCAAGAACTGTTCCAAGAAGATTGTGAACCGCAATACAATCTTTAAGTTTCCATTCCCTGATTGGTCCGAGTGCTCCATTTCTAGCATTAAGATACGAATTGAAACACACATTAATACCATTACTAAAATATGAAAAAGCTAAAATGAATCTAGAAAAGAAACAAAGAGATTAAGCTCATAAATCACATACACAAACAAACAAGAACATTGACAAGTCAGAGTCCATAAATTATAGGAGATACATACATAAGCAACAATTCAGGCACAATATTTTAAAAGAAAAAAATGTCATTTTTTTTTAACCTCCTCGTTTTAAAGAATCCTAGTATTGCTTTTTTGGTAATCTCTACACTTTATCTGAGATCCAGTATGTATTTCACTTGGGCATCTTGACCCTTGTTTCCATCTCTGGAATAAACAAAAAGACTTCACCACCTTTTAAAAATTAAAATTAGAAACAAAGACTCGGAACTGTCTTATACAGAAATACTGTTTTGCATTTGGGGAAGAAACCAATTCATCTTCTCCTCCAAAAAAAATAAATAAATAAAAACTTCTCTTCACTCACTGTTCCCCAACTCTATCTGTCTCTCTCCTAAACCACTACTTTTAAAATTCTTATTTTTTACTTTAACTTCAAAAAGAATGTGTTGAATGAGCATGATAACATCACTTAAAATGTTGTAATGCATTACCTGGGAACAATGTTATTTGTTGACTCTTCAATGAACTTAACAGCCTCAGATTTTCTGTTTGAATCCAAAATGTGCAAGATTTCTACAAAAGCGGCTCTATGCATCAAAGAATCTGCAAACAGAAACAAAATTAAGAAATCTTAATAAAGAAACTTGAAAGATATGCATTGCCGTGTTGACGATAAAGTTCACTATGACCTTTGTGTTTTTCAAGGACAGAGTTGTTTGCCTCAAAAAGGGATTTCTCATGCACCTGGCTGCAAAAAAGAAAGCAGATGAAGTTAAAATCAAATGATAATCATAAAATGAATAAGAATTATAGATTCGAGTCCCCAAGAAAAACAAAAGGATGAAAAATTCTGAATTAAGAACCTAATATTTGGGCGCTCAGCCTCTAAGACGCTCCAAATCAGTTTCTCACTGTCAGTCACTGGAGCATTCATGGATCCCACTTTATGGAAGAATTTAATCTGCAACATATGGACCGAATAAATCCAAGTAGAAAGAGGTTTTTCCTCCTTTGGTGTGTTTGATGGAGAAAAGAACAAAGAGAAAAATGGGAAAAAAGAAATCGAAAAATAGACTAGGAGTAGCTGGTACAAATCCTATCGTACATTTTTTCTTTCGATTGCCAATGTGCCATGTGCCTTTCATGAAATTCTTGATATAGACAAGGATTTAAAGTAAAGCAATTATAAATACTGTTTTTTGTTACTAATTATTATTAATCCTAGTACTGTTATATAAAAAACATGGGTTCGTGGGCGATTATTATGAGATTAAATTGTATTATTATTTTTAGTTTAGTATGAAAATATTACAATAGTAAATTTTCTAATTCCAGTAACATGGAATGGAACTAATGTATTCTTCAAAAAAGACACCATACCAAGCAACGATGAGAATCAGGGTGTTCAGAGTCCAATCTCAGTAACTGCTTCACAGCCTACAATCCCTCGGAGAAAGAAGAGTAATTACTTAAATATGAAGAAAATTAAGCTAGATAAATTAAGTTACTGGGCTCCTCCTACCTGAAAGGCAAGCAAAGTCTTTCGTTTCCTTGTATATAATTCAAAAGAGAGCAAGTGTGTCTCCAATGAATCAGGGGAATTCTTCTGCAGCAACTTCAAGTATCTAGTAGCTTCTGACAGTGGATCTTCAACCTAAGTAGGGAAAAACACAAGGTGAAGTTCTAAAATGAATATGTAAAGAAACATTCTAACGTTGAAATTAGCGTGTTTAATACTGACACTATTATGCTTTATTTATACAAATTTTAATTTTTTTAAACAAGTAATGCACATACGTTTTTTAACATCAGATGTACTGTAGCATTTTAACTTGTCAAAGTCCATACAATTTTCTTTTACAAGAAAATTCATTTGAAAAAAAAATACAAAAGACCACCACAAATGTTATTCAGATTTATATAATGAATCAAAACCCTATATAAACAATCCACGCTATGCAAGTATGTTTGCAACTCCGTGCTCCTGAATCCTGATTAGCACAGTAGAAAAAAATTATTTGCATAGTGTATTTCTGAAACCCTTTCATTTTCTATAACCATACGGTCTCCCACTCCGCACATAATAATGCTATTATAACATACGGTGATGATTAGATGTTTACAGTTTTTCTACCAAGACCCGAACAGCAAATATGCATGGTGATCTATAGCTACTCATCTACATGATCTTATGCAGAAAATTTTTATTCTGAGCACTAAATAAAATTTTAAAACAGCCGAATAAGAATTTAAGATGTAATCCTAATAGACTCAACATTACTCAGGTATAATCGATATAATTAGATATTGTCAGGTATTCTAATAGACATTGAATGCATTAAATTTGAACCTGCAACAACTTCTCCCCGTTTGGATCAGGATCAACAGGTTTTACATGCCGCTTCCCAGACTTCGATACCCCACTTGCACTTAACTCTTCATTCTTTTCTTCTGCCTCCTAATAACAAATGTAAACAACAGGATCAGTACCTTCCCCACAGGCAGTTCAGCAGAAACTAAAGAAACCGACTACAATACTTTTTTGGCTCTTGCTTCTGCCTTCCTCTGTTTTTGCCTCATTTTCTTCTTCTGAGAAGGAAGCAACTTTGACATGTTATCATCTTCCTCTGCTGTAGACTTTGGGGGAGAATCATGCAACTTAATATAGCATCTGCAACTCAGAGTGTCACGTTTATGAGATCATAAAACAATCAGAACTCAGAAGTAGATAGCTTTACTAGTACTAATTAAGGCAGAACAGACAACAGTCCTTAAGGATCTTTTCAGGATATAAAACCAAATATTAACACGGAACTTGGACTTGCTTAAAAAAAAAAACTCTCGCTCTTGCATGTAACAATAAAGAAACTTCAAAAAAAAAATCACTAGTTTCCCATATGCATATGCATTGGACCTCAGCTTTTAACTCCCATGATAACCCAGTTAATTAAATCACCATACAATACTAACAGATATAACTCATTAAGGATAGCACAATGCCAACAAACGACAAGGTATTCACCTGATAGCCCCAGCTGCTGCTTTGTGAAAATATGAATGTGAATGCAATTGGTCTTGAAATTTAAGCATTTCCACATAAGTACGCAAAGTCATTTTCCGTAAGCAGTAAGAATGAAAATCAAATTGGTCCTCCGTGATATCAGCATAATGCTTCTCCACTGCTAAAAACTTTTTGAGTGCCCGTCCAAGATCACCCTGGCGCAAATAACTTTCACCCGAGGCAAGCTCATACCTTCCAAAGGTAGAAGTGACGCATTAAGTAATTAAAACACAGCAGTCATTAGATAGTGCAGAATGTTCAAATATCATGTTATACCAACCACATGCACTGCATGTCATGAAGGTTATTGTGTTGATCCCCATCCTTTGTGAACAATACAGCAGTTTTTTCAGCCAAAGAAACCTTTGTATCAAAGGAACAGATATGAATAAAGCAGATCAGAAATGAAAATGGTAAATCACAATGCCTGTGTAGCTAACATCCAAATATAACCAAAAGATAGACAAAAACCTGATCAGCCTGCAGCATCCGCTTAACACACTCACTATTAACATAACGATCAGCAAGATCCATACACCTAGCTTCATCAGCAAATGCAGCAGCAGCAACCAAATCACCAGCATGCTTCAGTATCCGACTCTGTTTTACAGATAGAAACAACAATCATTCAATTTTGTTATATATTGAATTATGTATCACAATTTGTAAAGCTAAATATCATTTCAAATTATGTATCACAATTTGTACAGGATCATACAATTTAGATAAAGCTAAATATCATTTCAAATATATCACATAGAGGATATAGTGTTCAATGTAATATTTTTAACTATTGAAGTAAAACTATATTAGTTTCTACTCCAATATGAACCTAGAAATGGATAAAATAAAACATCTTAACCATAAATCTTATAAAACAATTATTAGCTATATATGTGCTTGCAAAGCCTATATTTTATTGAATGCAAACAGGTCAATGAAATAATCAAATAGTGCATGCATTGAATATGTGGGTGACAAACAAAGTAGCGGAATAATCAAATAGGATAAGTTCAGAAATGCTCCTTTAATTCCTTTCATCTAACAATTTAAGTATATGATTTTTTAATTTTTCACAAAAATTGGTAAAATTAAAATTAACAATTAAAAGAATAGCAATTCATTAAATCATGTGATTTATATTGACATAAAATTGAACAAATTTATTCAATTATCATAAGAAGAAAGTCATTTAAGATTCATCTTAACGTTCAAATCAAACACGTAGCAGAATTCTATCGAAGGATAGGATTTCAATTGTGAAGGGTTTATCATATAACAAAAGGACTAGAAAGAAATGAGGAGAAGAGTTCATAACTCCAACAAACCTTGACAGAATATAGATCAATGACTGTGGGTGTATGTTCTATAGCTTCATCAATTTTAGAAAGAGCAATTTCAAATTGACCCCGCCTGTCATAATGCTGCACCAGTACAAATTTTCTTAGTAAAAAGGTGATAATTACCCTAAACCCTAAATCAAAATAATAGCCACCCACCTGAGCCAATAGAAACAAAGTCCACATTAGAGTTGAAGGGGGTTCTTTGTCCGTCCTGTGAAAGAGAAACATTGGTTATAAAACACAAGAAGCGAATTCAAAAGTACCAATTATTAGGGCCTTAGCAATATCATGGCCTTGTGGGTAGGGATGTTTCCAGGGTTTCATTTTGGTGATTTGCTTATGGTTGTTCCAAGGAAATTTTAAGTGAATGTGTTTGTCTTGAAGTTCTCCTCTTCATGCAAAGAGCGAATCAAGAAAAAGATACTAACATAGGCACTGTATAAACATTTTACTTCATTCATGTGTTACACACAAAAGTAAACACATATTTTACCCTCCAGGATATTGGCCTGACGTCCTAATTGACTGCTCTAACTCGAGAATAAGTTGTTCCAAAATGTCTGCCTGTACAAAGTTAAAGGAAAAGGAAACAATCAAACCCCACAATATCAGTAATCTCCAGCCTCAAATGAATGGCAGAAAAAAACACGCATATGAAATCTCAAACGCTCAATAGTATAAATACGTGACAAGACTAACCTTCCCAGGGTGATTGTATAAAGATGATAGATCAGAGAACAGAGAGGGAACTCCCTAGAAACAACACCAAAAGATATCCCAATCAATTTTGAAACAACTAAGCTAGACATAATAAAATATGAAAGGGAATTTTGTAAACCTTGGTTAGCAGAGGCCTAATATAATTGTCTGCTGCTTCTCGAAATTTGTCACCTTGTAGAAAATCTAGTGGTATTCTCTGAGAAATAAAAAGATAAAAAAGATACTTCCTGAATTGGTATATATCTTCCTGAATTGTTATACGAGAGAAAAAAAAAAACTAAAAACACCATGGTCACAAACATATTATGCTAATAGATATTAAAATCCATGTTTTCTCAGTATTTACCATAAAGGAAGAAAATTAGAAAATTCCGTCTCATAATAAATTAATTAGCAATGAAGCAATATTTGGATGGCTGAACCCATTTCCAAAAAAGGGATGTAATGAATATATCACAACTCACTGTGATACAAAGACACGTGTGTGTGTGTGTGTGTGTGTGTGTGTGTGTGTGTGTGTGTGTGTGTGTATATATATATATATATATATATTACAAAGATAACATGGTAGATATATTAGCTAAGTGATAACTGTAATACATGATTGGCAGATGTTAAATAGCAGGTAAAAACAACTGCAATAACAATACAAAGCCTTACCTTAACAGCAGAAGACCACTTGTATTGTTGTACAAGTGTTTTGTACAAGGAATCTAACTGGTCTATTTGATCAGGCGAGTACTGCCCATCTTCTAAATATAGTCCAACACACTTTTGGAGTCCTTCATAGTATCTGAATAGTAACATGAATCACTAAAACTCAGTTTCAACAAGCATAAATAGACAAAATGAGCAATATCATACACACAAATACAGTGTAGACAACTGTAAATAACATATAAAACCAAATAGAACAATATTTAAAAGAAAAACAAATTTAAAGCAATTCTGCCACTGAATCAAAATCATCACCTCATCAATTTACGGGATAGTAATCAAAAAGATTTTAATTTCAATTAAAATTAGGACAAGACATGCACTCATATCATATACAAAAAAATACAGTGCAGATAATGTATCAAACCGAATAGAACCAAGTTTAAAACTATTCTGCAACTGAATTAAAATCATCCCCCTCATCCATTTACACCAAATGGCTAATTAAAAAGATAATAATATCTCTTACGACAAGACATGCACTGCTTATCCTAATCTAATTTCACACAGAACCCACCTTAAGACGTCAGGTAAACAACAGTTTCCAGTACCAAACTGAGGCACATAAAAAGAGAGAAAAAGTGAAAAGAAAAAAAAAAAAAAAAAAAAAAAAAAAAAAAAAAGTTAAAAAATTTTAAAAAAAAAAAAAAAAAAAAAAATTAATTTTTAAAAAAAAAAAAAAAATAATTAAGATGTTTTGTACCCACACAAATTTTTATAAAAAATTTTCATTTAGTAATAATTATAATTTATTTTAAA
>Ga0099825_1000634_pt1 | contig 39112 bp, 12 predicted proteins | sample SiratroredBW_FD_76838 | JGI IMG/M metagenome (GOLD analysis project Ga0099825, IMG submission 76838) | Root nodule microbial communities of legume samples collected from California, USA - Siratro red BW | ecosystem: Host-associated > Plants > Roots > Nodule | place: USA: California | collected...
AAAAAAAAAAAAAAAAAAAAAAAACTCCAATCTACTTTGACATCATCGTTAACAAAAATTGATAAGTTGAACAAGATTTGTAATTCTAGTACAAAATTCAAATATATAACGAGTTTTAATAAAAAAATTAAAGAAAATTTTAAGTCAAGAAAATCATTCAAATTCTAAAATTAACAATATTGAATGGTAGAGTCTACAAAACATTTTATATATCATAAACCTTGTACTGATAAGGTTCAGCTGACAAGTCTTTTAAAAATTAATTTTTAAAATATTTTGAAGGGTAGAAAACAAATATAAGATTCGATAAAAATTCTATAAAAAAAAATTTAAAAAACAATTACAAGACCCAAAATCAAAATTACAAAAATAATATAAAAATTATATCATAACTTCAAGTCTCTATCATGTCCTTTATTTTGTTTCGTTCATGATGTCGTCAGGTAAGGTGTTTAGTGTTGGTTGAATAGCAAGGTGTAGAGAGTCCTCTAAAACCTCCTTTGGGTTATTGGATATTTAGAGATCCTTCAATTGAATGATTTTATCCTTTAAAAGTTTTAATTCAAAATTACTTTTGATTTTGTTTGATTTATAGTTTAATTATTATAATTAGAGTTGAAACTTACATACATGAATATTATGATATATAACCTTGTTGAATTGATGAATAGGTAAACGTCGTTAAACTTGGTTGTTTTTTATACATCAGAAATTTTATTCAATTTTGACACGTGGTTTAAAGACTCATATTTTCTAGTGACTGTGATCCGTTGCATTAGAATTCTCATATATCCACTTTTCTGGTTGTCAGTTTTTATAACTAGATTTTGCTTGGAAGTGGACAAGGTTTAAGTGTGAGTATTTGATGAACCCAATTTATTTACACTTTTATAAAAATTCTTTGAACTTTTTATCTTTGTTTTTATGCAAAAGTATTTATTCTTAACTTAGTTTCAGTAAATAAACCTTAAAAGAGAACTTAATAAAAATTATCTTAATTGTGTATTTTGATTGAGGTGGATAAAGACTCAAATATGAAAAAAAAAAACTTTTAATTTATGAGTCTTTCTCAACCAACTTAAATCTAAAAATCATCGGAATAAACCTTCAATTTCTAAATAATAAGATAAACTAACAATTTGCCCAGTAAAAGAACCATGCTCTCTCAATGCATTTGCTCAAGAGAAAATAAAATAATAATTTAAGAAGGTTTTATACATTATTTGATCTACACACAACTTAAAAAAAAAAAAAAAACAAGCCATAAGTACAAAATTGTCTTCAGATGGATTGTTGTTTAACTACTATACAAAGGAACTTGTAAAGTTAGTTATTAGTTCCTTAGAGTTAGTTTTCATATTTTTTGCAATTTTTATAATTCTTAGTTCTCTATATCTTCAGTAAAAACTTTCATCTACTCTTTGAAACAACTTTCAAATTCAACATCAATTCAAGTTCTTCTTATTTTCAAGTTCTATTTCATTTATTTTTCTCGTTAGCATCTTACTTTTAATTCATGTAATTTAGTTTTATGCACTAATTTTTTTTCATGGATATCTAAATTTCTAGGTTAATTTTCTCTTTTTTTATTCTGGGTTTATTGAATAAGATTTGATTTTTATAGTTTTAAATGTTCATATTTCAATATTCTCAAGGTTTAATTGATTATTTTAAACTCTCAAATACATGTTAAATTAAATTTAGGATTATTTCATAACTCTAAAACAAATTGAAATGGTTTATCAATTTTTATTAGTTCTTTAAAATTTAATCATATTTAGGAATATACATGTATGTATTGCTTTTTTGTATTTTTTTTTTTGTTTTTTACAAATAGTCTTAGAAATCAATGACATACAATGAAATAAGGAAAAATTAAAGAGTCAATTTTTACTTTTATTAGACTTTAATTCTACTTTTTAGAAAAATAAAAAAAATTACCTTAATTCTAAGATTCAAGTAAAAGTGAGATTAAACACTATCGTTTCTTGTGAATACAATCTAAGTTAATCTCTAGTGGTACATTATGTAACACCATATAAAATTTATCATATAAGAATCATATAAAGTTTTAATATAAAACATTACACAACCAAAAAATAATCTAGTGCAGAAAACCCAATTAATATTGTTTATTAGGATCCCTCTCTTGTACAACGTATCACGGGTTAGAACTTTACTATGCAGCATCCTTCATGCACACAACTGGACAGTGGACAGGTCTTTAGACCTTCACAATTTCTCAAAAACCTCGTTATTCTGCCCACCAGCAGCCTTTACTAAGGTATTATAAGCTTCTCTTACTTTATATTAAGCATGAGCAGTCTCTACCCAAACCAATTGATCCTGTGCATCTATTCTCATGGTACAATCTTGAATAAGTTATAAGAACTCCTCTACTATTGATTTTTCCCAGTCAAAACAATCTTTTCTCCATTCCCAAATTGGCGCATTCCATGCCCCAATGTCACCTACCTTCCTTCCTATTTGATTTACAATTTGCAATAGTCTAGGATACGTACTACTTAGAGGATTTTCCCCAATCCACAAGTCTTCCCAAAAAGATATTCCACTCACATTTCCAACCAGCCACTTAATATTAACATTAAACAAATTCCCATTAGCCCCTTTACCACATATGCTTCTTAGGTCTCTCCATCATCTAGATTCACTAGGCTTGTTAGTATTACTATCCAAACTCTTCCAAGATCCTTATTTTGACATGATGATATCCCGCCATAGCCCCTTATCTCCCTTACCTAACCTCTACTTCCACTTGCCTAAGAGGGCCTTATTGAAGTAAGCTAAATCCTTAATTCCTAGACCACCACTTTCCTTAATCTTACATCTCATTTCCCACTTAATCCAAGTCATCTTTTTTCCTTCATACCCCATCCCCACAAAAACTACCTTTATAACTTTGTTACCTCCTTACACATGGAATGAGGCATTTTAAAGATAGACATAAGGAAAAGTGGCATGGAGAACAAGACATATTTAATAAGGGTCACTTTACCTGCCAAATTTTTATTTCCATCTAGAGAGTTTCTTCTTAATCTTTCCATCTTCAAGAACATAATTATTGTTCATTTAATCTTTAGAAATAATATCTTCATGTGTTTAACAATATTTTCATTGACTCATTGAATAGATAATGCGTTATTTATGTATCAATATTCAAGAATGAAAGGTTCTATTTTCTTATAAAGATTTGAGCTATAAAAAGATAACTTTACAAAATATATTTCATAGAGATATTCCTTGAATTTATGTGTTCTATAAAATTATTTTCACTATCAATTGATTCTTTAAAAGATTTTATGAATGTTGCAGAAATAAAATGTTACTTTATATAGAAACTTACTGCATTATAGGTTATCTTTAGGTTGATTTCAATAAACTTGAAATTAAAAAAGTATATTCTTTTATCTATTAAATGTTTTTTTTATTACAACTGAATTGTCTGTTTTGCTTATCAGTGATTAAACTGATGCAAATATATTGATTAGCTTGTCATATGAAGCATAAGTATTAAACGTTTTTTTTAACACGCAATATAAGTTTTATACAACACACAAAAAAGTTCATAATAATTCATGGAATTCAAATACGTATTATATTTACTGACAATCAAGTTATTTTCCTATGAAATAGTCTAGTGCATATAAACATGTAATAGATTTTAACATACTTGATTTCATAAATTAGTGATAACCATTGGAAAGTTGATAAAAAGTCCAACATTTATGTGGGAAATATATGTATACATGCAAACAAATTTTAGTTTCATTGAAATATTTAAGTTAGTTGATGCATACATGCAACAAATTTTAGTTTCATTGAAATATTTAAGTTAGTTGATGTCGTTGTCTCCAATAACTTCATGGCTCGAAACGAGTAATATTAGAGTCTAAGTCTTCAGTTCTATTGTGACATACGTCAAATAACAACTTTCATTACAAATTGACGAATTGAGGCATTAAAATACCTCTTTTTTAATGGCTATTTGTTTTTAAAGCATTATTTAATTTTTAAAATCATTATGGATATCGCACATCATTCTAACGAACACATATATTATTACTATTACTTCGAATTTAGTCTTGTAGATATTTGAGATGATTTTCATTCAAATTATTTATTTTGAAATCATTATTTAACTTTTTTAAGAAATAATTAATCCATGGATGATAATTAGTATTTCTCCATTTAAATAAAAAAAATATTAAATAATAATATAATTTAATATTAGTAAGATGAAATGATTGTATTCTTTGTTTATGAAAACATAAATAAAGTAATTATAAACTACTTTACTTAAACTATTTTAGATTATCTTGACTAAAACATTTACCCATTACATTCTTTTCATAATTTATATGTGCTTATGGTAAGAATCTAAATTACCAAAATTATACATTTTTTAAGGTAAGAAGAAGATAAAAGCCCTATTTTGTAAGAAAAAAAAATGAATGTAATGCCACAAGGTGATTTTTGTTTGTGCAATAAAATATTCAATGCTAAAATATTTTTTTATTTCTATTTAAAAACATGTTCGACCGTGCTGAATAATGTATGTAAATGATAACATAAAAATATATAAATAACATTAATTGATATGTGTGGTAAGTGGTAGTAAAAATTAAAGAAATTTAAATTGGAATACATCAATATTTTGAGCAAATATTCATGGAAGGAGGGAGTCCTGGTTGCCAATTGAAAGGAAAGGCTAAGTTAAGGAGTATTATAATTCAGCAAAGGATGGGCAGGACTTTGAGCTCAATGGAAATTTAATGTTTTAGAAATATAAGGTGAAATGAACTTAAAAAAATCTTAAAACCATTTTACAAATGAATAAACAATAATCTTTGAATTAGTCAATCTTTTAAGTGAAAACTAATTTCAGTTTTTACAGTTATATTTAATATTCTTTAAATTTTCAAAAACGTATAATGTTTTTTTATCAATAATAAAAATTATAATTAATGAAAACACAAATAGAATGCTTTAAAAAAATTATATAATATAAAAATAATATACATGAAAGTATACTTGTGGACCATATGTTAATTGGTGCAGTTGCAACAAACGAACTATTGAATTTATTAGATAGATATTCTGGATATTTATTTTATTGCAAAAGAAGATATATTGAAAATAACATTTTTATGTCTTTGGACATTTTGAATCTATGAATGATTGGTATCGTCTTTTCTTTAAAAAAAAAATACTAAAGCTACTTATCAAATATCAACTTGATTTTAGTATCTAATTGGAAGTTTTATGCAAGTGCATTTAGATAACATTTTTATAAAGTCAAACGTGAAAGAAAAACATATATTAATCTAAATTTGTCTTTCAATGGAACGAGAATACATAGTTTAAAATGAATCCTTCCACGTGTGTGTTTTTGTGTATCTACGGTGGAATTCTTTGATTTATTGTCCTTAAGAAAGAAATTGAGATCAACCAAGAAAGGAAGCATGTACGGACAACCTTTGTTCTTCAAAATAATTTCTTTTAAATAAGATTAATCTTTTTAAATATTTATTTTCAACTTATTTTAAAAAAGATTCATATTTCTTTTTAATTACTAAACTAGAATGAGGAGGTCAATTCTAAGGCGAGTGTGTTTGTCAACAAGCATCTAACATTATTAAAGGTAACTTATACATTATTAAAAGTAACTTATGAATTGTCTAGCATTGATTGAAACTAATCTAAAAAAAATATTAAGGTTATATGATAGAAACTAATCTAAAAAAAATATTAAGGTTATATGATAGTGGATTATTTTCAAGACTTCATACAAAAATAAAGATGTCAAAACTAGATAATTGATCAAGAGCTTACAAGGAATTTAGACATACTCGAGTCTTCAATAAGACATTTAAGATCACTATAGTTTTTAGAACATCAAGAAAATAATACTTTTATTTGTAAAAAATTATAAATAGTAGAATAAGAATTTTCTTATCATTATGTTATTGGTAAAACAGTGTAGGGTTTTAATTTTGAGCTTTGTAATTGGTTCAAGGTTTATAGAGGGCAAACCCTAACCCTAGGAGGAGAAATGCATGCAAGCTAGGGTTAGTGCCTAAGAGAAGTTAAGCGGTGCCACATGTCATGTTTCTTGTGCCTCCTTGCCACATGGTATTCTCCTACGTAGAGGATTCTCTCTATTTCCTAGTTTGACACTTGGCAACATCTCATTTGAAAGGATTTTAAGAAACTTCTAAGACAAGTTAGGGTTAGGGTTAGTCATATTTTAGCCTATAACTAGATGTGCTTACTACTTTTAACTTATATTGGTTATCTCTAGATTAGTCTTTCTCAAGACACTTTTCTGCACATCCTCCTAATTGTTGGCCTAACCTCACTCTAGGAATTCGACCAACTCTTCATCTCACATCCAAAACAGTTTTGAATCATTTACTACTAATAGAGAAGCAACATAAGAGTTGGTACATGCAAGACTCCATCATGTGGCATCAAAACTTAGGTTTCTTCAAGAGATAAGTTGCTTCTTTATTTCTTTTCTTCAAAACATTGTTGTTTACATAATTTCTTACATGTTTTGAGTAGTTTGTACCAATTAAAATTTATTATGTGTCTTGTTCCATGGTTCAAAATTGTTTGTTCTTACTTGAACCTTCAAATTGTTTTATATATTCTTTTTAAGTTTTTCTTCAATTTCAATCATTAGAATTGGTGTAGTTGTGAGTAATTTTCAGTTTATAATGCTTACTTGTTTCGTCTAAAGTTATGTGTTTCAAAATATGTCATAAATATCATGAGTAGAAACTAGTCTATAAGGTGTTTGTAAAAATGTTTGTTTTAGTAAGATGGTCTCAATGTTGGAAAAGAATTTCATCAAGTCAAAGAATGGATTGATTGTTTCTCAATCCCTAGGTAACCTTGATTAAGGAATTAACTAGGTTGCACAATAGGAACAAAACAACATTTATTCAAATTTCCAATACCTTTCTTAAGGTCTACACCTGAAACTATCTTGGTAACTTGCATAGATGGATGTCTCAATCGTTGATGCCAAAGATCTAAAGATACCCCTTTGTCAACTTTCAAAGCCATAATATGTGATATCCCCTTGAAATAATAGAGTCCATCCTGACGTTCACCATCACCAATCAGCATCCTCGAAGTGCGGTCCTGTATTACACACATGTTATGGGTGAACTGAATAGTACAATTGGAATAATTTATAAGTTGCGACACATAAATTAAATTGCAAGATAATCCAGGCACATATAAAACATTCTCAAGGACAAAATCACTGCCAAAAATAATGGATCCCTCCTTGGTAGCCACAATATTACTCCCATCTAGTAAACCAACAGGATATGGAGATATGACTCGCAAGTTAAGTAAATCACTTAAATTTCCTGTCATGTGGTTTGAGGCTCCTATGTCTATTATCCATGATACTTGTTTACCGGTCATCTTCTCAGTTGGATGACCCTTCAATTGTACCTGCATAATCAAGTGACCAAGATTGTCAAGAGTGGTTATGTCGTAAGGTGAGATAGTTTTCCTTTAACGGGTGCCATCATTGGGTTCTTCAGCCATGATTTAATATGTTGGGTGTATATAGGTATGGCTCTGATACCATGACAAAATACCCCACTTCTTTATTTCTCAAAAGATTAAAATATATACAACACTGTTTTCCTAAACTTTATCCTATATATTCGTTCAAATCCGTTCAAGATCCGCTAATACAATCAATATCTATCCAATATACTAATCACATCTCATGGAATATTACTAAATAAAAACAGATATATAATAAAGATATACAATAATCACAATAGAATTTATTTTTTGAAATAAAGTTTTGATTTTTTTAATTTTTCAAAATAAAGTTTTGAATCTTTTTATTTTTCAAATTAAAGTTTTGATTTTTTTTTCATTCTTAGTTTTTCAATTTTTATATTAAAAAAAATCATTTGACCTAACATGTTCTAGTCAATGCATTCGTGTGATACCATCCACTGTGATTAAATCATTTGTTAGGCTCGGAACATCAAACAAGTGCTTCCTGGGAGGCAACCCAGAGATTCAGTTAGAATAAAATAGTACTTCATCATTCAAATGACTCTTGGCTTAAGGAGAATGGAATCCAATGATGACCGCACCGGTGCAATATTTGTCAAACCAGACACTAGCAATATCATAAAACAAAAAGAAAATTGTTCGGAATCCAACCTCACTTGTAGGAGGTGAGCCTACTGAGGATAATGATGATTTAGGAAAAGATAACGATATTCTATGATAATCAGGATCGACCAGAGAATAAAGAATATATCTTTGCAATATTTTATCTTATCTTTTAGTTTTCTTTTTAGTTTCTATTTTGTTATTTAAGTTTCATTCTTTTGTTCTTCAATTTTTATTTTATCTTTTAGTTTTTATTTTATCTTTTAGTTTTTATTTTATCTATTAAACTTTTTTTTTAATTTCTATTTTTTATTCTTTAAATTTCAATTTTTATTGTTTTGATTTTAGTGTTTATTTTTAGTTTTTTTTTTTTTGTCGTTTTTTATTTTTTTCTTTAAATTTCAATTTTTATTTTTCTTTTTGTTTTGATAATCAATTGTGTAACTTACCCCATGTGACATATATGATGTATTTGGTTATATGACTTGAAGTAAGTTTTGCGTATCACTGATGATAATTTATTGTGTTGCTTTCTATTAACACTTTTGAATTAACTATGTTCTTCTGTTAAGTTTAAGTTTGTGATAGTTCTTGTGTTTTTGTGATTGAAAGTGCATTTCATATTTTATTTTTAATAATTGTGGCATATTATATGACAACTTTGGTGCCAACAACATCCACGTGAGATTGTGTACTTTAGAGTTTAAATTTCTTGTGTGCTATCATGTTTACTCATAATTGACTTTGCTTGAGATTCTTTGCTAATTATTCATTTACATGTTTATATATGATCAAGACAATTTTTTTTTAGTTCATTATAGTTTGAGCCAAATAGCCAACCTCGTTTTTTATGAATAAAATCTTTGTGCACCCTTGAGTTTTAAAAGAAATTTTTAACCCTCAATCATTTAAAGTTCTAACCTTGAATGTCTCACTATGAGCTGTATTACATGAGTATGAAGAGCATTTCAAAAAGGTTGTGGTTCATACTACATATAAAAGAAAAGAAAAAGAAAGAAGGAAAATGATTGTTTTCAAAAATAAAATAATATGGGGAAAAAGTTGTCTTTGGTTTAAGTTTGTATTACATATACAAGAGAGTAAAATGTGTTGAATTGATTATTTGATATAATTTCTCTCTTTACTTGTAGTGTTTTGATTATCTAAAAAAACAAAAAAAATTAGTCCAGCCACATTATAAATCAATAAAATTTCTTGTGATGTTACATGTTTGTTGGCTCTTGAACTAAAAAGCATTAAATTGCGTGAAATTGGTGGTAGAAAAGAGAAAATCATACCTTAAAACACCAGTGTACTTGAGTGAAACACTTTTTTCTGATGTGGAATGGTGTCATGAGTTGTCCATGAAAACATTTCGCCATGATAGTTAATTTGTATTCAAAGGGCTTTATGTATTTTCTTTGTACATTTACTTTGAAAGCACCATAACTTTGTCTTGCCTAGGAAACAAATCATTTTTTAAGTTTTACTAGAGAGAACATACACGATTGACATTTAAATTGATTGTGTGAACTTGTTTCTAAGTTATCATATCATTGTTAAATAATTTTCTATTTGTGCCAAGTTACCTTTGCTTAAGGACAAGTTAGGTTCTAAGTTTGGAGGAGTTTGATTGAGTTGACTTTATGATATTTTTGGATTACTTTCTATGACAAAATCAATTTTTCGAAGCTTAAAATTTGATTAATTATCAAATTTAGGTAATTTTTGTTAATAACTGATTATTGGAGTATGAGAATTGAATTTATTCTAAATCCCTATTATTTTGAACAGAAAAGCATTGAATTGAGAAAAGAAGGAGTTGCGCCCGACGCCAGAACCTGAGCCTGAAGCAAATCAAACATGAGAGTGATTAAGTGGAAATGCAACCAGCGTGGGAAACATGGGCCCAACGCAAATTGGCCTTTAAAGCTTCGGTAATAATAGAATCCAATTACGCCCATCGCCACTTTAGCTGGATTGGGCGCGAACATAGCAAAATGGAATCTATTTAAAGGATTCTATGTATTAGGGTTAGACACTCTGGATTTTTCACTCCTTTTGGGAGTCAAGCTCCACTTGGTAGTCTTGGGATGACGACTAGGTTTAGGAAGGTTTTCCTTTTCTTCTCTTTGTATATTCATTGTCCTCCAATGTTCATATTTTTATTTTGTTGGGATTAAATGTAACCATTTGAGTTATCATGTCATCAATATTGGTCTTATTTATGTCTTATCATAAATACTTTTCTTTCAAAACGTTAGTATTTTGTTTTTATGCTTAGGACATGTCATGTTCATTCGTGACTTGATCATCGATTCTTAAGAGTATTGAAAAATATCTTTTATAATCTGAAACTAAAACAAAATATCATATCAAAACTTGTGCTTTGGAATAGAACAAGATTCATTTATTGTCTTAAGACCTTTGTGGTAAAAGAAAGATTTATTTATATAATTGATCAAGAAATTAACGATTAATAGAAAATCTTAGGTTCATCTTCTGAGAAATTGAGGTTGAGTATTATTGTGAGTTGACATTGTCATTTTTATTTTTTTTGAAAAGAAAGAAATTAATTTCATGCATGAGAGTGATGTTTGATAAGTTTAATTCTAGCAATTGCATTCCATTTCCTTTCCATCCTTTTTTCACATTCCAAGTGCTCATTGAAATACAAAATATATTTCAATTTTTTTAACTCTTTCGCATAAAAGTTCAAACTTTGTAATTGACTGTAGTCTAATTTTGTTATAATTGTATGTATTGTCATGTATTACACAAGTCCCATGCGAGATAACAATATTTTATTACTTGCTACATTTGTAACTGGTGCACTTGTCATCATTGCAAAAAATATGTTAACATTATATATAAAAAAAAATACTTAGTTGTGTTAGCTAGGAATGGTTGAGATCCAAAGAATACTTGATTTGTACCCAGCAATATTAAATTGCACAAAGTCTCAGTTATAAATGAACAAGTATAAAAATCTAAAAGTGTAAATCTTTCTCCTCCCTTTGACTCTTTCAAATTACATACTATAAAGTTTATTTAACTCGACAGAGAAGGAGTTTCTTTCTAAACAAAAATTATTTTGATACTGAATATGTCAACTAAAACTTCATTTGACAATATATATAATATTGTGAAATTTTTTAATACAAAATTCAACCCTTTTTTCTTGTAATTTGACATTTCTTTCATAGTTACCATTTTGTTATACACCTTTTTATCCAAATAAGCTCAAAGAACAACGAAATAAATAGTGTGTTATAGATTTCAAATCACATCACCAGGAGACGACAAACAAAAATTACACAAAGCAAGGTAAAGATGAACGATTGTCTCATATTTTCCCCAAGGTTTACATAAGGTACTTCATTATATTTTGCATACCTCTAATAACAAGTGTTGGATTGACTTAAGTCCAAAACAAGTAAAGCAACATCTTTAGGCCTCAAAGCCTCAAAGACCTAAAAAACTTTTAATACTAATAAATTATTATAAAACTAAAAATATTTAATTTTAAATTACACTTAAAAATAATGTTTAATTAAGAATATAAAATATCTTAACTGGCTTAGTTTACATCGATACTCTAAATATTCTTTAATGACTTCAAATTTATATTAGTACCGGTAAATATATCAATATTATTTAATGAATAATATCTTTGTAACTTTCTCCTAATAAATTAATAATGTTTTTTAAAAGACATTAAACATACAAGGAATCCTAGATATTAAACCTTTCTAATTTTCTATCTCTTTCTCCTATTCCATCAAATTGTCATCTCCTTTCCTTATCTGACTTTTTCACTTATCTTTTTTCTTTTTTTGACTCTTTCATTGGTTCTTTCATATTATTTCTTTAATTTGAGTGTTTGATTGTTATTAGACCATTATCTAATTCCAAATTCGTTTTATCATTCTATATTGTACATTTATGTGTGTGTCTCTATTTGGAGGCTTGAAGTGGTAGATTAAAGAATTAAAGTTTGTGTCGGCTTACAAAAGGATATGACCAAAAGATAGAATGAGACTTGAGACTTCAAGCCAATATAATACAACCAAGCTCATTGTTTTGACAATCAGATTTTATTTTTTTAACTTAGTCTCGTTTTATATACTTATAAGTAATATTCAATGTTATATATTATAATTTTTAATTTTATATAAAAATATATAAATATGTCAACTAGAATATACGAATTAGACTATAGATAAATTTATAAAAATAAACAAAAAAAGTGAATTAGAAAATACAGGTAAGTGCTCTTTGAACGAAGAAGAAGGTTTCCTGAGAGACTTATTAATAGAAAACCCTGAATCTACCATTTTATATCAGTCATCCTAAGAGGACATTCTTCTATTAATAAGACTCTCAATTTCGTATTAATATTCTCCTATTGAAATAAAAATGAATAAAAATGCCTAAACCTTGAAAAATATTTAAAACATGATAATTTGTTTGATCTTGATGACTTAAATTTATTTTTAGAATTAAATATCTTAAAGGAGATTATAGAATTGGAAAATAATAAATCAATTGACATTCTTAATTATATAAAAGAAATAAATTCTTTTCCAAATGCATATGTACAGAATAATGTTAACAATTCCAGTATACATTGTTTTAGCTGAAATTAATTTTTCAAAACCTAAACTGATAAAATCTTATTTAAGATCAATAATGCTTTAACAACGATTAAATTGTTTATTGAAAAAAGATATTTTAAATGAAATTAATTATAATAATTTAATAGATATTTTTACATTAAAAAAAGCTCAAAAAGTAATTTTTAAATCAAAATATGACAATTTTAATTATTTTATCCATTTCAAAAAGTTTTCAATTTTTTTAATTTACTTTAGCCACAACTATTCTTATACAGGGACTAAAAACGGTTAGAAGTTAGAAGTTAGTTAGAAGTACATGAAAATAACTATAACTAACATAACAAAACATATGGACGAAACTACTACTTTACCAAAATGCTCATAGTATAACACACCTACAACTATCTCTAACTACATCTCGTAAAGAGTTTACTATATCAAGATCTACAATTTAGATCTTCTTTTCAAGATAAATTATCCTTTTAAAATCTTTATTAAGTGTTTTTCAACACTGGTTAGCAAATTTCTTTCTTATATTATAAGAAACCTTTATGTTTTGAGACGAAAATAGCTATGATAAATAATAGAAGAGTAAAGTTGCGAATAAATAATTACTTTCGTAGTATTGTAAAAGTATAGATAATTAAAAAAAAACGCGTATAGAGAGATCAAATTATATTACACCATTTAATAAATTTTAATTGAATCATAATATTTTTTTTCAAAAATTGACTATTATGTTGAAAGTTTGTTTTTTTTATAGATGATATATACAAACTTTTATATTAATTTAAAATTATTTAATATCTTATTTATATATCAGTATTGACATAATATTTTTTTTAAAATAATACTAAAATATGAATAATTTGATTCCATTATTCTTATTATTATTCATTTTTAACAAAATTCGACATTAATAATCTTGATATAAAATTAGAACTTAACGTGTATCGATAAAAAAAAATTATCTAAATTAATTAATTAAGTCATATACCTGTAATTTGATGTTTTCCGATATATAAATGCACATTTTACATGAAGGGAAAAAAACAGTACTTGGCCCTTGCAAATAATTCATTACTTTCTTCCATAGGTCAACCCTAGGATACGTAACCATCTTAATAAAGAACTGAATTATGACTCCCACAAACAAATCTAAGTGTGTAACAGACAAAAGATGATGCAAGTGGATTGTAGATGTTGTCCTTTTTTTTAGCAAACTTTTTGGTGCTTTGTGCCTTTACCTGTCTTCCATACAACTCTAACTCTTCACAATTAGTGGCCATTTACCCTTTTCTTTCTTTATTTTTTCTTCTACTTTGTTTCTCATCAAGTGGAAAGTCCTGTCACCTTTATCTGCTGTGCATTATATTATATTATATAATAAAATGTTATATATGATTTTGCCATTGTTGCTCAATGTAAATAATATTAGGTGTCAGTTTTTTGGTTTTGCTTCAATCATGGCTTTCTCTTCTTTCTTTTGCCATTCTCCAATACCATTGAAGGTACAGTTTCCAGTCTCTGATTTGCTCTCTCTCAGTGTTTCTTTCTTCATTTTAATGTTGGATGTTGTGGACTTGAATGAGTATAACATTACCAATGAAAGTGGCACTCAACCATGTTTTCATATTGGTGATATATGTTTGCCATTCCATGCACTTATTTATATGCAAGTGGTGTGTTGGTACAACAAAGGAGTTATATATGTAAAAAAATTTGTTCCTTGTTTCACAAAATTGTCTTGCACATATAAAACTTACATGGTTTTTGTTCAAAAGGTCCTTTCAAGGGGTAATTCAATAATCATTTTCACAACTTGGTTGTTTCAAGCGGTTTAGATGGATCTTGTAGTTTATTCACTCTGATGGTTAGATAACATGTGTGTTTGAGTGTTCAAGAAAGTTACTTACAATTGAAACATGTGTATTTCTTATAGATTGATCACCTGGGGCAGACTAAAAAACTTTGTAGTACAGTTGAGAAGGAGCAAAAGTTTCCTTTCCCTATCAGAAGTAATGGTGCTCAGCTTGAACTTTGTAACCAGAGTCCACTTAGTCAGAGAAGTAGAGTCAACTTAATCAGAGATTGGAGTTTCATAGGAGGATCAAGAGTTGCTATGAAACCAAAACTCTTGAGATTGGTTCCTTTTCGAAAAGCCAGTCGTGTATATGCTTCATGTAATCCTTACTTTGTGCCATGTTACACTTTTAGCATTCTGGTTTTGCACTAAGATGGTCTTATCACCTGCCACCAAGCAAAAATAAGTTTCTTTGAGTATCTACTGTCAATTTTCCCCACTTGGATTCTGATCAATATAGTACATTGGTGCAATTTATTGTCACTTTATTAACTGATACCATTTACAATTCAATAGGACAACCAATTGCTTGTCAGGAATTTCTGGTACAAGTGGTAGATATTTGGATACTTTGATTCTTGTGCAAAAGTTGTTTATTCTATCCTACAAATTAAATTTTATAACTTGAAAAATACAGCATAAAGGATTTATATACACACTCAAAGCAAAAGCAATTATCTGTAAATTGACCTTTTAACATTAAGTAAAGTACATATTGGAAGAGAGCAAATGTTATACCTGATAAAACTTTGGAACTTGTTGATTCTGTTAGGATGGAAGTCTTCTTTTCTGTCTTCTTTTCACTGTCCTCTCATCAGGCATAGGAGAATTGATTTGAGGGTCTAAGTTTCCTAAAATCATCTTGGTTTAGTGTACAAAAGTTTGTTTCTATGGTTCATTTTTTTCTATTTTCATGCAAAATATAATGTGAATGAGGGTGTCTATTATGCACACGGCATACAGTGACATTAAAATATCATAAACTCCTTCTGTATCATTTATGCTCTGTGTATTAATCTAATTGAACATTCCTTGTTTTGGTATAATAAACTTCATATATTCAACTTATTTATAGTCTGCATTTTAGGAAAATGAATAGAGCTATATAAGTTTCCTATGTTCATTTTTCTACCTTCATAATGTAGGGTTGTCAGGGTCAGAACTTGCTAGCACTGCCTTTACTCTAGGAACAGCAGCAGTGCTTCCATTTTACACACTCATGGTTCTAGCTCCAAATTCTGAACTAGTATGTTTCTATATTTAGAAAACATCTTCAATTATGTCACTATACCTTTTGGCCAACAAATATATGCATAAATATATCTATGTTATAAGCTGATAGGTATGTATGCTTTTTCTTCTTTCTATATATTTGTTCTACAGAACTAGAATGTATGTTTGGTGTGTTCTGATATTCTTCCTTCTCATAGGATTTTATTTCTGAAATTCTTGTGATGTGCCTGATTCATTTTCCTGGAATCCAAAAATGCAGACTAAGAAGTCTATGGAAAGTAGTGTACCATATATAGGGCTTGGCCTTCTATATGCATATTTATTGCACCTTTCTTGGACCCCTGAGACTACTGGACTTATTTTTGCAAGCAAATATTTGCTACCAGAGGTATGTATTCATCAATAAAGTTAAGACTTAACTGCACTTTTGGCCTCATAAGTATCTCAATTGTACCATCTTAATCCCTACCCAAATTGTGTAATTTTGGTTTCCTAAACATACAAAAGTCTTTCTCACCTCACCAAGTTCCAATTGCTGGAGGGATTTATATTGTACAATTCTGATATCTCAGTCAACACATGAAATTTGAGAGACTCAAACCTCAATTTCTATACTTTTACCCAAATGGTCTAAATGAAACATGGGGAACTAAATCACAATTTCAATTCTGGAGTACTAAAAGTGCTATTAAGCCTAAAGTTAAATTTCCATGACCAAAACATTGATATATTACTGTGCTATCTTTCTTTATATTCGGTGCAGCTAACTAGTATAGGGAAAATGTTCTCCAATGAGATGACTTTAGCCTCAGCCTGGATTCACCTTTTGGTTATTGATCTCTATGCTGCAAGGTTACGAATCTTTTATTTTCTTTTTGAATTAAGTACGTTTATAGTCATTGTAAACATAATTGAAATTGATCTAGTTCTCTAAAATACAAATTGTTGATTTTGATCCTAAACTTTGAAATGTTTTAATTTGGTTCTCGCCATTTTAGTAATAATGTGACATATATTTAGATATGCCACTTTAGTGACCATTCTGAAGTGGCACGTCACATGTCTAGAATGTTTGATGTCTAGAATGTTTGATGAATCTCATGTCGATAATTTGTCAACCAAATTTCATATTTGTCAACTAATTTCGTGGGACTTCTTAGGACATAAAAATTATTAATATAAAGAGATAATGTAACCCCAAATAAGATGAGCATAACATATACAATAACAGATTTCAGTAATAAAATTTATCATAAAGTAACATTTGTTGTACATTATTGTGTCTAAAATAAGAATACAAAACTAATACAAAAACTATAGTGGTTAAGTAATATATAGAACTATATAAATATACATATCAATTTATAAAAAAGAAATATACAAGATCTTTTCGAAAGGACTAGTTAATTAGTAAGTTATCATATGAAGAAGTGAACTTTAAGTTTAACTTAACCTTACAAAACCGACTTGTAAGGTGAGGTTTGCACATATTTATAAACTATTGAAATACCTTATCTCTAGTCGATGTGGGATTTCCAACACACCCCTCTCACGTCGAGACTTCTCAACTTGAGCATGAAACTTATATGTAAGGGTGGTCCAATAGCGGTCCGATAACAGATGGCCCGATAGGTCCAACAACCTTACTAGGATAGACTCTGATACCATATTATGAAAATAAAGAGATGAACAAAATAAAGAATATAAGAATGAAAATATTATTGAATAAGCAAGATGTAAATACCTTTTATGGATGTGTTTTCAACAAGCATAAAAAACTTTTTTTTTTTCAGCAAGTCATGAACTAAGGATCAAACATAAAACTTAACTTACTAGAAACTAGGTTTCAATTTAAGGGATTGAGAACTTCTCTTGTCAAACATTTCATGAAATATAATACTATACTAAAATATTTGTATATATAAGTACTATTTTTGAGAAAAAAATGTGATAGTAGAAATAGCTCTTAAGAAAGGTTCAAAAGACAACTTTGAAAATGATTTCAACAGTTAGGATTTCGCAGCCTATAATTCTATATTTTTCTAGATCACATCAAATACCACTAAAGAGAAGAAAAAGGAAAGTAGGATAATCATTCACTAAAAAAAATATCGATAGAACTTGAAGAAAAGGAGGAGAGGAAATGACAAAAAGGAAAAACAAAAAGCAAAGAAAGAAAAATCTTATGATTCTCATATTTAAGTGCTAAGGAAACTTTTTATGTCTGAACTCTTAACTATCAACTTTGTTTTGTGCCAAATGAAAGAAGAAAACAACTTACGACTATTTACACCCAATTTATAGATTCCAATTCATTAAGTATATCCCAATTTGTTTAGTGGATCACCAAAATTCACATTGTCACCTCCTTAATTCCCTTGAGTAGATTCTAATCAACTAAGGTGATCCCAATATGCACAACAAATTCACTCCCAAGGTTGAAAATTAGGGCACTTAACAAAGAATATTTGCTAAGCTAATTTGAAAATGCCTGAGTGGATTAAAAACATCTAAGTGAAATTTAAAAGAGATGGGCTAGCTAAAAACTATTGAGCAAATTTTCTTGAATAAAGGCATTCTAAAACTAAGTTTAAAAGAGTATAAGTTACTCTCCTACCTAAAACTGTAGAAAATAAATTTGGATCTTATATACTCTATTCCTTTTAAATTTTGTGTCCTCAAAAAATAGAAAAGCATATATGTATTACTCAAAAACAAATGAATAGTGGGATATGACGTCTTCTTCCTTCTCTCATGTAGCTTCTTCCATGGAATGCCCCCATAGAAATTACTTTCACTAAAAGAATGTCTTGTTTTCTAAGAGTCTTTGTAACTATGATAAAAAAATAACAGGTTTGGGTTCATAATAAGATTGAATTTTAACTAGCACTAGTAGAAAAAACACATTTCAAGGCGGGATATGATCGCGGTTAAAAAATAACCGCAATTAAAAATAACGCGGTAGCATTTTTGAAATTAAGTGCAACCATACCACCGCGGTTAGAGCGAGAACCGCGATGGTATGGTTGAAAATTAGAAGAAACAAGAATATATATTTGACAACTTCTTGGATTAATTCATTAAACATCTTAGGATGTTATTGTTGGTCATCATGTGAAGAATATATTATGTTAAATTGAACACTTAACACTAGGACAAAAGTTATAGCCCATAGTTAGAGTGCTACTCATTTTATCTAAGAGCATAACAGTTTAATATTCGATAGTAACTTATCTTACGTGGTTTATATAACAGGATAATTGATGACATCTACAACAATCTTTCCTCAATAATTGTCCTAATGGAAGACAAACTCATACCTTGATTTTGATAATTTTTGGATCAAGCTCTTACTATTAAGCTACAAGTATAATCTATAGTTAGATTGCAACTCTTTCCACTTAATAGCATAGCAATTCAAGTGTCACAATTCAATTGTGACTTGACTATTTCTACTTAAAAGTGTAACATCTCATATTTTTCATATAATAGGAATTATATTGCTTAGAAATTATATAATAAATCTAAATATAAATCTTCATACATTCATCAAAGTATTTCAAAATATACCACTTCACATAAGATCTAATAAAAATATCTTCATATAATCCCAAAATAAAATAAAATAAAGCTTTCACATTATCTCACTGAGGAGTCACACTTCTTGTCAAATTGTTTGCTCACATATAACACACACGAACATTGCAGATTTAAAAACAAAAAAAACACCACACAAAAAGAATGGTAAGATAAAGAGTTTTAAGAATATATAATCATAAATTAAATTTATATCCTAACCAATCTACAACACATCAGTCTTTCATAATTCATCTCATACATCACATTATTGTTAACACATCACACTCATATGACAAGGTTAATTTGTACTATCTGGTCCAATTGGTTCTTTTTAACACCATAGCATAGTCACATGAACCGATTAATCCATATTATCTGGTCCAATCGGGTTTTTTTTCACATTGTACCGCAGTCATATGAACCTCCTTCAATTCTCACTACCTGGATATCTTCATCTCTATGATTTCAATATATCAGTAGAGTCAGGATACCTCCTTATTGATCAAATCCCACAAACAATGTACATTCTAAATAATCTCAACACAAGTATCTCATTTCCTGAAGATACTATGTCTCGATCACCATTCCATATCATTCGCAAACACTGATTCTACATCATACCATACATAAACATTTATTAAATCTAATTCAAATTCATCTAATTCATACTTAATAAAACAAGTACTTACAATATCTATTAAAACATTAAAACTAGCTTCGCTTACCTGAATATAACAACTAATAAAACATGCTACTAGCTTCCCTTACCTGTACAGAGTAGACACCCTTAAAGGAGTTCCAGAAACCTAAAATCACAGGCAACCTAATTACACCAGGAACTTCTGATTATCAGACTACAAGAACGAAATCGACCTAAACTGACTATGAGAGAGATTAGCAGAAAATGAACTTACTCTATTCAAGAATCTATCGGATGCTCTTACTATACTCAATACCAAGAATCTAAGGGCGACATCTGATCGACAGTTTGATATGGAATGAAGGCAGAGTTTCAAAAAGAAGGCAAAGAAAAGAGAAAGAACTACTTCTTTGAGAGAGAGAGAGAGAGAGAGAGAGAGAGAGAGTTGGTGCTTTTTATAAAAATGAAAATTGAATAACTAATTTTCCTACTTTTATGGACTTTTCTCTTGTTGAAGAAAAAATATATTTAGGTGTTATCTTATTTACATCTAATACTAAATTTTAGGTTCATTTTTATTCTGGAGCTATTTTTCATGCTATTACAAAAAGCATAACAAGTTAAACGTTACAATTCAATTATAACTTGACCAATTTGGTCTATGTGAGTATAATGCCTCCTATTCAATCTTTTGGGGGAGTATGACGTCATTTGGAGTAAAACACTAGATGGTAGTTTTTCTACCAAGAAAGTGTATGAGTTGGTTAATGGACATGTTAATGGTTCCAAGCATTCCATATAGAAATCTATTAGCAAAACACAATCCCACTAAGAGATAAGATGTTTATTTGGAAATGCATTCATGAGGCTAATAACATCATGACAGAGTGAGTTGAACAATTTAAGAAGTTGCTTGTTTGTTTAGTGTAACTTTATAAAAGTTAATTCTAATTCGCCTCATTTTTTTATGTGACTTTGTTTATTGGATTGAAAAGAATATCCATGATGTTTCTCTACTACTTAATGAAGCAGCAGGGAATGCATATTCTTAAGAAGTAGACTTTAAGCATAACTCAACCTTACAAAAATGGCTTGTAAGGTGAGGTTTGCACCCACTTATATACTATGAAAGCTCTTATCTCTAGTTGATGTGGGATCTTCAATACACTCACTCACGTCGAGATTGCTCAACTTGTGTGTGGTACTATATATTTAAGGGTAGCCCAATAGCAAGTGGCCTAATCGGCCCAACAACCTTACTAAGATAGGTTGTGATGTTATCTTAAAAAGTGAACTTTAGGCCTAAGTCAACCTTACAAAATTGGCTTGTAAGATGAAGTTTACACTCATTTATTTACTATTGAAATATTTTATCCTTAGTTGATGTAGGATTTCTAACACATATTATTTCTTGTTACTATAAACATAATAGGAAAAACAAATGAATAGTCATATTTTTTTTTTTTTTTTGTGGTGGAAATTTTGATAACCAAGCCACTGCTCGATTTCTTATCCAAAAAGATAGACAATTTACTTATGTCAATATCATAAAAATTTTCTTACCATATATGGTTCATTCAATTTGTGAATAAAAGATGTGATGGGAAGCCATCCTTATTGGCCATTGTTTGGGACATTGTTTTTATCCATATATTTAGGAAATCTGACATTGTGGCTCACCATTTAACTTCTTTATGTTTTAGGGACTAATGTATAAACATTCCTTAATACCAAAACAAAGCAATAAAAAATTAAAGCACTATAAAACCAAATTTAGTCAATAAAAACACGTCTTACTTTTTTATCTTCTTTCCATATCATTCCATGATGTTCCTCCTTAATATTTCTAACTTGTTTTCACATTCATTGTGTTGACATATATGTATATAAATCCAGGCATGTTTTTCTGGATGGACTTGAGAATCAGATTGAAACCCGGCATTCAGTTTCTCTGTGCTTGTTCTCTTGCCCTATTGGGATTCTTACTCATGTCATCACCAAAGCAATGACTAAAAGTGGCAGAGAAAGCAATCATGAATTATAGAAGAAACCTGCTTGCTCTCCCACAGAACCAAAGAAGAATTTTTTTTGAAGTTCAAGAACTTCAGAAATTCATGTTCAAGTTTTTAACCTTGTAATTGCCTTTGGAATTGGTTTCTTTTCTCAATCAAAATATCATATTGTTAGCAATTAGTTCAATCTCAAGTGTATAAATTATCTTTGAAATTCATTACATTTTTTTTTTCTTCAACTGCATAGCAAATTTTCTATTTTTACCCAACCTTCTTGAAAACTATACATGCTTTGTCAAGACGCAGCACCAGAATCCTCAGGCACGTCACATATGACTAACGGAGAAAAAGTTAAAAAAAAAAAAAAAAATATATATATATATATATATATAAGCTTATAAAAAAATAATACGAAATTTGTTCTATAAATTAACTTAAATAAGAATTAATTTTAATTTATTGAGAAATTTGTTTCATTATTTTTTTTCATAAAAGTGTATTTACTGAGAAAAACTTTATCCAACTAAATTCTTTCGCTAATATTGTATCACGGTGCTTATTTAAAATATTGCATGTCATTTGTTATATAAATAAAAGAGTTCTTTTTACAAAATTTGTGTCTTTTTCATTTATTTTTTGGGTAATTTTAATGAAAGAATGAGTAAAATAACTTTTTTTGATATCTTCGACATTGATTCTTATTAAAATTGATATTTTTTAAAATTTTAATATGTAATAAGTATGTTGATTTAGTTGTAAAAGTAACTTTATTGATTTTAAATTAAAATTATTGACATGTACTCATCTTTATTAGATATTTATAGGTCTAATGATATATAGAACTGTCAAAATTAGCACATTAATACAGTTAATTGAAAAAGTAATAGACTAATTATCATTATCAAATCAATGTATTAATTAGACGCTGAGATAAAAAAATATAAAAAAGAAAACTAAAATATACCAAAAACTTATTCGACTTAAAAAAATATAATTTTCGATTTAAGAAAGTAGGTCTTTAATGTTTGACAATATCACATCTAATTGTTCCAATAAAAAAGTTAACTAAGGAAACGACAACTATTAGCACTAGTAAAATATTCATTTAGGTTTGTATTATGTTATGTCACTTTGATAATTGATGTAGATATAAATGACATAATTTATTTTATACTGATTAATCACATTATAAAAGTTCATTTTATTGTTTGTGATCATTAGAAAGAAATATTTTTTTTTTTTATATTGATTTAAGACAACTATCAGTACATTTTGCGTCAATTCTTGCATTAACAAACATAAACAAATTTAATAGAACATTGGCTCTGAAAAAAAAAAAACTACATAATTTTCACATATAATTTTAAATAATAATAATAATAATAATAATAATAATAATAATAATAATAACAAATTGACTATTCAACATAAAGTAATAAATATATTAAATTATTCAAAGTAATTCAACAAATAAAACTAAATAGGTTGAAGAATATAAGTCGTTAGTTGTTGTCGTATCTATCCTAGTTAATCAAAATATGACTATTCTTATCTATTTCCTTTATCTAATAATGGTGAATGTGTTATTTCATGTGAAAGTGATTTGTTCCTGGTAAGGAAAATGTTTTATCAAGTTCAAAAGAATTTTATTGATAATTTTGTAAGGTTAGTTTGCTTCTAACAACAGGAAATATATCAAACATAGAAAGAAACAGAAAGTTAAAAAAATAAAGTAAAACAATGTGAAAAATAAAAAAAAAAATTCTTTCAAACTTTCTCTTTTACGGAGATTTGAAAGGAAAGATGATTTTTATAATTAAATACAAATTTTAGTTTCAATACTATTAAATAATTACCATTAAATAAAATATAAAAAAATATTTATTATTTTAATATACAATAATAAAAAATTAAAATATATATAATGATTAAATTTATAATAAAATAAAAATATTAAAATAATTAATAAAAGAATAAATTTAATTATGTATTAAATATATTATTTAATTATGTATTAAATGCTAATCATTGATCAGAAAATGTCACAAAATGTAGGTGATGAAGGTCAGAATTAGCATATAAAATTATACTCTAAAGGTATTTTTGTCATTTCAATTAGTATTATACTGCACTGTTGTCATTTCAAATATACTATGGAGGTAGGCTGAGATTAGACAAATTCTTCCTGCACCCTAATATAAAATTTTAATTCCATAATTAACCCTATCCGGTTTATACGGATAAAAAAATAAGAATCAGATGGCACCTCCATCCGGTTCACATTTCAAAAAAAATGACAACCAGATGAGTATGTCATCCGGTTGCCATTTCAGAATAAAATGACAACCGGATGACACTCCCATCCGGTTGTCATTTCAAAATAAAATGACAACCGGATGGCACCCTCATCCGGTTGTCATTTCAAAATAAAATGACAATCGGATGACATCCCATCCGGTTGTTATTTAAAAAAAATTCATTTTATTTGGAAATGACAACCGGATGACATACTCATCCGATTGTCATTTTGATTTTGAAATGACAACCGGATGGGGTTGTCATCCGGTTCTCATTTCCAAATAAAAATGAGAACCGGATGGAACCCATCCGGTTCTCATATATCAAATCGAAAAATTCTTCTGTTCGTCGTCGACAACGCCTAAACCCCAAATCAACTACTCTAATCAGCAATATCACTTACTAATTGCTAATAAATACAAAAAATTACTTACTTATTGTTTGTTTTAAGGATTAATCAAAGATTTGAAAACAGATGAAGTTAAAATGAAACCCGGATGGGATGTCATCCGGTTCTTATTTTATTTTGAAAAGACAACCGGATGACATACTCATCCTGTTGTCATTTTTTTTGAAATGTGAACCGGATGGGGATGCCATCCGGTTCTTATTTTTTTGCCCGTATAAACCGGATGGGTGTGCTGGGATATTTATAGAATTAAAAAATTTGTATTAGGGTGCAGGAAGCGTGTATTAGGGTGCAGGAAGAATTTGTCCTGAGATTATATGGAGGTGCCGGAAAAAGGCGTCCTATCTTAAAAAAATAAAAATAAAAAATTCCAAAAACGGTGAACTGGTCAAGCAAACCGGTACAAAACCGTCCAAAATGGATCAAGAAAATTCGAGCTAGAATTCTTTTACTTTTCAATTTTCAAAATTTATAGAATATTTTAAGACTACATAAAATAGCATTTAATAAAAATTGCAAAATAGGTATACATTGTTTTGTTAAAAACATCAATTTACTTATTTATATTAACTTTTTATTTCTTACTAATTTTTACATGATACTAGTTTACGAGTTTTTATTCTAGACGTAAAATTTTTATTTATAATTAATATTGTCAAATTATTAAAATTTAAATTCAAATATTATGATATGTTTGAATTGAACTTCTACACATACTTTGAATGTTAGCATCTTGTAAAAGGATATTCTATTATAGATTTTTATGATGTTATATTTAGTTAATATTATTTATAAATTATTCTATTATTATTTATTACACCGGTTTAACCACTGTGGAACTATAAACTAATATTTTGTTTAAAAACATTGATAATTCCAGTGTGATCCATCATCATACAACATTGTAAATGGAGATCATAAAATATACTTTTAAGAAAAACAAGAGAGAGAGAGAAGGAAAATAATATACAGGGAAAAACCAACAGTTTGGCATATTCATAATTTGATTACAATGTGTAGTTAGCTCATGTGGGTGATTCAATTATGAAAAGATTCAAAGAACATCTGCCATGACCAGGAACAATGTTGCTGCTTTTTCATGATTGAAAATTACTCCTAAACTACACAATAAGCTACCAGACTAGCAATGATCTTGTAGGAAGCAAAAAAATGAACTTGGTGGGTCAAAATTGATTCTCAACCCCACAAAGATGAGATCAATTATCAAGAATTTGGTGTGTAGCAAAGTAGATGCTGGAGCTTCCAAAAAGTGGACAACAAAACACATCTTCACAACAGATAACATCTTGTCTGCAACAACTAGTTCACAAAATGATACTATGAGTCAACAGAGTCCATATTTTTGTGTACCAATACTGAACACAGACTAACTTAAGACTCCTTGAGATAAACACAGACGATGTCCTTAAAATTACAGAATGCAACTACCTCTAACTCTTTCTTTCAAACACTATATTTTATTGGTTTAAATTAACTAGGATCTATCCAAATCAAGAGTCATTGAATGAAATCTAGACCTACCAAAACTGAAGGTTTTCAATCAATTTCAACCAATGACAGAGTTTTTGAAAGAGAGGGTAGCTAGAATTGGTCTTAAGATTATCCGCATCAACTCTTCATTCATAAGGAATAGGTTAATAGCAATCTGTCAAATTAAAATGGTTTAGGCTTACTAACTTTATGATTTCTGTATTGTGTTTTTTGTATCTTATTTTGGTCCTCTTAAAAAAGTCAGTTTGCTTCCCTATTAAAAACAATTCACTTTAGTCCTTGGAGTGAAATGATCTCTGTTGAGTGATCATGTCTAACAGATATTGGAAACAAACCTGAAGTTTTCTAAATAGTAGGAATAAAATGAAAACTTAATATAAAAATTAAATATACCAAAAGCTTATAGTTTTATAGAAACTTGTTCAATAAGGTGAGAGAGTAAAATAAAAATTATAATAATTATAGTAATAGGGTCCCTAACATTTTGCATACAAGGGACCAAAATGCCTTTAGGCGTTGTGCTCCTCTTACAGAAAAAAATATCTGGCCTATCATTCTCCCATAATAAACCTTCTCAATTTCCCATCTGTGAGGCATGGAATCTGTTTACAATTGGATATTTATCCAAAAGGTCCATTGCTAGATACTAACTTTGTTCCAAAATTACTACAGTTTAAGGGTTTTTTTACCCATATATTAAGCACAACAATAAATGTCACATTGAAACAATTTCACTACAATAATATACAGGCAAAATAGGAAAAAACTATTTTCATTGAAAACTGATAACATTAGTCAAGTTTGAAATTTTTTAAAGACTAAAACTGCACTGATTTTTAAGACGGAAGGAGTAGTTGTCAATGTTTACTAGTATTTAGTTTAGATATCAGTTTGTTACTGATTTTTAAGACGGAAGGAGTAGGTGTCAATGTTTACTAGTATTTAGTTAGTTTAGATATCAGTATGTTAGTTTGGCAAATATAAAGAAGAAAAACAACATATTGTAACAAATGCTAATTTGGGAGGGGAAAAAGAGACATTGGAAGAATTGGTTAGTAATGGCCACGTGCCAGCTGAAGCTGAAATGGTGGAAAGGAGGAGAGGGGCATGCGAGTCAAGAAAGCGAATTCACAGATGAAAGATTTTGTATGGAATTCAGTTAGCATATATTATGCAGTAGGACGAGAGAGGGCATGTCAGGATTAGAACTTTTCTCTCCCATTTTTCATTTATGCTCTCTAAAATTTTAGGTTACATCCATCTCCATAGAATCTTCTCCCATTGCAAGGGGATTCCATTCCATTAATACTATTAGAAAGCACATTTAAATATTTTAGTTATATTAAATTGGTGTTTTCATTGAGTCATGTCCGACAATATGCTCCAGGAAGAACTCAGCTTACGTTAAGCAGAGTCTGGATCTCATAAACAAGAAATAATGAGTACATGACACACTTTGGAACCATCGAATCTGTCAGATATATTGATGCCTCCAGATTTTCCTCTTACCAATCTGCTCAAAAGCACAATTTTATGTGCAATTCTACTGATGTTGAAAACCGTAAGAGTAGCAATCACGCAGGCTCTTGTATTAACCTTACCAGACTTTTGTAAGCCCTTCATCTTGGAAACCGATGCACCAGGTAAAGGAGTGGATGCAATACTTAGTCAAAGGAAAAAAAACTCTCTCCAAGAAGTTGACAGCTCGAACACAAAAACAATCTGCACACCCCAGAGTTTTATGCAATCAGAGGGGCAATTGCAAGTTTATGCACTGTTTTCAAGTTCATAAATTTGTCATTCAAATGTAACAAAATGTTTGAGAAGTTTTGATCGATCAAGCCATCTAGAGTCCAAAGCAACAAAATTGGCTCCACAAGTTTCCTGGTTATGACTTTACTATTCAGTATAAATTAGGGAAAGAGAATTTGGCTGTTCATTCTCTATCCAGATCATTTTACATGGTTTGATACCAACCAAAACTATAATTCGCTCCCTTGTTACAAGCTGCTGTGGTTGCAGATCCAAGTTAGAGGTTACCATTGAGTTATGCAGGAAGAATCAACCTCCAAATCCTCATTTCAGTACTTAACAATTTGCTATTTTAGAAAGGTAGACTGGTGGTTTTATTGAAACATGAGATAATTCAAAAACTTCTGCAAGAATTCTTCCCTTAGGATTATTGCAGCCCTAACCTATACCAGATCAGATATGGGAAGACTTGGAAGTGGACTTCATTCCAGGCCTACCTCCATCTCATGGTTATACAGTTATTTATATGGTCATTGACAGGCTATCCAAGTATGCTAATATCACACTTTAAAAAGCTGACTATACTAGTAAAGAGGTGGCAAAATCTTTCACTCAAATGGTGGCTAAGTTGCATTCCAACCCTAAATCCACAGTTTCTGAGAGATAAGGTCTTGACTACTCAGTTTTGGCAGCACCTACCGAAATGAAGTGGCACAACTTTAAGAATGTCAACGGTTTATCATCCTCAATCAGATGGGCAGTCTGAAGCTCTAAACAAATGCTTAAAAATGTATCTCAGATGTTTTACCTTTGGTGCTCCTCAAGAATGGGCCAAACTACATCCTTGGGCTGAACTTTGGTATAACACTTCGTACAACACAAGCATAGGCATGATTCCATTCAAGGCTACGTATGGTAGAGACCTCCTCAATTGGTGAGATACGTCCCTGATAATTCAGATCCGGAATCAGTTCAAGAATAATTGATTTCTAGAGATATTATACTGGGGAAAGTAAAGAGTAATCTTCACAGAGCCCAGCAGATACAAATAAAAGTATGCTGATCACAGGAGGAAGCATGTGGCATTTCAAATAGGATAGGAGATAAGTTTTGGTGAAACTGCAGCCATATAGGCACCATTCTGTGCCTTTGAAAAAAATCAGAAGTTAAGCTTGAGGTACTTTGGTCCTTTCCCCACCATAAAGAGTTGGCCAGGTTGCTTATAAGCTTTTGTTACCACCTTCAACCATTCTGTATTTCATGTATCTGAACATAAGCCCTGTCCTGGAGAACACATCATCCTTATGTGCCTCTACCTATCACTTCTAATGAAGAAAATCCTGTGATTCAACCTACTGCAGTCTCATGTCACTATTCGTGGAAACCAACAGATACAACAATACTTAGTTCAATGGGAAGGATTGGACAGTTCTGATGTTACATCGAAAGATCAGTAAGTCTTAGCAAAGGCTTATCCCCAATTCAACCTTCACGGCAAGGTTGGTTGTAATGGAGGGTGAATTATAACAAATGCTAATCCAGGAGAGTTAAGACACATTGGAAGAGTTGGTTAGTAATGGCCACATAACAGCCAAAGCTAAATGGTGGAAAGGAGTAGGGGCATGCGAGTCAAGAACATGAATTTGCAGATGAAAGATTTTGTATGGGAATTAGGTTAGCATATATTATACAATTGGGGGAGAGGGCAAGTACGGATTCAAATTTTTCTCTCTCATCCATTTTTGTGCATCACTTTTCATTTATGCTCTGTAAAATTTTAGGTTACATCCATCACCATAGGAATCTTCTTCCATTGTAAGGAACTTCCATTCTGTACGTTGGCTAAAATTTATCGGAAATCACAAATTTTGGTAGGTATCACTTCCCATTTAATGACTGCACTGATTGTATAGTTTTCAATAAACTTCAACCAATAGTGAAGTATATTAGATAAATTGTGTTAGAAAGTGAGCTGCTAACACGTATACCAGTTTCTATCATGCATATTTCGTGTTCTCTATCAATTCTTAATACTCCAACTTAAGCCCCTATATATTTTTAGTTGTTTATATGATTATTGCCCACATTGAACATTAAACAGATATTACAAAAACTGGCAATCAGCCTCACCCCATGTTAGAATCAGTAGCACAATATCGATACACTCATTGTAAAAAATTGCTGTCAATTGAACTAAGAAGAAGCTCAAGGCAGATACGCACCCACTCATAAACATGGACCAAACAAACAATTGGCAATAAATTCACATTTCATAATAAGAAGTTGAAGGAATAAAATACACATACATCAAGTAGGTAGGGCTGACATCTGGATTGGATCATCAAATTCTCTAATTGATGAATCTGAGTTTCGAATGGAATCTTTTCTACTGCGCTCCAATGAAGTAGCTTCATATATTCCTACATAATTCCATTACAATGAGCATTTAAGATCAGCTACTAAAAGAGAAACAGAAACAAGAAAGCCTTAAAATTTTTCAGATTCCAATAAAATCAGGTTATGACTAGTAAGAAAAGGCAATGAAAAAACCAATGTATATAGATTTCATTTAAATTCCAGGGGATGAAACCAATGTATACAGAATCTGAGTGTTAAGAGATCGATTTTCGAAAGGGCTTAAGGTGTACAAGAGAAAAAAGTTCAGGGGAAATATGGGAATAGGCAGTGAATCGAATTAAAATGATTCAGGGAATTAAGAAAATTCTGTTAAGAATAAATTGAAGATTTTTTTAGGATATTCTGTTAGAAATTTGTTAGAAATTAAGAATAAATATGGGATGAGTAGGAGGATTATGGGGGAACTGAATAAGGAGGTTAGGGCTGGGAGAGTTGAGCTGCTACAGTGCTCATAATCTCTCTGATTTTCTGTTTTCTCAAGTCTGATTTTCTGCTACTAATAAACCAAAGTTTCTTTTATTCCTATTTTGTTAGCGTGCCACTATCAGTGAGTAGCTGAGTTTTATATAAACAAGTTAGGGTCAGTTTGATTTCCTTCTCACTTTTTGCTTTCCAAGACAGTTTTCTAAATAATGTAATGCCACTTAGCAATCAATTTCTTGTCCAAAATCTATTAAGTTTTGAAAATTGCATCCAAGTGTTGGGAGATGTTTTCTCATCCTCTTTTTCTGTTTTGCAGTCCTAGCTCAGGAATGGGTCATCATCAGGAATGGTGTTGCATATGGTGAGTGATGAGGTGTGTGTGGGTGTCTAATTACTTTTTCCTTTTCAAACTAAAAACAGTTTTTGAATCAAACTCAGCCTTTAAACTTTGCTTTTATACAACTTAACCCTTTTCTTTCTGAATGAACTTTGTAAGAAAAGCAACTTGAGAACACTAACAATCATTAATTTTGAACACTAACATTTTTTATCTTAGAAAAACATTTCATCACAGAAGAGAAAGACAGAATAAGTAAAATAAGCTAATGGGTAATATTTCCTCTAAAACTAAGGAAAAAAAAAAAACAAAAACAGAAGAAAATGGAAAGATGAAAACTAAGAATGCAGCAGGCTTGGTGGACCTATCTGCAAGTTAGACCCTTGAAACAGTCATGGACCCTTGAAGCCGACACTGATGCAGATTATGCAGGTTTTCTTGATAGAAGATCAACAACCGGATATTGTACTTTCCTAAGTGGGAACTTACTGAAATAGAGAAGTAAAATATAGAATGTGGTGGCAAGGTCATCTGTTGAATCAGAATTCAGGTCCATGGCACAAGGGCTATGTATGTGATTTTATTATGGCTAAAAATTATCTTAGATGCTTGGAGATTAATTTGGAGGACCCACGAAGCTCTACTATGATAATAAGTCAGCAATAGACATTGCACAGGATCCTATTCAGCATGCCAGAACAAAACATATAGAAATAGATAGACACTTCATTAAGGAAAAATTAGAGGAAGGTATAGAATGCATGTCATACATTCCATCTAAGCAACAGGTGGCTGATGTGCTGACAAAAGGACTCAATACCTCAAACTTCCATAATCTCATAACCAAGCTGGGAACGGAGGACCTTCATTCCTCAACTTGAGAAGGGGTGTTGAAATATGGATGTAAATATTACACATTTAGTGTACAATAAATATAGAATGATTGGATAATAATGTATATTTTTTTTCAAGAAATCCCAAAAATTAAGGGATTGGAAGTTGGCATTTATTTGGTACCAGATTTAGAGTCTTTATGTCTGGAGATTTATTTCCTTTTCTTCAGGAGATTTATTTCCTTTAATTAGGATTTGTTTTTTCCTTTAAATACCAATGTATTGTTTCTTTTTGAGATCAAGAAAAGTAATTCCATAATCATTGCTTACTGCTTACACATTTTTCACATACATCATAGTATATTAGTATTTACCATCTAGTTACTGCACTTAAGTGGTTACTTCTAACATATTTCTCTGAAAAGCAAATTGCAACCCTAACATGTAAAAAATAAAATAAAATACCTTAGAAAGGTTTGGCAAAGAATTATCAACTACAAGTTCAGTTCGACAAACAATCAAGGAAAAACAAAATTTAAAGAGAACAAAAATATTCAAAATGAACTGCTAAACATACCAAAGCCTAATATTAAGCAGCATATAGTGAATCCTGCAAGAGAAAAATCCATCTTGTACACATTCTCCATTATGATAATGCAAGCACCAGCTGCTGCTAAATGCCTTGGTGAGGAGAAAACCATGTGCAATCTACAAAAGGAAAGTATGAATTATGAGCTACTTCACAACATACAAAAAGTTCCAAATGTCATGCATTATATTATTTTACAATACAACTTCAAAAATCCAAATATAATTCAGAACATGCCAGATCAATTTTGGATTTAAACTTCAAATTCATAGTCATTTAATGAAGTCAGCAGATGTCAATTAATTATTTTCTACACAAGGATTTATAATTTACTAAAACTAAAAATTGAATAATACTTTCCAATGAGGATGAGGCGAATATTACTGTTGCAATGCCATTAGTTAATTGATATTTGATAGAACCTTCTCTGATAATCCAAAGGGCATATGAAACCCAATTTCAAAATGCATAAACACCTTCCTAGTACTTGCTTAGCCTTTACTTACGGCAAGATTAATGTCATTCATGACATACCTCTCCTCTGCAATACTGTCAGCATAGAATATCACAATGTTTCCAAACAGAATAGTGCTGAAGAAGGCCCAAGCAGAGAACGGCAACCTTTTATTGTTATCAGATTCGGATGGTGAGCCCTGAAGGACCCGAAAGAGGAGTGAGAAACAAAAATTGCCAAATGTCAAACAAGCCAAAACTACAAACAATATAAGAATTCCGCAGAAGACATAACCCTATCTAATATAGAGCTTAAAGTGAAAATAGCATAGAACTCACTATGATCATGTCCCACATGGCAATAGGAAACATAAAACATGTTGCAGAAGCAATAGTTAAAGCATGGAGCCGCCTTTTAAGTTGATTCTGAAAGAAAAAATTGTTCTGGGTTATGGATACAGACAAAGCACCTTGCACCAAACACAAAGTATGAAGTGCTAACTGCATAATGTTACCACCTTGATTGAAACACGCCGAGCAATCACTCTCCTCAGTGCAGATAGAATACCAGCAATTATAGGTATTAACATTAACTTCAGGCCCAAAACTGGTTCAGTCTGAGACTCAGAACTTTCTCTATCTTCCCAAGGTAAATTCTGGTTAAGTTTACAACACTTATAAAAAAGATGAAAAGTATGAAAAACTTGACAGAGAAGAAAAAGAGTTCATGGAAGAAAAGATATTTTAGAAGAAAACTTTGTGAATTTAAGATACAAATAACAGTATGAGTGAGGATATAGAATGGAGAATACGTTGCTGTAGCCCATCCTTCTGATAACAGGTATAAAGATGCCAGCATGGCAACTAGGCCACCTATCTGGTTCAAAATAAGAAAGTATACACTGGGTTAGAGACGATCCTAAGATCTTAAACTCGTCTTTCAAACACACTAATCACACTATTGCAAAAACATTCTTGCAGAATGGGTAATTAAATTGATTTGAGAACATGGTTTCATGGGGTAACTTGCATAGTATATATACCTAACAACATGAGTATCTGAAAAGGGTTACCTTTTTCCACAAATGAGCTCTCCTGCCATATAACACTGCAGAAAGTACTCCAAGAACAGCACCAGAATACTCAGCCAATATTGCTCTAAATTAATAACAACAAGAATAATTATATTGAGTTGATATAGCAATAAAAATAATGTTCTCATTAAAATCACCATCAACACCTCAATACTAACATGATCAAGAAATAGCTATAAAATGGTTGGATGACATCAATGATTCAATTGGACTTTATGACAAATTCGAAATCAGTGATTTAAATTACTGAGCATCAGCCATGATGTCACACAACTCAAAGCAATTAAGACTTGGCACTTGACACATTAAACTTATCTACTGAAATTTTCTTTCAGAATATAAAACCAACCTAGCTGGTCCACATGATTTCAGTCCCTTTCCCCACAAGACCAGATACAGTGCTGTTATACCACCATTTATTATAGATGGAACAACCTGAAAAGGCAAATGGTACTAGTAAGGAATGTGCTTTCATGATAACCTTTATACGAAATTCAATGCTTTTTTCTTAGTGTATTCTTTGAAGAGATTAAAATTAAACTCACCTGCGTATTAGAAAGAGGTCTTCCCTTCCACGGCTTCTGCAAAATCAAAAATAGGATGGACGCTGGGGCCAGGCAGGCAAACAGAAAAAGAACAACAGAAGCACCAGTCTGCACGAAGTAGCGGTACATGGAGTATATTGACCATATCCTCATGAAATTTGCAACAACATGGATTATCTGCAAGGGTGTCTGTCTACGAATTGATACGTACAATCAGACCAATAAGAGCGAGTGAAGTTAAACATTCCAACACACAACCCTCTTCTATAAATATTCAAATTTTAATTAGGTTAACCAGTTTGGTATAGTAGAATGTCACTGAGAAATTCTTATGCAAAACCACTAAACTAAAAGCAGAATGCCACAACACGTGATCAATAAAACAGTATAATCAGTCAACCACCATAGACGCTATCCTAAATCAACTATCTCAAAAGCTTAAGTTAATCGGTACAGTCACATGAATGCTTTTGTATTACATCTCTAACAATACATGTACCTACCTTCAAGCAAGATCTCTTAGCACCTAAAGCTTGGATAATACATGTACCTACCTTTGGCTCGTACTATTATTCAACTTTTTTTGGTTAGACAAACAGGGACAACAAGGATCATGCTCTAGACCACTTGATTCTAAAACCTCTGATACATTATCATAACTATCTCAAAAGCTTAAACAATTAGGTGATTCTTTAAGACATGCTAATGGATTGAATTTAAGATACTACTTTTCTCTGTACAGATCGCACATATCATCCACTAAAAACAATTATACTCGAGCTCGGTAGAACCACTACAGGCGGCAAAGTTCTCCCTCCAAGTACGCAGTAAATATTTGGTAAGAGACTATTTCTTGAAAATAATTACTTATTTCTCAAAAATTCTCTCAGAAAGAAAATAAAAAAAAAAAAACGACTATATCGTCAAAATAAGCTGAACAAAGTTAGAGATTAAATTGCAACCATTGAGAGCGTTGCCTTTGCTCTAGTACTAACTTCAATTTTTCCCTCTACACAAAGATACTCCACCGCAAAATAGCCAATGCTTCCAGTAACTATCCAAAAGATGGCCAATTAGCTTCAACCCAGTTCTTAAAACAGTTAGCACATTAGGACACAGCTTCAAGGAAACCGTAAAAGCATTGGAACACTTCAATGCACCTAACCACACTCCCAATTGAACAGCAAGCAAATAGCCTCAGAAATTAAACCGTTCAAAGACATTCAAAAATGAATGAACAAAAGTGGGGCACACCCAGAAACGATTTTGGCTAAATTTTTCGAAAAGGAGGAAAATTTACCTGAAATGATGAGGTGGGTTGCCCCGATCCTCTGAGACGCGGTTCGGGGACATCATTGTGGGAAGCACTTGCAGAGAAAAAAAAAATGGGATGGAGAAAGTGAAGAGTGTTAGGATTCAAATCGAAGTGGGCGTAGCGTGGCTCAAATCACGAACACAAATTCATGGCTGGTTTCTTCGATCGGACACAAGAAGAGGGTCATGTTTTCTCTTCTTCCTCAAGTTTCAGTACTTCGTCCTTTGCATCCGATATGGGCCCTGAGTCAAATATTTGGGCCCCCCTTCCAATTTGTTTATTTGTTAAAAATAAAAATAAATAAACTCCATTTAGTTATTTCTTAATCACTGAAATTTAAGATAATTTTTTTTCTTCAACCTATGTCTATATAAAAAGGATGCCAATTGAAATTACACATATTTTTTATTTTTTCTTCAATTTATATTTATATAAAAACATATAACAGTTGAAATTATCGGAATTTTTTATTATATTAACACTTGTTGTATTTAAGGTTATCTAGTCTAACTAGGAAATTTGAAAGGTTATCTAGTCTTACTACGAAATTTGAAGACGAAAACCAAAAACTATTCCCTTTTCTCTGTGTAGCATTTATGACGGAGTAGGTATTGGAAAAGGGGTGAAAACTTTTTTTTTTTATTTTCCTTATTATTGTTCAACATAAAAGGGGTGAAAATTTTGTTTGTTTTCAAAATTTTCACTGAGATCATTAAAGCTATATTTTAGGCTTTTATATTTTTCTTATAGTTTTTAAGTATTAGCAATCAATTCATAGCTTTTAATTTTCAAAACATCTAAAGTTTTATATTAAACCAACTACTGAAGTATATTTTGCTTTTAAAGGGTATAATTCCTTTTTAAAGCAAACTAATATTCTTTTTTGTTGTTCTCAGTAGGCCTTTGAAAAAAGAGAAATATTTGAGAGGAGTTCATGTATGTTTTAATGATAGACGTAAAAATATTAAAGTCTGTCTCTTTTTCTTATTTGGTTAATAAGGGTTCAAACATGATAATGTCCTCTTCATGGCTTTCTTCATATGAATCAAATTGATCTAAATCTTCACACGTTAATATGGAGACTCTTTTATATATTTTTTTAACAAACCTTCTTTGTATTTATTGACCTTCTTTTTATTTTAGACATTCATACTTAAAATAAAATGATTACGTTTTTTACACTAGTAACAAATAAGGATGTCAATGCATGTTAGGCCATATTGGTTGACTCGCTAACCTGCTAGAAAAAAAAAGTAGACAGGTTAGCCCTTTCAAATAATTTAGAATTCTTTTTGCTACATTATAGTGCGACTCCTTGGGACTAGCTTGAAACCTTGTACACATACACACTAAACATAACATATAGTCTGTTAGTTGTGAGATAGAGTAGTGATCCAATCAATCCTTTGAATTTTGTTTGGTTAATTGTTGCTCCTTTCCCATCAGCATCCAAATAACAACATATAGATATAGGTGTTATAACTTCCTCGCAGTTTTTCATCTCAAACTTTTTCATAACATCCTTACAATACTTGGATTGATTTAAAAATGTGTCATTCTTGAGTTCCTTAATTTGCAGACCAAAAAGTAGTTCAGCTCACCCATCATTGACATCTCAAACTCTTCATACATTACTTGAATCAAATATTATGTCATCAATATAAACCTACACAATAATAATATCATCTCCAACTCTTTTAATTAAAAGAGTCTTATCTACTTATCCTCTTTGATAAAAGAAAATTGCTCAGCCTTTCATACCACTGTCTATGTGCGTACTTCAATCCATATAGAGTTTTCTTGAGCTTGTAGACATGTCCAAGCAGCTTGTGATCTTTAAAACCTAGAGGTTGTGTCACATACACCTCCTCATTTATGAATCCATTTAAAAATACACTTTTAACATCCATTTGAAACAATTTGAATCCACACAAGCAAGCATAAGCGAGTAGTAATCTTATAGCCTCTAGCATAACAACAGGTGCATAAGTCTCATCATAATCATTACCTTCCTCTAGATTATACCCTTTTGCTACTACCCTAGCCTTATTCCTTATTATAATGTCCTACTCATTCATTTTATTTTGAAACACATATTTTGTTCCAATTACATTCATTTTATTTGTTCTAGGAACAAGACACTGAACATCATTTATAGTAAAGTAGTTTAGTTCATCTTGCATTGCACAAATCCATTTATCATCACACAAAGCATCTTACATAGATTTGGGTTCAATTTCAGAAACAAAAGCCACACACAACAAATTTATAGATTTTCTAGTGGATACTTCCTTGTGCATTTGACCAATCACATTGTTTAAAGACAAATCCCTTGGCATTCTTCACTTTTGAGGCAAATCTGGTCTTCCAAGAGCTATGAGAGGTATTGTAGGAGGAATTTTTGCAACTGTTTCATTTTCATGGTGCTCTACAAAATCATCCTCTTTGTTGTTTTAATTTGCAATTATCTTTAGCCTTTGAAACTCATTTAATTCTTTATCACCTGCAACTAATTTAGGTGCTTGCAGCCTCTAGTTAGTCTCATCAAAAGTGATATGCACAGTTTCCTCAATCAACACAATTCTCTTATTATATGTCTTATATGCATGACTATGTGAAGAGTAACCTTGGAAGATACCTTTATTTGTCTTAGCATCAAACTTGCCTAAGTTATCCTTGTCATTATTCAAAATAAAGCACTTGCAGCTAAAGACTCTCAAATGTGAAATATTTAATTTTCTTTCTTTGAAAAGTTCATGGGGGTTTTCTTCAAAATAGGTCTAACCAAAACTATATTTAAGACATAACAGCCTGTGTTTACTATATTAGTACTGTCAATACCCGATTTTGTCCGGGTAAAAATATACTGTTTAATTTTGTGGGTGCTTTAATTAAAATAAAATAAATAAATAAAATTGTTTTTTATCGTTAAAAAAAAGAAGGAAAATTAAAGAGTATTTAAAATAATCAAGGATTAAGTGTATTTTAAAAAAAAAAACTTATTAAAGA